>WNFY01004574.1_pt1 | contig 12739 bp, 8 predicted proteins | sample 5400091 | NCBI WGS metagenome assembly WNFY01 (sample SAMN13153364, study PRJNA577476) | soil metagenome | isolation source: 60 cm soil or saprolite under grassland replicate 1 | place: USA:California | collected 2016-06-15 | reverse complement strand
CGACCCCGTCACCTTGAAGCGAGAGAACTCATAGTGCGCCAAACAGTCTTTTACTTTAATGAGCGCGTTGATTCGCCTGTCTCTTCCCAAGGGAGAGGGTGGGGTGAGGGTTTGCGGCTTTGACTACTGTACGCTTTCGTAACCCCTCACCTCAATCCTCTCCCCTTGCAGCAAGGGAGAGGCGGTCAGCAATGCGAAGATTTTAACGGAGCTTTATACGTAACGTGACTTGTCACGCTATACGCTAGGATGGAAACGCCTTTGGACGATCAGGAAAGTCTGGGCGTCGGTCTCAAGCCCGGGGACGCGCATTACCGTGCGTATGTCGGTCCGCCGGAAGATTACGATTTGATCGCGGCGATGACGTTCAATCTCTTGACCACGCTGGGTCTACGGCAGGATCATTCGCTGCTCGACGTAGGATGCGGCTCCCTTCGAATCGGCCGCTTGTTAATTCCTTATCTGAATCGCGGAAAGTATTTTGGCGTCGAGCCGAATGAATGGCTGGTCCAGGAAGGAATCAAATGGGAGCTCGGCGAAGCGCTGGTGCAAACCAAACGCCCGACATTCTTTTTTTCCGATTCACCCGAGACAATCGCCCAGACGAAAGTTTCATTCGATTTTGCGTTGGCCCAATCGCTCTTTAGTCACTGCGGTCTGGATCTGATCAAGAATTGGCTGTCTGCGATTTCGCGTTCACTTGCTGAAGATGGAGCCTTGATCGCAACATTTTTACCTGGCAAGGAGGACTCGCCACGCGAGGGCTGGGTTTATCCCGAATGTGTGAGTTACCGGCCACTGACAGTGAGATGCTTAGCGGCAGAAGCCGGTTTGCGATGCGAGCTCCTGGATTGGAAACATCCAAAAGAGAAGTGGCTGCTTTTTGCCGCGCCAAAGTTTGATTCGGGTTGGTTCAAAGACAAACCTCTCACTTGGAATGCAAGACTGGAAAAAGCGCTCGGCAAAAAGAACGAAGGAAATCTTCCTTCGGCAGCCGCCGCGATTCCCGCCGATGTTTCACACAAGGAAGGTCACGTTTATGATCAGGACGGACTGCGATCGATTCACAATCATGAATTCATGGACGACCCAGCTTTTCGAAAAGCTTATGAACGCGGGGTCCGCGCGGCAGGCGACGATTATCGCTGGCACTGGCGGGTCCATGTCGGTCTGTGGGCAGCAGCCTGCGCGGCGCGACTCGAAGGCGATTTCGTGGAGTGCGGCGTAAACAGGGGTTTTCTCTGCTCTGCAATCATGGAATATCTGGACTGGGATTCTCTTGGAAAACAGTTCTATCTCCTGGATACCTTCCGTGGATTGGACGAACGGTTTCTTTCCGAAGAAGACAAGGTCGTCTCAGGCGCGGTGGAGAAAAACACGCTGAACCTGGCAAGTGGAGCTTATGTCCAGGGAATCGAAGAGGTACAGGCGAATTTTTCTCAATGGAAAAATGTCTCTCTGATTGAGGGCCCGATTCCCGAAACATTGCCGCAGGTTCGCGCCAACAAGATTGCGTACCTGCATCTTGATATGAATTGTTCGCCGCCGGAAGTCGCAGCGATCCGCTTTTTCTGGGAGTGTCTGGTTCCGGGCGCGTTTGTCCTTCTTGATGATTACGCCTACTACGGCTATTTTTCGCAGAAGAGTGCAATGGATCGTTTTGCGCAGGAAAAAGGGATCAATATTCTGTCTCTGCCCACTGGTCAGGGTCTGCTGGTCAAGCCAGTCGATGTTCGTTAGCTAGAATGAGTGAGTCGTCACCGAGTTTGGAAGTTTGTCCTGCGTGCGGTGAGCACGCGTTCACCCATCAACCAATCCTCTGGCCGGAATTGATCGCGCAATGGGAGCTATCGCCCGATGAAGTCAATTATACCAATGTGCAGCAAGGATTCTGCTGCGCGAGTTGTAAAAATAATTTGAGAGCGATGACGCTGGCTGCGGCAATGACAAGCGCCTTTGATTTCCCTGGCAATTTGAAGGATTTCTGTCGCAACGATCCTAGGATTCGCGAGCTGACTGTAATTGAAATCAATTCGGCAAAGAACCTGTCGCCTTTTCTTCAGGTTCTTCCCAAATACGCGCTTCATTCGTTTCCCGAGCTCGACATGCAACGAATGACCTTTGCCGATGCATCGATTGACCTCATTATTCACTCCGACACTCTGGAACACGTTCCAGACTCAAAGGCTGCTCTGAAAGAGTCCATGCGTGTTCTGAAACCGGGCGGCCATCTGTTTTATACCGTGCCAATTGTTATCGGCCGCCTGACCCGGACACGGCGCGGTTTGCCGCCAAGCTATCACGGAAGGCCGGGGGTCCAGCGGGACGATTGCATCGTGCAAACGGAATACGGTGCCGATTTCTGGTGCGAAATTTTCGACGCCGGCTTCCGCGAAGTGCGCCTGACAAGCCTCATCTTCCCCGCTTCCGTGGCAATCCATGCAATCAAAAATCGGCAGCCCGCGGACTTCAGTTAAGTTCCCATTCCACAGCGCTTGGATGAAGCTTAGAGAGTGGATCGATATCAAACCCAATTCACTGCACGTTTGAAAAGCTCTGTCCTGGATGTGCTGATTATCATAGCTGCGGTGATTGGCGTAACGTTCCTCCTAAGAAAAGGGGGGGAAGCTGGGGCCGGGAAAGCGACGCTGCCGCGACTTCCGCCATCAAAGGATCAAATTGTCCAAGCCACCCCGGTCCGTCCGCAAGCTATTGCGGGGCGAGTGGATAACTTTAAAGAAGCTGTTGTACCTAAAGCGATACGTTCCTGGGATACAGAATCCAGGTATGGCATCACGTTAAGGGTGTCTCCCGACCCGATATTGAATCAGCCTAGTGCACGAATTGTCTTACTTCAGACAACTATATCGCCTCTCGTCCTGGAGGTTGATTATACGGTTACCGAGGATGTGGTACAGATGCTTTCGGCAAATAACGCCCTTAAGGATCGAACGGATGGCATTACTATTTTGGTCACAACAGTGGGAATAGCTTACAATCAATCTGCGCTGCTAAAGCTGGACCCCCTAAGAATACCCGAGCAACGCAAATGGTTGACCTATAACATAGCTGTACCTTCAGGGACCAGAGAGATTCATTTCACCATCATCGGTACCCCGCCACACTATAACGTATTTGGGGCTACCTGCGTTATCTCTTTACCGCAACTCCGCGTTGCTCCGATGAAGTGAGTATGCGGGAGCGAATAGTGTGCTTCGCTGGATGGTTTGTAGTTTTACTTCCCGGACTGTGGGTACTTACCCATCCCGTGCCAGTAGCCTGGTTGATACCTTTCGCGCGTGAACCAAGCGCTCCTGTTTACCGACCAGCTACTTTCTGGCTGCCGATCCTTTGGTGTCTTGTTCCGTCCCTCCTAGTGTGGCGTGACTGGAAATGGCGGCGGCAGCTTACTTTTGGCTGGATCGCCCTCCTCTTTTGTTCCCTACAAGCTTATTGTTTTAATACCGCAACACATCCCGCGCCATTCAATCCCTTTGTAATCTGGGGATTTTTGCCGAACACCGACGGTCAGCTCTATCTGAATAACGCGGTGGAAATTGCAGAGGGGGTCGGAATTCGTTTTACGTTTGGACCTAAGCAAATGTGGCCAGGTTTTCTGGCACTTCTATATACCTGGTGTCACGGCGATCTGAAACTGATGCTGTCATTGCTTACCTTGATGCAGGCGGCAATTACTTTCACGACTTGGGAAATAGTTTGCCTCATCATTGGGCCCGTCGGCGCTTTTATCTGGCTTAGCTGCGTTACGCTGTTTTACCGAACGTACGTGGTGGGCGCTCTCGGCTCAGAGCAACTTGGACTGCCACTGGCGATGTTGGCCGCAGTGATCTTGTTATACGCCTGGCGGGAGCGATCCATCGTTCCGTGGTTAATTGGTCTTCTACTGCTTACGTGTGCGCTCATCGCACGTCCAGCGTGTTATTTTGTTATTCCTCTTTTAGTTGCAGCGACTTTCCTGCGGTTCCGGCAAACGGTTACGCTCGGCACCGTCTGGCAGAAGCTTTTCGGGGGTCTTGCGTGGCGCAAGGGTGCTATGGCCGTTGGTGTCGTAAGCTTATGCATCGCTACCAGTACCTTGTCTTTCCGGCACCTTGTAAATCCTCCGCGCACGCCATCCAACTTTTGGATGGTGCTTTATGGTATCGCGAAGGGCGGCACGTGGATAGATTCTGTCAGGAGCCCGGGTGGGGAGGTTTTTGACGTAAAGCAAGTTAGTACCGGCAGCGAAGACGAACTTTGGCGCGGTTTCTTACCGCGCGTAAAGGAGGCGGCGATCAAAGAGTTTGCAGCCAATCCACAAGCACTTTTGCATGGGGCTTGGCGTGCTTGGGGTGAGGTAATCGCCAAACAGACATTTTTTTTTGAAGCGGCAGCGCGGTGGTGGGGCGTGTTACTTTTATCGATCAGCGCCGCGGCTCTAGGCTTGTGGTGCCTCAAGGGTGATATCGCAATCGAGGATGGAGGTTTGTATTGGTTGACTTGGATAGGCCTATTTCTATCCCTTCCACTAGCTCCGCCTTGGGATAGCGGCGGCCGAATTTACGCTGCCACGAACCCGCTGATATGGTTGACTCCAGCCGCTTTCTGTTCGTGGTGTAGCAAGTACCTAACCGGCAGGCCCTCCGACAAAGCACGAGGCGATCCAGCGCGCGATCGAACTAGTGAAAATCGATGGAAGCGACTGAAGGCAGGCCTTCGTCTGAATGCGAATATCGGAGTGCTCCTGGTTATTTCGTCTGTCTTGTTGCCAAGCATCTTGTTGGAAGTTAATCGCAATAGGAGAATGCCGCGTTACAGCGACCTCATCTCCCTCGAAAAGGGCTCCGAAGAAATCAAGGAAATTCCCGGCACTCTTATACGCCCTAATCGTGGAATAATGGTCGGCCCAGCCAAAAGCCGAACCTTTTTGCCTAAAATAGCCCGCGAAGATTTTGAGCGTGGCGTGCCAGGAAGGCGTGATTTTCCTATAGGTGAGTTTATGAAAGAGCTACCTGATGACTCGTACATTGCCCTCCTTGAAAGGCCGCGTTACTTGATTTGCGATCGCGCCGTCCTTCAGGATAAACCTGCGAGCGCTGGCATCCCCTTACAGGAGAATAATTGGATGGCGTATAAATACATTATCACCCTGTCAAAAGACGTCGCACTTACTGAGAAGCAGGTCATGATTCTTTGTCCGTCTACCGCCAGCCACGAAATTTTCTGGAGTTCCACGAAGCCGCCGTTTCGGAAATAGGCCACTTGTAAAATTGCCATGGATCTCCCCGCGAATCGTGATGCAACGCTGAAGAATTGATACGGGTTCAGTCACGCCCCTCAGCACTCCAAAGCCAAAGTCTATTATAGGGCCGGTTACAATTTGCCCACGTCACGTGGAGAATGTTACGAAATCAATTCGTTAACGAGCGATTTCTCCTCTCTTAATTCTGCCATCGACGCATCGATTTTGGCGCGACTGAAATCGTTGATCGGTAGTCCCTGCACAATTTCCCATTTTCCGCTGCGCACACGAACCGGGAACGACGAGATCAATCCTTTCTCGACATCATAACTTCCGTCGGAACAAACCGCCACGCTGTGCCAGTCGCTCCGGGAGGTGTCGTTGATAAGCGAGAAGACGGTATCAACGACCGCGTTCGCCGCAGAACCGGCGGACGAAAGGCCTCGCGCTTTGATCACTGCAGCGCCGCGCTGTTGCACGGTGGCGATGAATTCTTCCTTCAACCATTTGTCGTCCCCGATCACTTCGTTTGCTGGACGATTGTCGATTCTGGCATTGTAGAAATCCGGATACTGCGTCGAGGAGTGATTTCCCCAGATAGTCACGTTTGTGACCGAGCCAATGCCCACACCGGCCTTGTGTGCAAGCTGTGCGCGGGCACGGTTTTCATCCAATCGGGTCATGGCGAACCAGCGGTCGCGGGGAATCGCTTTGGCGTTATTCATCGCAATCAGGCAATTCGTATTACAGGGATTTCCGACCACGAGGACGCGCACGTCGGCAGCAGCGTTCTTTTCGATCGCCTGACCTTGTCCGATGAAAATCTTGCCATTGATGCCCAGCAAATCCTTTCGCTCCATGCCGGCCTTGCGAGGAATACTTCCGACCAGCAGCGCCCAATTAACGTCGCGGAAGCCTTCATTGAGGTCAGCAGTGGGCACAACTGACTCGAGCAGCGGAAAGGCGCAATCGTGCAATTCCATCACAACGCCATCCAGCGCGCTGAGTGCATCGGGGATCTCAATCAAATGCAGAATGAGCGGCTGGTCTGACCCGAACATTTGCCCAGAAGCGATGCGAAACAAAAGCGCGTAACCAATCTGCCCGGCAGCGCCTGTTACAACGACCTTAATCGGAGTTTTCATAACGCAATTAGCCATAAACGCCTTGCTGAGCAAAGCGCGAAGCCGTGATAGATTGCCGATTGTCCATGTACCCGACCCAGCTAAACAAAATCATTAATCTCTTCGAGTCGCTCCCCGAGGATGAGCGGCGTGAGACACTTGTTTCGTACGCGGACAATGCGAAGAAACAGGAGCCACGCGAGGGCGAGAACTTCGATCTTGTCGATGTGCGAAAAGACGAGGAATGCACCGACACGGTTGGTGTTTATCTGCACGTAGATGAAAACGACAGGGCGCACATTCGCATGACGCTCGGTCCGGAAGTGCAAACACTAACCCGCTCCATGACGGCGATTCTTTGCAAGGGACTGGAGGGCTCCACGCCGCAGGAAATTTACAATCTTCCGAGTGATTTCGTCAGGCGCATCGTCGGGACAGAGCTGGTGCGGATCCGCAGCCAGACCGTCTATTACGTGCTCACGCGCATTAAAAGCATCTGCAAAGTCTGGCTCGACAGACAACGCATGGCGCAAGTGGCGTAATGGCGTAGCGCAGCCGTCTCGGCTGTGGGGCCGGTAGGCGTCTCGCCTGCCGAATAGAACCGCATGAGGTCGAGCAGCACTGAGCAGGCGGGACGCCCGCTCGCCTCACAGGCAAGATGCCTGTGCTACGATTCTCGCGTGACGTTAGCGCGATTTCGTTTAGTGTCCGCGCTGCGCAGATGCCGCGAAATAACGAGCTTAAAAAAATCCTGCTGATCGGGTCCGGTCCAATCGTAATCGGACAGGGTTGCGAATTTGATTATTCCGGCGTGCAAGCGTGCAAGGCGTTGCGCGAGGAAGGCTATGTGGTCGTGTTGGTGAATTCCAACCCGGCCACCATCATGACCGATCCAGAATTCGCGGATCGCACCTATATCGAGCCGATCACTTCGGAAGTAATCGAGGCGATCATGGAACGCGAAAAGCCAGACGCTATCTTGCCAACTCTGGGCGGACAAACTGCGCTTAACGCTGCCATGGAATTGAACCGCAACGGCGCATTGACGCGACACGGGGTGAAGTTGATTGGCGCAAACGCCCAGGCGATTGCAAAAGGCGAAGATCGGCAATTGTTCAAGGAAGCGATGTTGCGCATCGGGCTGGACGTGCCGCGCTCAGAAGTGGCGCGTTCTCTCGCGGACCTTGACCGTATCGTTGCTGAAATTGGAACTTTTCCGCTCATCATTCGCCCGGCGTTCACTCTGGGCGGAGCCGGCGGTGGGATCGCTTACAATCGTGAGGAGCTCGATGTAATCGCGGCGCGCGGCCTCGATCTGTCGCCGGTCCACGAAGTGCTGATCGAAGAATCGCTGGTCGGATGGAAAGAATTCGAGATGGAAGTGATGCGCGATCGGATGGACAACTGCGTGGTTGTTTGTTCCATAGAGAATTTCGATCCGATGGGTGTGCATACCGGCGACTCGATCACTGTCGCGCCCGTGCAGACGCTTACCGACAAGGAATACCAGATCATGCGCGATGCTGCGTTCGCGGTCATTCGCGAGATCGGTGTGGAGACCGGCGGTTCCAACATTCAGTTTGCGGTGAATCCTGACAACGGCCGGATGGTCATAATTGAAATGAACCCGCGCGTCTCGCGTTCCAGCGCGCTGGCGTCGAAGGCAACGGGATTTCCGATCGCGAAAATCGCGGCAAAGCTCGCAATCGGTTACACGCTTGATGAAATCAAGAACGATATCACCCGCGAAACGCCGGCATGCTTTGAGCCGACCATCGATTACTGCGTGGTGAAGGTGCCGCGGTTTACGTTCGAAAAATTTCCGCAGGCGGATGCAACGCTGACGACGCGGATGAAAAGCGTCGGCGAAGCGATGGCTATCGGACGGACGTTTAAGGAAGCCTTGCAAAAAGCGCTTCGCAGTCTGGAGATCAAGCGCTTCGGCTTATGCGGCGATGGTGCGAATAAAGATGTCGATGCTGAGACGTTGCGCTTGAAGCTGGCGATCCCGAACGCGGAGCGGATTTTTTATCTAGCCCAGGCGTTTCAAGACGGAATGCCAATCGACGAAGTTTTCGAATTAACGAAGATCGACAGGTGGTTTTTGCGGAATGTTCAGCAGATCGTGGAGGAAGCGAATCGGCTGCGTAGTAGCACAGGCATCTTGCCTGTGGGGCAGGCGGGCGTCTCGCCTGCCGAACGGGAGAATGCCTCAAGCGGCCGTGACTCGCAATTTCATCCCGTGGATCGGCACGGGGAAATTCAAAAACACCGACGAAACCTGCCACATTGGGAACAGCCTGAGGCCACATACTTCGTGACTTTCCGATTGGCCGATGCAGTCCCGCAAGGAATTCTTCGACGATGGAAAGAAGAACTAGAAGCCTGGCGAAAGTTTCATCCCGAACCCTGGGATGCTTCCACGAAGTGCGAATACCAAAAACGATTTCAGGACGACCGTGAACAATGGCTCGATCAGGGACATGGCAAGTGCGTTCTCGAAAAAGCAGATGCGGCTGCAATTGTAATTAGCGCGCTGCGGCATTTCGATCGTGACCGGTATCTGTTGGATGCATTTGTGGTGATGCCTAACCACGTTCATGTGCTCGTTCAGTTGGCAAAGGGTCAGGCGCTTGCAGACATTCTTCATTCGTGGAAATCGTTTTCTGCAAAGGCAATCAACGAATTGCTTGGGAGAAAAGGGCAGCTCTGGCAGGAAGAGAGCTACGATCGGATCGTCCGGGATTGGAATGAACTGGTCCGGTACCGCGACTACATACTTCACAATCCGGAAAAGGCGAAGCTGGGCGAAGACAAATTTGTGCTAGAGGCCCGGCGCGTGCTGCATCCCGCGTCCGATTCGGCAGGTGGGACGCCCGCCGGCCCCACAGGCAAGATGCCCGTGCCACAACTCCTTCGCGCAAAGAAGCTCGGTTTTTCAGATCGACAACTGGCGGTAGCGAACGGAGTCAGCGCAACCGAAATCCGTGGGAAGCGGAAGTCGTCGGGCGTCCTGCCCACCTATCGGCTCGTCGATACATGCGCGGCTGAGTTTGAAGCGTACACGCCTTATTACTACTCGACATATGGAGATGAGAACGAGCGGCGTGAGAGCGGCAAACGCAAGATTATGATCCTCGGCGGCGGACCGAACCGAATCGGCCAGGGAATCGAATTCGACTATTGCTGCGTGCACGCGGCCTTTGCTCTGCGCGAGCTCGGATTTGAAACCATCATGGTCAACTCCAATCCGGAAACGGTCTCCACGGATTACGACACGAGCGACAAACTTTACTTTGAGCCGCTCACGCTCGAAGACGTGCTCAATATTTATGATCAGGAGAAACCAGAGGGCGTATTCGTTCAGTTTGGCGGTCAAACACCGCTGAATTTAGCGGACGGATTGAAGGCGGCAGGCGTACCCATTCTTGGCACTCAGCCCGAAAGCATCGAGACCGCAGAAGACCGACGCTTGTTCGCGGCCATGCTCGACAAGCTTGGTCTGCGCCAAACCCCGAATGGATCGGCCACGAGCACCGAAGACGCCGTCGCGATAGCCAGGAAAATTGGCTATCCAGCACTTGTTAGGCCGAGCTTCGTTCTCGGCGGGCGCGCCATGGAGCTTGTCTACAATGAGGAGGATCTTCGGCGTTACATGGCCAGCGCCATTGAGGTAACGCCTGATCGTCCAGTGCTGATCGATCGTTTTCTTGAAGATGCGATTGAGGTCGATGTCGATTGCATTTCGGACGGCGAAGCGACCGTGATCGGTGCAATCATGGAGCACATCGAGGAGGCGGGCATTCACAGCGGTGACAGTGCCTGCGTCATTCCAACATTCTCCTTGTCGCAAGAAGTTCTGGACGAAATTTCCGCCGCCACAAGGGCGATGGCGCGCGAGTTGAACGTGCGAGGCCTGATGAATGTGCAATTCGCCGTGAAGGGCGACAACGTTTACGTGCTGGAAGTGAATCCGCGGGCGTCGCGCACGGTTCCCTTCGTCAGCAAGGCAATTGGTGTCCCGCTTGCAAAACTTGCTGCGAAAGTGATGACCGGAAAATCATTGCGCGAACTCGGTTTCACCAGAGAAATCGTGCCGAAACATTTCTCAGTGAAAGAAGCGGTGTTCCCCTTTTTGCGCTACGAAGGCTTGGATATCTCACTCGGGCCGGAGATGAAATCGACCGGCGAAGTGATGGGCATGGATGTCGATCTCGGTCTCGCCTATGCAAAATCGCAAATGGCCGCACCGCCGCCACTGCCGAAAAAAGGAAAAGTGTTCATCAGCGTCAAGGACACTGACAAGGAAGCGGTGATTCCGGTCGCGCGCGAATTTGTGAAGCTCGGCTTTGAAATTATTTCCACGGGCGGAACCGCAGAAGCGTTAACGAAAGCGAAAATCAAAGTGACCAAGGTCTTCAAAATTCACGAAGGACGCCCAAATGTCCTCGACCGCATCAAGAATGGCGACATCAACTTCATCATCAACACACCGAGCGGGAAAATTCCGCGCGAGCACGAAGTAGTCATTCGCAATGCGGCGCTAGCAGCGAAAATTCCGATCATGACGACGGTGCGCGCTGCGCTGGCGAGCGCGAACGGAATCCGGTCACTGCAAAAACGCAAAGTTCAGGTGCGCAGTTTGCAGGAATACCACGCTAAATAACGAAATCCGAATGACGAAACAAATCTGAATGACCAAATGGCACATGCCCAACATTCAATTCTGTCATTCCGAGCGAAGTCGAGGAATCTCTGATTGATCATTGAGGGATGTCTCCAAACCTTCGCATAAAGCTACGGTTTGGCGGGTGACTTCACTCGACATAACATCGCATTGATGCCATTTGTCAGCATGAAATTATCGATCGTCCTTGCTCTTGCACTAGTCAGCACGACGGTTTTCGCCACAGAAGAAAAGAAAGAAGCTTCTCCTATGAATACCTCAAACGAAGTTGCCGTTATCAAAACTAACGAAGGTGAAATGGTCGTTCAGTTTTGGACTGATGCCGCCCCAAACACGATCGAGAATTTTAAAAAACTGGCGCGCCAGGGCTTTTACGATGGCACCATCTTTCACCGGATCGTCAAGGGTTTCATGATTCAGGGCGGCGACCCGAATTCAAAAGACCCCGCGAAAGAGAGCACTTACGGAGCAGGCGACCCTGGTTACACAATCAAAGCCGAGTTTAACAATCATTCCCACGATCGCGGTGTGATTTCGATGGCGCGCGGACCTGATCCGGACTCAGCTGGTTCGCAATTCTTCATCTGTCTTGCGCCTGTTCGGCGCCTTGATGGTCAATACACCACGTTCGGCAAATTGATCAGAGGCGTTGATGTACTCGGGAAAATCGGCGACACGCCGGTCGAGCGAAATGCACAAGGCGAAATGAGCAAGCCGACGAAACGGGTAGCGATCGAAAGTATCAAGATCGTGCCGGCTGACTCGGTAAAGTAGGCCGCGAGTATGCTTTCATTAACACCTGGCTTCAGGCAGGTGCTAGCAGCTGCCAGTGTAATCAGCCGTTTTAACGGCTTACGTGAATAGGAACTAAGCCGTTAAAACGGCTCAGTTGCTTGCATGTGGACACACACCGGTCTAAAGCCCGGTGTTACTGAGAATCGCAATGAATTCAGGACGGACAAAAATCGCTCTCATCCAGATGCGATGCGTCCCGGAGCCGGAGAAGAATTTCTCGCGAGCAATTGAATTCATCCGCGAGGCAACGGGAAAAGGCGCGCAAATCGTTTGTTTACCGGAGCTTTTTCGGTCGCAATACTTTTGTCAGACAGAAGATCACAAGAATTTCGATCTAGCCGAGGAAATTCCGGGTAAATCAACATCGGCATTGGGAGAAGTAGCCCGAGAAACTGGGGCGGTAATCATTGCCTCACTTTTCGAGCAACGCAGCGCCGGCCTCTATCACAACACCGCGGCAATCATCGATGCGAATGGAAAATTGCTGGGCAAGTACCGGAAGATGCATATCCCGGACGACCCGCTGTATCACGAGAAATTTTATTTCGCACCAGGCGATCTCGGATTTCAGGCGTGGCCAACAACACGCGGCAAGATTGGAGTCTGCGTTTGCTGGGACCAATGGTACCCGGAAGCGGCGCGCCTGACGGCGTTGCACGGGGCAGAAATTATTTTTTATCCCACAGCGATCGGTTGGCACCCGTCGGAAAAGAAGGAGTTCGGCGCAGCGCAACATGCCGCCTGGGAAACAATCCAGCGCAGTCACGCAATCGCGAATGGCTGCTACGTCGCAGTCCCAAACCGAGTAGGCCATGAAGCGCCTGCAGGTGGGGATGGGATTGAATTTTGGGGACAAAGTTTCGTTTGCGGACCAGACGGCGAAATCATCGC
>WNFY01004573.1_pt1 | contig 12741 bp, 6 predicted proteins | sample 5400091 | NCBI WGS metagenome assembly WNFY01 (sample SAMN13153364, study PRJNA577476) | soil metagenome | isolation source: 60 cm soil or saprolite under grassland replicate 1 | place: USA:California | collected 2016-06-15 | reverse complement strand
TCGAGGGACAACTGCCAGACCAGGTCCGAATACGTGATCAAATCGGGTGTCGCGCGCGCACCATTGGTTACGCTCGCCACGGTTTTGTCGGCGACGGTCTGAGCATGAGCGTCAGTGAGCAGTGAGCAGTGAGCAGTGAATAGTAGAAGAGCAAGCAGCGAGCAGTGAGCAGTCAGCAGAGAAAAGATCTCATTGAGGAACCACAGTACTGTCGTTCTCTTCCTTTTCAGCATTTGGTTTGCCGTCGTGTTCTGCATTCTTACTTTCATTTGTTACTCCGGATTACTCATTGCTTTTACTGCTCACTGCCCACTGCTCACTGACTCAGAATATTTGCGTGAAACGAAACTGAATCTGCCCCTGGTGCAGACGAAAAATTGCCGTTGTCGGCGAATTAGTATTCAGATTCTGCGGAATCAAAAACTGTGGCGGATTCAAAAGGAATCCATAATCAACCGCCAGAGCGCCTCCGAACGGCGTTTTGACGCGAAAGCCGAGACCGACCGTGTTGCTCCAATGCACGCGCAGGTTTTCCGCGTTTACATCTTCGAGAAAGTTTCCCGTCCGCACAATCGGTTTGGGATGCAAGACATCGCTGATACTGCGAAAGACATTGCCTCCATCGTAAAAAGGCACGGCCTGCAAATTTCTGGTTAGCGGAATACGCGCTTCCAGATTCATCACCACCATCGCATTGCCGCCGATCGGAACAGTAAACGGATTCAAGCCGATCAATTTTCCCTGACGGTTACGAAACTGTCCCTGGGGAACGATGACTCGCCGCGGGCCAGCCTCTTCAAATGCAAACCCGCGCAATGTCGCTGAGCCTCCGGAAAAGAAACGCTCGCTAATCGGAAGTAGTTTATCGAAGTCATCGATGTGACCGTTGCCGTTGCGATCGTGCGGCGTAAATAACTGGGCGAGTCCTACTGTTAGATTTCCAGCGAACACCGTCTTTCGCAGCTGATCGACCTTGTAATAAGTGTGATAGGTCGAGAGAAAGCGGCTGAACGACGTATTGCCGCCCAAAGCCTTAGCGGCCACGCTGTAATCGGCCGACAGGTACTGTCCGCGAGTCGCGTCCAACTGGTCGTAGCGACATACTTCACCCGAGCGCGAAATTGCTTCTTCCTCGACCGCACTGCCGGGCAAGCGGCGCTCGCAACGCTGACGTGTGTCATAGACGAACGAAGTTCCGAATCGCGACAGACGCACCACCTGATCGGGCTGTAAGATATCCTGGATCAGAAGGCTATCGATATTCCGCAGCCGCACGTCTTCATAGTTGTAGCGCGCGAAAACGATGCTGTGCGATTTCTGACTTAGAACTCTTTGCGTTTCGATGCCGAAGGTCAGGCGATCGATAGTGGGCTGGCCGACGCGATTCCCGAGCACGTCAATCGGATTTCCCTTCGCATCCAGTCGCTGCACGATTCCAAACGTGCCGCGATCGATTGTCGAGCGAAAGAACCGGGTGATGGTCGAGTCGCGCAGGTACTGAGCAGATATGGCCAGCGGAGCAAATTGCTTTTTGCCATATTTGGCAAAGCGCGGATCAAGGAATTCAAAACGAATCAGTTCCTGGCGCTGGCTGGCGCGAATGCGAATCGCGCCCTGGCGTAGCTTGTTCATGAAATTTACGTTGGTCAGCTCCACCAAACCCAGCGCGCCCATGTCAGTAGAATAGCCGCCGCCATATTCGACGACGCGCGGCCTCTTTTCTTCTACGTCGATGATTACGTCATATTTCTTTGTGCCGTTAGGGCCTTCACCAGCGGGCTGCTGGCTGATTAAAACCTGTCGAAAAGCGTCGGTGACGTACAACGCGCGCTCGGCTTCGGTAATACGATCCGCGCGCAGCAGGTCACCTTCTGATAAAGGAAGGGCGCGCACAATGGCATCGCGTTTCGTGCGCTGAGTGGCGGCGCTGCCGGTAACACCGTTAACGATGATTTCGTTAACGATGGCTTTAGCGCCCTCTTTAGTTATGGTGAAAACCACGCGAACTTGTTCATCGCCGGCTTTGTTTGGCAAATCGTCGGTCGACGCTTGAAGTTCGGATTCAATGTAGCCTTCGTGCGCGTAGAGATTAAGCAATCGATCGCTGTCCGCGCGCTTCTGCGCGGGAGAGTAAGGAGCGCCGATGACAGTTTGTATTTCTTTGCGCAAGCGATCTTCCGGGAATGCTGTTTCACCGCGAAACTGGATTTCAGCAACGCGCGTCAGCGGTCCTTCTTCGACATTGAAGGTGATGATCAAGCTATCTTGAGTAGGCGAGACACCTTGCAGGACAGTGACCTCGTTGCGCCGGTAGCCCAAATCCCGCATAAGCGCCTTGATAGTCCGGCGATCTTCTTCGAGCATGGCGTTGTTGGTAAATCCGCGGCCATAGCCTCCCAGAAAGGGAATAAAACCTGCGGGACTAGCCTTCTGAGACTTCAGCTCGGGGGCGACGTCGGCGAAGGTCAGTTTATTCGTGCCGGTGATGCGAATATCCGCCAGTTTCAAACGACGTCTGAGGTCGACGTCATAGGTGATATTGACCGTATGACCGTTCAACTCCTGCGGATTCAGATTGCGGCAGGTTTCTTCCGTTCCGTTATCTACGATGCCCTTCGTCGGTGGTGTAATCGTGCATAGCGGCGTGACACCGGCGAAAAAATAACCCTGTTGCTGGAGTTGGTTTTTTACGCGCCGCGCGCCTTCTTCCAGCACCGAATAGTCAATGTTACCTTCGCGCTTGATCGGCAGCAACTGCTGCTGTTTTTTTTCGCTCAAGGTGTAATTCTTGAAAGCGACTTTAACCAACGGGCCAACCTGACCTTCCAACTTTATATTGATTTCCTTCTTGTCCTTATCAAACTCGACGCGCGGATCCTTCAATGTGGGCGCCAGGTAATTCCGGGCGATAAGCGCCTGCCGAATTCGAGTCAAATCGTCGCCCAAAGCATCGCGCGTGAACAAAGCTCCTGGTTGCAGTTTCAACGTCGAGCGCACTGGCTGAGTATCAAAGCCGGGCTGGATGTCTATATTGAAGACTCCAACATGCGACGGTTCGCCCGGCGTGATTGTGTAGACCACGCGCCGTCGCGTGCCGGTTGCGTCGGAAGGATCCGACTCTTCGGTGTACTCAACCGTGGCGTTGTAGTAGCCACGGTCGCGCAAGTACGCTTGAATTTCATCGGCGTTGCGCTCTATGGCCGGCACTGAGAAGCGGCGTCCCGGTTCGAGCAGATTCAAACGCGCGCGCACTTCGTCCCTGGCAATCGGAGTTCCCGTAGCCGGACCGATATGCAAGGTTACGCCGGCAATTACAATCTGACGCTGGATGATGAAGCGCACGCGAATTGGAGAGTTACGGCTGCCTCCCGGCTGCGTTTCAGTGATCTCGACGCGGGCGGAAGCGACGCGATCCGAAGCGAATAAATCGTGTAGTGATTGGCGCACTTTGACGGCTGAATATTCACTGGCGGGAGCAAGCTTCAGCATCGATCGAAATTCGGCCTGGGCCGCCGCGTCAGGAGGTGATCCTTCCAATGCGATTTCGACGGCAGCTACAGGCCGCCCTTCGTAATCGCCGACCTGGGCGAAGCTCGTCGCGCTCAACGCGAAGAGCAGGATCACAGGAATTAAAAGACGATAGAAACTCACGTTACCTTAATGATTAGCGGCTATGCCGTTCCCCAGTGCGGTCAGGCTTTGCCTGACCGGCAGCCTCGTCCCCTTGAATCAAACGGCGAGGCTGCGCCTCGCCGGCGTTTCGAGGCGCAGCCTCGATCAAAATCAACAATAAGATGCGCCGGAAAGGCGGAGCCTTTCCGCACTGCAGGGCGGCAAAGCCGCTGCGCCACTCCACATCCCGATCTTCAAAACCGCTTCCGAAATCTGATCTCAAAACTGTAGTTATTGTTTCGCGTGCTCAAATTTCTCAGCGATCCTTGTTCGTATTCGGCGATGAAAGACAGACGGTTCGACAAACGGTACTCGACTGCGAGCACCTGGTTTGGATCCGAAGCAATATTCGTCGAATACGTGACGGTTAGATCTTTGCTGATCCGCCGGGCGACAGTCAGGCGCGCGGTCGGCGTCGCGCTGGTGCCCGCTATCACCGGGCTGATCTCTAATCTACTCAGCCCGAACAGTTTGTTCGTAGCGCGCGAAACCGGCGCGTTAATTAGCGCATCAGTAAGCAAGCTTGCCGCAGTGCCCAGCCCGGACTGAGCCAGCACCGACGTGCTCGTGTCGGTGGAGCTTAGCGTTCCTGTCAGAATCAATGACACGACGTCCGCTTGCGGCAAGGCGGGTTCTGAGCTCACGTTTGTTTGCGGATGCGATAGCGGCCCTTCAATCGCTGCTCTGACGCGATAACCGCGAATCACTGCCTGGCCCTCAATATTCAGGATCGGATCGGCGCCCAAACGCGCAGGGTAATAGACTAGTCCGCGCGTGATCTCGTAAGGATTGTTTCGAAAATTCAGGGTGCCGCGAGTCGCGGTGATGCGGCCTTCGATGAGCGGATCCTTGACCGGCCCGCTAAGTTGCAGTGACACCGAGGCAACAACATCCCCGAGATTGTTGTGCATCACCAGAGCGTTGCGACCCTCTACGCGTACCTTATCGAGGACAGCAGTTTCGGTGAATTTGAATTCGCCTCCTTCCTCGATCGAAGGCGCTGGGCGTTGATTGAGCAGTTCCGCGAGATCTATATCTTTCGTGTATTCGGTGCGGCGAACGTGCACATCACCGCGGATGAATTGGATCTTCGCATTGCCGCGAAGCTCAAGGTCGGCGTCGACAGTCGAGCGAAAGTCCTCGGGATAGTTGAGCGTCACATTCTCGCCGTGGGCATTGAAAAGAAACTGCGAGAGCGAAAATCCCGCAAGCTGCGCGCCTCCGGTCACGCTTACTTTTCCACCACCGAGTGTACCCTCAAGCTTCTCAATTTGGGCCTGCCTGGCATTGAATAGAATTGCCCCCTCCAAATTCGAGAGCGTCAGACGCTGATCCCCGAGCAGCAGAGAAACAGAAGCTCCGCTGACCGAAGCTCTGCCGGTGACACGTGGATTTTCATAGGTGCCGCCGACGCTGATTGCCAGTACCGCGACACCGGAAGAGAAAACATCTTTCGAGAACAAGCTCAGAATGCGAAGATTAACCTCGCCGTTAATCGCAAGCGTATTATGTCCACCGGCATTCGTGGCGATCGTGCCGCCGAGCGTTACGTTGCTTCCGGTGCCCGTGAATCGAGCCTCGTGAAAGTTAACTTCGTTCGGCGTTAGCTCAATAATTAATGGCCCGGCAGCCGACAAGGTTATTTCTCCAACATTGATCGACAGCTCGGAAAAGGTTGCCGTTCCCGCTAAGCCACGAAGCGAAAAGGATTCTTCACCCTGTTCGTTCTCGGTCATTAAATTACCCGCGAGCTTTAGCGTCCCAGTGACGCGACCGTTGACCGCGACGTCACTTTCCGGCAAAAAGATTCTGAGGACTTGAGTTAAATCGGCCCCGGTGATCGTCGATTCAATAACTGCCGGAAGTTTTTCGTTCGAAAGATCTATACGCGCGGTAATTAGTTGAGGCTGCCCGCCCACCAGTCCGGTGGAGGTGAGTGTGACGTTGAGCTGTTTGTTCTCGGTGCGGCCAACTAAAGCTACGGTTCCGGCCGGGCGGCCATTAATCGTGACATCGCTGCTTTCGCCGTCAAAGCTGATCTCGTACGTCGAAACATTCGTTAATATGCCGCTGGCCTTCAGATTCTTAATTACGGCGGTTCCGGCCAGCTTCGGCAGGTTGGGACGGTTCGCGAAAGCCTCGAGCCGATCAAGCTGGACACGATCGCCACTGGCCGTGAAGTCAAAAGCTTTCGTAGCGACGTCGTACTTGCCGGTTGCGACGATATGACCGGCGTTCAAATTCGCGTCCAGCTTGTCCACATTCACGGAAGACCCGCTAAAAGTTGCGTGTGCGGTCAGACCTTGCAGCGGCTCTCCCGCAAGTCTGCCTTGTCCGGAACGCAGATCCGCGACGCCGCTCATCGCGTTCGGCATGCCGGTGATTTTCACGGTGCCGGAAACGTCGGCTTGCGTGTCGCCGATCTGATCGCGCGTTTCTTTCTTGAAGGGTAACGCCACAATAAGATCGCCGAGATTCATACGATCAAGCGTCGCATCAATTGAAGCGTTGTTTTCACCAGCACGCGGCACGACCAATGAGAATTGCGCGCCGCCGCCGTTGGATTGAACCAGGCGACCCTGACTAACTCGCGTTTCGGTTGCCGTAGACGCAATATTTGCCGTCAGCGAACCCAGATCGCGTTCATTCACGATTAGCGAGCCAAGCTCAGCATGTCCATTGACAATTGGATCTTTCAGCGCGCCATTTAACGTGCCGTTGAAAGCCAGCTTGCCGGCCAGATCGATACCGTAGGTGCGGAACTGCTCCTCCATCGAGGGAATCGCACCGGACGAAATCAACAGCCGCTGAAGTTCCGCGGCGTCAGTTGAGACGACTTCGACGCGCAGATTTGAAGTCGGCTGCTCAACTGAGAATTGACCGCTGGCATTCAGCGTCGTCGCAGCCGTTTGCAGACTGACTCGCTGAATCTGAAACAGACCATGGTTAGCCGTGAGCGCAAGATCGCCTGACAACGGAGCGAGATCGCTTCCGGCCGCGGGTGTCTGTCCAATCAGTTTGGCATTGATGTTGCCCGTAGCCGTGCTTAGATCGGTTCCGGTAAAGGCGAGATCCGTTTTCCCCGTGGCTCTGCTGGAGACAGGTAAGGCACGACCGGTAAGAGCGGTAATCGCCGCTGGCAGATCGAAGTCAGTGAATTCGGCGACCACAAGCGATGCGCCGGTCTTGCGCAGTGAAATCGTCGCGTTTCCGGAAGCGCGGCCGTTCAAAGCTTCGGCTACGAAGTTATTGATTTGAATCTGATCGCTGGTCGCGACCACCGCCGCATGTGCCGGGCCGAGTTTCATTTCGCCGAGCACTCCGCCACCCAAACTCAAATCTGCGCTTGCGCGATACCGCCCTGACGATTCCATCGTGAATACCGGCCGCGTCAGCTTTACATTTTCCGCGCGACCGTTTTCCAGTGTCACTGTCCCGGCATTGATGTCACTGGTCGTTCCTTCGACGTGGCCATTGTGAATCGCCAGACGCACCCCGGCGATGTTGATACTTCCAGTCTGGGCGCCGAAGGCGTTTGCCGTTCCAACTTGAACTTCTTTGACCGTGACATTCGTGACACCGCCACGACCATTGATATCGATCGTCTTAGCGGTTACACCGTTGATGGTTGTATCCGCTGCCTGGATCTTCCCGGCCTTCAGGCTGGCGATCGAGGCCGTCGTAACACCGTTTTCGACCTTTACGCGCAAGTCGTTGGCTTGAATGCCCTGCTGAGCCTTTGCAGTCGAAGTCGTTAGAGTGCCACCGGTGAGTTGAGGGGCAGATGCGATGAGCCTGCCATCGCGATACTCGGCGCGCGCATCGCGCAAAATCAAACCGGTAATCGTCGTGCCATAACTCTTCTCGGCCGCCGCTCGCAACTCGCCAATCCAACGAAAGTCCGAGCCGGTCCCCATCACTCCGCCCGTGAGCTGTACGGCATTAAGTTGAAAGTCGCCTGCGGTGAGAAGCGCAGCCACGGCGCGACCATTGAAGTCGTAGCTTTTGCCCTGCCCTGAGCCTTTGGCATTGACACTCAGCGCCTGCAGGCGCACGCCATCGGCGGCCAGCGCGTCGGACTTGATGCCACCATCAACCTGATAATGTTCACCCTCGCCGCTAATGGTGCCTACAAAGTTGCCCGCGCCGCGCAGTGTCGTACCGGTTTGCAGGACGTCCGAAGCCTGTGTGAGGTCGACAGTCGAAGTTACATTGAGGTGATATCGGAGCGCGCGCCAGTCGTCCATCACACCTTGCATGTGCGCTTCCGCGATGGGCGATCGCAGGACAAACTCCTGAATTTCCGCCCGGGTTTGGTTCACTCTGGCTCGCGCTTCAATATCTATGTTGTTGACTGGCCGGTTGTCATAAGTGAAGGTCGAGTTAGATGCGCTGAGGACGACGGTATTCATCCAGCTCGCTGCCGGCTGGTTCGGATCGTCTGGCTGAATCGTCGCGTGAATGTTGCGCGCCTCGCCCGACAGACTGTGCAGCGCGTCACCATAATGAATCTGCGCGTTTTTTAGTTCGACATGCGCCGTGGAATACGCAAACAAAATTTTGCGGTTGGGTTCGGGAGGTGGGATGTGTATGTTGCGAAAGTTCGATCTACCTTCGGCATCAAAGTTAACCCACAACGCCAACCCTTCGACAGACAGGTCTTTAAGATTGATGTTGCGTCGCAGGTTGAGCGCATAAAGATCCTCGATGCGGACGGTGGTCAGCAGTCGATCGATCTTGCCGAGCTTTTCACCCGTTTGGGAATCGTAGAGTTCGACGCCGAGCATTTCGACCGTCTGCAGCGAAAAAGCGGTATGAAACTCTCGGATTTCCGCACGCACCCCATACGTCGCGAGAGTGCCTTTGATTTGTCCGGCGACATAACGATCGACGAAGCCCAGTCGATAAGCCAGCAGTCCGAGAAGGATTACTGCGACAATTCCCAGCCCGATGACAATGCCGAGAATGATTGCGTTGCGGCGGGTGACGAAGCGGCGGCGACGGCGCGAACTGCGCGGGGTTAAACCACCGCTTGTGGGGCTCGAGTTCGCGGCAGCGTTCTCCCTTGCTGGCGGCGAATCGGAGGAACCTTCGTCTCGGTCAAAAGGCATAGCACTCAGCCGCCGGTGTGCGGCTTTCCCAAAAGTTCATAATGTCGAAGGAGAGCCCCGAAAGCAGACGTCCGAGGTCAGAGGTCAGATATTAGTAGTTCCGTCGCTCAATCACTAACGTCTAACATCTGATCTCTAACCTCTGCTTTGTTTGTAAACCGAAATCAGGAGAATTTCAAGGCTCGTTGCGAACACCTGCCAGCTCGTGCAGCGGCGATGATTGTTCAGATGCCGGTGATCCAAGAGGCACATTGCCAACGACTTCCAATTCGAAACCTTCGAGGGCAGTTACTTTGGGGGGGTGATTGGTGAGCAGCAGAATGCGGCGCAGTCCCAGTTCGTGCAATATCTGAGCTCCCACTCCGTAATCGCGATTAAGTCCGTAACCGGTTTCAGCGCTGGCTTCTGCTTTGCCGATATTATGTTCCTGCATTAAAGCGTAAGTTCGCAGTTGATGAATGAGATCCAATCCGTGCTCGCGCTGGCGCAGGTAAAGCACCACGCCTTGTTCCGCTTCTGAGATTTTTTCCAGCGCCCGGCGCAACTGATAGCCAGTATCGTCTATGGTCGAGCCGAACATATCGCAGGTCACATTCTCAGTATGCACGCGCACCAGAACAGGATCATCCGTACGCACGTCGCCCATCACCATCGCCAGGTGCACGTCACCGTTGATAGTGTTCTCGAAAGCAATAGCCCGCCAAAGTCCATAGACGGTTGGCAGATCAGTTTCAATCGCCCGCCGCACCAATACTTCTTTACGGATGCGATAGCGCACGAGATCCGCGACGCTGATTATTTTCAGGCCGTGCACGACCGCGAAGTCACGCAGTTGCGGCATGCGCGCCATGGTGCCGTCTTCGTTCATGATTTCGCAGATAACACCGGCCGGATAGAGTCCGGCGATGCGCGCAATGTCCACGGCTGCTTCTGTCTGTCCGGGACGCACGAGCACCCCGCCTTCTTTTGCGCGCAGGGGAAAGATGTGGCCCGGCCGCGCCAGATCCTGCGGCTTCGTGCGCGGATCAACCGCGGTAAGAATAGTCGTCGCGCGATCCGCTGCTGAAATCCCCGTGGTCACTCCGCGCCGGGCTTCGATTGAGATCGTGAAAGCCGTGCCCAGCCGTGATGTGTTCTCTGCTACCTGCGGCGGCAGACGCAGCTCGTCGCAGCGCTCTTCGGTCAATGGCAGACAAATCAGACCCCGCGCGTGTCGCGCCATGAAGTTGATGATTTCAGGCGTGACTTTCTCAGCCGCGCAAACCAGATCGCCCTCGTTCTCGCGGTCCTCGTCGTCGACGATGATTATCATTCGTCCTTCGCGAATGTCAGCAGCGGCGTCGGGTATGGAAGCGAAAGGCATCTTGGAATCTGTAATCTTGAATTTGAAATTCTGGCCTTGCACAATCTTACCGCGCCGGGCCGGGATTTGGCGACTCAGGCTGCCGAATCGGCTTCTGGCCTTGAGCAATTAAAATTCGCTCGACATATTTGGCAATGACGTCGACTTCCAAATTGACCTCATCATCGGGCTTCAGATGAGAAAAGTTGGTCACTTCCCAGGTTTTGGGAATCACGGCGATTTCGAAATAATCATCACTCAAACCAGCGATGGTAAGGCTTATGCCTTCGACCGCGATCGAGCCTTTGAAGACCAGGTAGCGCGCGATTTCCTTTGGGTAACCGATGCGAAAGGTCCATGATTCATCATGACTTTCCGCGCCGAGAAAGCGGCCGCGCGCGTCGACATGCCCCTGCACGATGTGACCGCCGAGACGCGTCGCCGGCGTCACGGCACGTTCGAGATTTACGGGCGAGCCTGACTGTAAACTGCCAAGGGTCGAACGCCGCAGCGTCTCTCTGGAAACATCGGCGGCAAACGAATCGGGCTTCACGTCAAGCGCCGTCAAGCAAACGCCGTTAACGGCAATCGAATCACCATCATTCGATCCTTCAGTTACGGTGACCGCTTCGATCACAATGCGCGCGTCTTCACCGCGGCTTTCGACTTCGCGGACATGTCCGAGCTCTTCAATAATTCCGGTGAACATCTGTTTTGTTGACGATCCCTACCTTACGGCCGGCTACTGACACGTGAGTTCTGAGCGCTCCCTGATGGTCGGGCTACTGACACTGTTTACTGCCTTCTGCCTACTGCCTGGTGAGCCCTCCCTCACGGTCGGGCTACTGATACGCGCTCGTTACCATAGAGGTGTCAGAAGCCCGCGCGTCAGCAAGGGCTGGTTACAACACTACCGGCGCATGAGTCCAACGATCAAGATGATCAGAATTCCGATTAGCGCTGGCGCTAAAGAGAAAATCATCGACCACGTTGCTTCGTTCTTAAATGTAAATCTAGCGATTCTCATGTGTCACGGCCCTCTCTAATGATGGCCATCATTCGCTGAAAGACCTGCTCGATCGGTTGTCCCGTTGAGTCGATCACAATAGCATCATCCGCCGCAACCAAAGGCGAATCCGCGCGCGTCGTATCGCGACGATCGCGTTCGGTTATATCCGCCAATGTCTGTTCATAAGTGGCGGCTGGATTATGCTCGCGCTCTTCAGCCAGGCGCCGGTCAGCCCTCTCTTCCAACGCCGCGGTCAGAAAAAACTTCACGTTCGCATTAGGAAAAACAACGGTTCCGATGTCACGTCCGTTCATCACCGCGCCATGCTTTCCCAGCGTGCGCTGGCGCTGAACCATCGCTCGCCGTACCGCCGGGATCGTCGAAATGATCGAAGACACGTGCGTCACATCTTCGTCGCGAATGCGATCGGTAACGTCGTCGCCATCAAGAGTCACGCACAATGAATCAGGATCGCCGGTCAGTTCGATGTCGATTCGTCCCGCCAGTGAACCGACCGCTATGTCATCGGTTTCATTGACGGTGGAGTCGATCACTGCCAGCGCCACGGCCCGATACATCGAGCCCGTATCGATGTAGAGCAGGCCCAACTCGCGCGCCAGCATTCGCCCGAGGGTGGACTTCCCGGCGCCCGACGGTCCATCGATAGCGATGATTAATTGGCGAGCCATTCGTCCAAGGATCGATGGGGATATTAGCTCCCGTCATGAGTATTCGGTCAAGGATCGGGGCAGTAGCCCGACCGTGAGGGAGGGCTCAGGGACGACGGACACCTTACTGTCGAGGCCAAAAAAGCAATCACCCGAAGCCTTTCGCTCCGGGTGACTGCCGTTTCAGCTTGCAGCGGAGTTCTCCTGATTTGAATCTACTGCTTGCGGATCCCCAAAACTACTTTCGCTACTGTCTGCGCAGCGCGATGCTTTCGGTCTTTGGTCTGATGCCGGCGACTTCGCGTTCGGCCGTGCGCTCAGCGCGGGACTTCGACGCTTTCAATCCATAGGCGTCGCCGTCAACCCAGGCTTCAGCAAAGAAGTACTGGTTGCCATAGCGATGGAAGATCAGCTTCGCGCTTTCCGGCGCTTTTCCGATCACGGAACTCGTCTGAACCATCGCATTGGCGCTGCCATCCTTGCTTCTGAGCTGAAGCACTGCGTCGTCCGAAGCGGGATTTATCTGTTGAATCGTGTACTCGCCCGCCGGAAGATTCTTGTTGCCGGCGGTGAACTCAAACGGAATGTTGGCTTTCAACTCAGTGCGGCTACTGGTTTGAGCCCTGGCCGCAATGGCCACTGAACCAACCAAAACGAACATCGCGATCATTATGTAAGCTTGCTTTTTCATAAGTCTCTCCTTCTATTTGCACCCTCCCTCACGGTCGGGTTTCTGCCGACCCTCGCGGTTGGGCTACGCTCTTTGGCCGCGGTTGAAGCTGACCGACTGCCTGGATCTGGTGGCGTCTTTGGGACCGTCTGGCTTCCCCACCTTCTTGCCTTCCACTTACTAACGCGGGCAGTCAGCCCGAAACCCCTCACGTTGAAAAAAATATTTGGTGTAGAATCCTGCGGCAGTAAGCTTCGCGGACTCGGCCA
>WNFY01006082.1_pt1 | contig 12744 bp, 10 predicted proteins | sample 5400091 | NCBI WGS metagenome assembly WNFY01 (sample SAMN13153364, study PRJNA577476) | soil metagenome | isolation source: 60 cm soil or saprolite under grassland replicate 1 | place: USA:California | collected 2016-06-15 | reverse complement strand
TACGCGTGGAAGATCATCGAGCGGCGCTGGACCGTACTGGTCGTCGTGGCGTGTGCGCTCGCGCTGGCCGCGGCGTACCTGTTCGTGGCGTCGCCCGTGTACCAGGCGAGCAGCGTGCTGCGGGTCGAGCAGAAGCCGAAGACCCTCGTCGGGCTCGACGACACCGGTGCCGTCGTCGGCGAGAAGCCTCCGGCCGATGCCGAGATCGAGATCATGCGCTCGCGGAGGCTCATCGGCGCGGTCGTCGATCAGCTCCATCTCGAGATCGCGGCGAAGCCACGCACGTTCCCGTTCGTCGGCGCCGCGCTGGCTCGGCTGTACACGGGGCGACCCCCGGCGCCCGCGCCGGTGCGGTTCGGTCTCGCGCGCCTCGAGCTCGAGCGCTTCGCCTGGGGCGGTGAGCGGATCCGGATCGACCACCTCGAGGTCTCGGACGACCTCGTCGACGTCCCGCTGACACTCACGGTCCTGGAAGGCGGACGATACCAGGTCGCCGCGCGCACAGACGCACCGCTGCTGGAGGGCACCGTCGGGGCGGTGGCGTCGGCCCCGGACGACCGCGTCGAGCTCACCGTCCGGGAGCTGGTCGCGAGACCCGGGACGCAGTTCTCGGTGCGAAGGCTCCGCCGCGAGGACGTCATCGACGGCCTCCAGCGGGACCTGCGCATCCTGGAGCGCGGCAAGGCGACGGGCATCATCTCGATGGACCTCGAGGGCCAGGACCCATCCCGCATCGCGGACATCGTCAACGCGCTCTCCACGACCTACCTGAGAAAGGCGGTCGAACAGCGCTCGGCCGAGGCCGCCGAGAAGCTGGCGTTCGTCGAATCGCAGCTCCCGCGCGTGAAGGCGACCCTCGACCGCGCCGAGGCCGCGCACAACGGCTTCCGCGTCATGAACGGCAGCGTCGATCTCTCGGCGGAGACAAAGGCGATGCTGGACCGCCACGCCGAGCTGCGCAAGGAGCTGGCGGACCTGGAGCAGAAGCGCTCGGAGCTGCTTCGCGCGCTGAACGAGAACCACCCGAACGTCGTCGTCCTCTCGGACCGCATCGCGCTCGTCAAGGCCGAGCAGGCCGCCCTCGGCGAGAAGATGCGCTCGCTCCCCTCGACCGAAGCGGGGGCGGCCCGTTTCGCCGCGGAGGTGAAGGACGCCCGCGCGCTGCACGAGATGCTCCTCGGGAAGGCCCAGGAGCTCCGCGTCGCGAGGTCCGTCACGCTTGGTGACGTCCGGATCATCGACCCGGCGCACCAGCCGCTCCACCCGACCAGCCCGAAGACGGCGCTGGTGCTGGCGCTCACGCTCGCGCTCGGGCTCACCTGCGGCATCGCGGCCGCCATCCTGCGCCGCGGCGTGGCCGCGTTCGCGGAGGACGCGGAGGAGATCGAGGCGACCACGGGCTTGCCGGTCTACGTGACGGTCCCGCACAGCGACGCGCAGGCGGCGCTCACGCGCGCAGCCCGGCGCAAGGAGGGCGCGACCACGTACCTCCTCTCGGCCGCCGGCCCCGGCGACGCCGCCGTCGAGGCGATGCGGAGCCTGCGCACGAGCCTCCAGTTCGCGCTCGTCGAGTCGCGGAACAACGTCGTCGCGATGACCGGGCCGGCGCCGGGCGTCGGGAAGTCTTTTGTCGCCTTGAACCTCGCCCACGTGCTCGCCGCGGCGGGCAAGCGGGTCCTGCTCGTGGACGCCGATCTCCGGCGCGGGTGTCTGCACCGGCACTTCGGGTTCGAGCGGCATCCCGGCGTCTCGGACGTGGTGAGCGGGGCGATCCCATTGGAGGAGGCGCTCCACAGGATGGAGGACGGCCGGCTCTGTCTGCTCGCGAGCGGGCGGATCCCGCCCAACCCCGCGGAGCTGCTGTCGAGCCACCAGTTCGAGTCGCTGCTCGCGGACGCTTCGTCGCGCTACGACTTCGTCATCGTCGACACTGCTCGCCGTATCCGACTCGCTCCTCGTGGCGCGCTTCGCCGGGGTGAACTTCCTCGTGCTCCGCTCCGGCGCGCACTCGGTGCGCGAGATCGCGCTCGCCGTGAAGCAGTTCGCCCTGAACGGGATCAAGCTGCAGGGGGCGGTGCTGAACGACGTGCACGCGCTCAAGGGCCGTTACGGGAGAGCGGGACGTTACGTGAAGTACGAGTACGCGTCCACGAAGTCGGCCTGAGACCCTCTCGAGTCGCTGGGGACGGCGCAAGGGTCCGGTCGAGGCGACCGCGGCCCTGCGCCGAAGCTCGTCGGCGGCACACGAACCCGCATCGCGCAACCTCGTGGGCATGCTCCCCGGCGCGGCATTGGCGCGTTCGCCGTGGGTGACGACCCTTCTCCCGGGAGGCGGGGCCATGGCGATCGGGATCCGTGCGGGTGTCTGCGCGCTCTTCGCGACGGCGTGCATGGGGAAGTCGAGCGCGCCTCGGACCTCACCCACGGCAGAGACACCGCCGCCATCCGATCCGAGCGTGGCGGCTCCTTCCGACCCGAGCCCTCCAGCGCCACCTGTTCCGGTGGTCTCGTCGGACGCCGGCACGCCGCCGCCGCCTGCCCTCCCGCTCCTCCACGGCAACTGGACCTACTACGGCACGGACCAGGGCCTCTCGGCCGACATCCAGGACGTGTCTCCCGACGAGGGAGGCAACGTATACGTCGCCGGTGGAGACGCGCTGTTCGCGAAGCGCCGCGACAACAAGACGTTCCTGCGCTTCGACGCGTCCAACGCGGGGCTCACCAGGAACTGCAATGACGCCGCCGACTTCCACAACGAGGCGCCCGCGAAGCCCTTCTACCAGTGCCGGATCCTGTCCGTGGGCGGCGCCGCGCCAGGCAAGGCGGTGATCGGGTTCGACGGCTTCGCGACCGAGCAGCTCGACGGCGCTCAGTGGACGTACGTGGCGGGCGGCGCCGACGTCGTCGCCTTCGACCCCGTCGCGGGCACGCTGGCCCGGACGCGCCACGTCTATCTCGCGTCGCCGCCGCACGTCATCTGCACGAGCCCTCCTCTCGAAGGACGCGTCGCGACGTGCGGCAATCCCGATGACTACTGGTGGGTGACGGGCCGACGCCTCTTCCACCGGGTCCGCCGCATCGTGGTGAACCACGACACGTCGAGCCCCATGTACGGCGACGCCTGGATGGCGGGTGAGCATTCGACGTTCTCGGCGCTGCTCAACAACGCCACGCAGCGGGGCCTCCCTGATCACACCGCCGGCATGGGACCGGAGTGGGCCGACGCGAAGGACACGTGGGAGCACCTCCACCCGGCCATCATCGCTCCCGACGGAACGTTCGTGAACGGCGAGAACTGGGCGCTGTCGATCCACCCGAGCACGGGGATCCCATGGGGCTCCAACCAGTTCCGGACCGCCTTCGTCACCGGCTATGGACCGGATCTCTCGAATGACGATTGGTGGATGGGCCCGAACCCAACCAACGAGCAGTACCTGGATGTCTGGCCCGATCCTCCGAACACCTTCTTCACGGCCACCGACGATAACGTGATGTCGATGTCGCACTGCGCCGACGGCACGCTCTGGATCGGGTCGTCCACGCATGGGCTCGCCCGCCTCGCTCCCGACGGGAGCCTCTCGTACCTGAGCATTCCGGATCTCGCGACCTTCAAGAACGACGTCTCCGCGGTCGCGTGCGACCCGGTGGACGCGTCGGTCTGGATCGGCCTCGGCGGCGGCGGAGTGATGCGGCTCCGGAACGGCGCGTTCGAGCTGGTGGACAACACCGGCGCGCCTCCCTTCGCGTACCAGTCGCCGCAGTCGATCCAGATCGATCGCTGGGCGAGCCGGCGCATCGTGTACGTGGCCTTCAAGGCGATGCGCACCTGGACCGCGGGCGGCGATCCGAACGGCGACATCGTCCGCCCCGGCGGCATCGGCGTGTACGACGGCCCGTGAGCGCGCCACGCAGCGGGCCCCGGCGTGGTGATTGCCGCGCGGCGGTGGCGGCCCAACATCGCATGCACCAGGAGTGTCGCCTGGGCCGTCGGAGGGAAGCATCGTGATCGTCACGCTCGTCGTCGTCGCTATCTGTGGCGCGGCCGCAGGCCTGGTCGGGCACCTCGCGATGACGCGCTCCTCGGCCCCCACGCGGCTGCACCGCCTGGTCCCGATCGCGGCCATCGTCGTCGCCTTCCACGTCTCGCACCAGTACGCGACGCCCGCCGCCCAGGACTGGTGGGCCGACCTCCAGGCGCGGAGCGCGGCGAAGAGGCTCGACCGCGCGCTGCGCGAGACGACGAAGGACCCGGTGTTCGTGAGCTACGTGCGGGACCTCGAGCAGCGCGGCATCCCGCCCGAGCGGGCGCTCGACAAGGCGGATCTCGCCGCCCGACTCAGGGGACGGTCGAGCGACGCCGATCTCACGGCCCGCTCGGAGATCATCGGTCGCGCGCTCGGGTCCGTCGAGGTGGCGACGTGCGCCAAGGTGCTCCGCGGGACCGCCGCCCGCGACGACCGCGCCATCCTGCGCGCGATGGCGCCGCTGGCGCGCGAGGACGAGCTGAAGGCCGTCGCGCGCGCCTTCGAGAAGGACGCGAGCGACGCCGAGACGTGCGCCGCGGTCCGGACCCTGTACAAGTACCTGCCCCGCGTCGGCGAGCCCACGCGGTCCCACCTCGCGTTCATGCTGCTCGGGCCGTGATCGGGCCGCCGCCACCGTACCTTCCGTGAACGTGGACCTTCGAAGGTCACTTCAACCTCGGCCGTCGGGGCATGAAACTGGAGCAGCATGAGGACGCCGGCGCGCTCGCGGATCCCGCGAGGCGCGCCGCTGCAACGGGGTCGGGTGGCGAGGGGTCGGGGGCTCATGACGACGAGTGCATCGCCGGCGTTCGGCCGGGTCGAGCGCCGAGATGAACCTGCCGGGACGAGCGATGATCACGCGGGAGCTCTTCTCCAGGGGGGCGAGGACGAGCAGGAGGGGTCCCGAGCGCGCCGGGGAGGGAGCCCTGCCGTCCGGTACGCGATCATCCTCGGCTACGATGCCTTCGCGACGCTGTGCGGGCTCTACGGCGCGCTCCTCTTCCGGCTGAGCGGCGAGGTCCCGCTCGAGTTCGCGCGCGAGGCGAAGGTCGCGGCGCCGGCGCTCGTCGCCATTCGATTGGCGGCGGCGTGCGTCGCGCGCCTTCACCGGTGGTCATTCAGGGGGTCGGGCCTCTCGGAGGCCGTGCGGCTCGCCTTCGGCATGCTGGGCGCGTCCGTCGTCTTCGCGATCGCGTTCCGCGGCCTCCCTCGCACCGTCTACCCGCTCGAGTTCTTCTTCACGTTGAGCCTCATGGCCGCGTTCCGGTTCGCGCCGCGGTTCGTGGAGGGGTGGTACGCCGATCGGCAGCGCCGCGGCAGCGACGCCATGCTGCGGACGATCATCGTCGGGGCCGGCGGCGCGGGCGACCTGCTGGCCCGCGATCTGCTGCGATCGCCGGACTCCAGATACTTCGTCGTCGGCTTCGTGGACGACGACCCCGCCAAGCTCGGGATGCACGTGAGCGGCAAGCCCGTCCTCGGCGACGCCCGCGCCCTGCCGCGGCTCATCGCGCAGCACCGCGTCTCGACGGTGCTCCTCGCCATCCCGACCCTGCCCGCGGCGCGCGTCCGCGAGATCCTCGCGATGTGCGCGTCGTGCAAGGCGAGCTTCAAGATCATCCCCGCCTCGTACGCGTTCCTCGACGAGCGCATCTCGGCGGCGATGCTTCACGACCTCTCGCCCGACGACCTCCTGTCGCGCGACCCGATCGCGTTCGACGATGAGGAGATCCGCGGCCTCGTGCAGGGCCGCCGGGCGCTGGTGACGGGCGCCGGCGGCACCATCGGCGCCGAGATCTGCCGCCACCTCGCCCGCCACGGCGTCGCCGAGCTCGTCATGGTCGACATGAACGAGAACGAGATGTACCTCGGCGCGCGGCGTCTCCAGGACGAGTGCCCCGCGGTGCGGATCGAGACGGAGGTCGCCGACATCCGCGACTTCACGCGCATGCAGCGCCTCGGCGAGCAGCACCGCCCCGAGCTGGTGTTCCACGCGGCGGCGCACAAGCACGTGCCGCTCATGGAGGGCGCGCCCGAGGAGGCGGTGAAGAACAACGTCTTCGGCACGCTCCACGTGGCGCTCATGGCGCACGGCTGCGGCGCGGAGCGGCTGGTCGTCATCTCGACCGACAAGGCCGTCAACCCCACGTCCGTGATGGGCGCGACGAAGCGCGTCGCGGAGCTGGTGGTGCGGGACCTGGCCCGGCGGTCGGCGACGAAGATGACGGCGGTGCGCTTCGGCAACGTGCTCGGCTCGGCGGGGAGCGTCCTGCCCCTCTTCAAGCAGCAGATCGAGCGCGGCGGCCCGGTGACGGTGACGCACCCGGACTGCACCCGCTACTTCATGACGGTGCGCGAGGCCGTCGGCCTCGTCCTCCTGGCCGGCCTCGGGGGCCACGGCGAGCTGTGCGTGCTCGAGATGGGAAAGCCTGTCCGGATCGCCGAGTTCGCCGCCAGCCTCATCACGATGTCGGGGCACATTCCGGACGAGGAGATCCCCATCGTCTACACGGGGCTCCGGCCCGGCGAGAAGCTGTTCGAGGAGCTCCTCACCGAGGAGGAGGAGCAGACCATGGAGGTGCGCAATCGGATCAAGGTCGCGAAGAGCCCGCCGCCGCCGCACGACCTCGCCCGGTGGCTCCACGAGCTCAAGGCGAGCGCGGACCGCGGCGACCGCGAGCAGATCCTCGCTGCCATCCGGGCGCTCGTCCCCACCTACCGGCGCACGCCGGGGCAGGTCGCAAGGCCGTCGCCGTCCGTGCTCGTGAAGGTGCCGGAGGCGCCGCTCGCGGCGCGCCCGAGGAACGTCGTGCGCGCCCCGCTCGGCGCGCGCGCGCGGAGCGCAAGGCTCGCCGGGGCGAGGAACGTGGTCCGGAGCCTCCCCGGCATCCGCTGGATGTCCGACCTCACCGACATATGACGCCGACGCGCGCTCGGCGTTCCGCGCGCTAGACGCGGTCGCGGATCTGCGACGCCCCCGCCTCGTGCGCGCAGTGGGCGCAGCAGTAGAACTTCCCGCCCGCCTCGACGCCGTGACCGATGACCCGGCAGTCGCAGTGCTCGCAGCGCGGCGCCATCGCCTGGATCGCGCACTCGAAGCTGTCGAAGACGTGCGTCGCTCCCGCCGCCACCACCTGAAACGCCTTGTCGTAGGTGTTGCCGCAGACCTCGCAGTTCTGCTCCTGCATGGCTCGTCCTCCTCGTGGGGTGCGCGTCCGCCGCCCCCCCGATCCATGGTGTGCACGGCGCGGAGGCGTTCCGCGGCGGCCAGGCCGTGCCACGAGCGCCGCGCCGCTCGCACGCCCTGGCGGGACGCGCCCTCGCTCGGAGCCACGCGACTTCATGCCGCGCGCGCCCGCCGGATGCGCGCCACGGCGTACCGCCCTCCCGCCGTTAGCGCGTCGCTCGCGCCGGCCGCGCCTCGAGCAACCTTCAGGCGACTCGGCGCACAGTCGCCCACGTTGGCGCACGACCACCTGACATGAAGGTGCTTTCTGCACGTTCGGCGGTTGACCGGCCTGCCCTCTAGCCGATAAGTCGCCTACTGGATTGTCCCACGAACATGGGACAACCCCGGTCAGCGGTGAAGCGCACCCGGAGCGGGTCTCAGGTTGCGCTCCCCGCAGGTCCAAGAGGACCCACGGGCGCCTCGGCCGGCAACCAGCAGCGAGTCAGGAGCAGACGTGAAGGTCATCACCAGAGCCGTCCGAGCGGCGCTGTCGAGCGCGGTCGCCCTCAGCGTCGTGCTGAGCGGCTGCGGTGGCGGGGGGTCCGATTCAGGCACCACCAGCTCCGCACTCTCGGGGGTCGCTTCGACGGACGTGTCCGTGAGCGGCACCGTTTCGTTGAAGGACTCCTCCACTCCCGCGAAGGAGAAGACGACCGCGACCGATGGCGACGGCGCCTTCTCGTTCGACGTGAGCGGACTCACGCCGCCGTACATGCTCAGGGCCGAGTGGACCGACGGTTCGGCGGACGCTCGGATGCACTCGGTCGCGCCGCAGGCGGGCACCGCCAACATCAACCCGCTGACGGATGCGGCCGTGGCGGCTGCATCGGGCGAGGATTCGGGCTCGACCTTCGACAGGGACGATCCCGAGGAGAACCGCCGGACGGCGGGCAATCTCGAGTCCGTCCTCAACACGCTTCGTACGGTCCTCGCGCCGCTCTTCGACCTGTACCACGTCGGCACGAATCCCCTCTCCGACGACAGCGCCGCCCTCCGCGCCATGCTCCGCGACGTGCGGTTCAGCGTGACGTCGGGGACCGTCGTCGTGACCAACAGGAAGACGGGCGGGGTGATCTTCTCGGGCCCGCTGAGCGACCTCACCTCGGGCACGTTCCATCCGGAGAACATGCCGGGCGGCTCGTCCACCCCGGTTCCGCCGCCGACCCCGAGCCCCTCCACCTGCACGTACACCTACTCTGCCTGGGGCACCTGCCAGTCGAACAACACGCAGACGCGCACCGTCGCGTCGTCGGCCCCGGCTGGCTGCACCGGGACGCCGGCGCTGTCGCAGTCCTGCGTCTACACGCCGCCCACGATCGACGGCGCGGCGCTGTACGCCGCGAAGTGCTCGGGCTGCCACGGGCCGCTCGCGACAAGCAGCAAGCTCGGCCGGACCGCGGCCCAGATCACCGCCGCGAACATGACCCAGGGCCTCAGCCCCGCTGAAGTGCAAGCGGTCGCGAACGCCCTCGCGACGACGACACCGGTGGCGTGCACCTCGTTCACCTACTCGACCTGGGACGCCTGTCAGCCGAGCAACACGCAGGCGCGCACCGTGCTCGCCTCGTCACCCACCGGCTGCACGGGCGGCTCCCCCGTCCTCTCGCAGGCTTGCACCTACGTTCCGCCGGTGGCGACCTGCACCTCGTTCACCTACTCGGCCTGGGGCACCTGCCAGTCGAGCAACACGCAGACGCGCACCGTCGCGTCGTCGTCCCCGGCTGGCTGCACGGGCGGCGCCCCCGTCCTCTCGCAGGCGTGCACCTATGTTCCGCCTCCGCCCGCCATCGACGGCGCGGCGCTGTACGCGAGCAGCTGCGCTGGCTGCCACGGCGCTCTCGCCACGAGCAACCTGAAGGGCAAGGGCATCTCGCTCTCGCTCATCAAGAGCTTCGGCATGACGCAGGGGCTCAGCGACGCCCAGCTGCAGGCCATCGTGACCGCGGTCGGTCCGTAACGAAGCGGCGGCACGGCACCATCCCAGGGCACCCCCTCCTCCGGGACGGGGTGCCCTCCGCTTTTGCGAGGGCCGTCCGGCGCGACCACCGTGATAGCGTCCCGCCGCATGGTGCGCTCCCGCCCCGACGCTCCGGTGCCCGGCCCCTTCCGCGGCTTTCCCGACTCGTCCGGCCGCTTCTTCCTCGAGCTCGCGCTCCACAACGACCGCGACTGGTTCCAGGCGCACCGCGCCGAGTACGTGGACGGGTGGGCCGAGCCCATGGGCGCGCTCCTCGCCGAGGTCCGCGACCGGATCGCCGGCGCGTATGGCCGGCTCTCGCTCGCGCTCCCCAAGGTGTTCCGGATCCACCGCGACGTGCGGTTCAGCAAGGACAAGTCGCCCTACAAGACGCACGTGGCGGGGCTCGTCGCGCTCGAGCCCGCGACCGGTCGCGAGCCCGCCGAGCCGCCCGCGGCCATCTACTTCCACGTCGGCGTGGACGAGCGCTTCGCCGGGACGGGGCTGTGGACGATGGCGCCCGAGACGCTGCGCCGGTTCCGCGCCGCGATCGCCGACCCGCGCCGCGGCACCGAGCTCGCCCGCCACCTGGCGCCGCTGCTCGAGCGCGGCTTCACCCTCTCCGCCCCCGAGACGCTGCGCCGCGTGCCCGCCGGCGTCGACCCGGACCACCCGCGCGGCCACCTCCTCAGGATGAAGGGGCTCGTGGTGGCGCCGCCGGAGGTCCCGCGGCGCCTCCTCACGAAGCCGGCGCTCGTCGAGTGGCTCGCGGATCAGGCGCGCGCCGCCGCGCCGGTCGCGATCTGGCTCGCGCGCCACGCGGCGTGACCGGCTCTCAACGGAGCGCCTTCAGCGCCGCCGTCATGTCGGACACCGCGAGGAAGACCGTCGTCTTCCGCGCGGTCGCCGGCCCGACGAACACGTACTTGATGTTGACGCCGGCGTCGCCGAGGGCCTTCGCCGCCTCGCCGAGCGTGCCGGGCTTGTCGGCGAGCTGCACCTCGAGGATCTCCTCCTGCTCGGGGTGGAGCCCGCGCGCTGCCAGCACCTTCGTCGCCGCGGCCAGCTTGTCGACGACGAGGCACATGACGCCCTGCCCCTCCTCCGCGTATCCGTGCACGGCGCGCACGTTGATGCCTTTCGCTCCGAGCATCGTGGCGATCTCTCCCAGGATGCCCGGGCGGTCCTGCACCTTCACCTTCAAAGCCTTCGCTCTCGGCATGTCACGCCTCCAGTCTGCGCCACCGCTGCCTTAAGGACGCGGGGCCGATGCCGCCCGGCCCGCCCTTCCAGGGGCTCGCTGCCCGGCCGTGACCGAACGTGCATGCCGGCAGTGGAGCGGGCCCCCGCGTGATCCGGGCGGCGGGCGCCGGGCGGACCCATCGATGACGGCGACCTGGCCCGAGGATGGACTGGCCGGACCGCCGCGCGCGGCGCAGCCTTCCACCGTGGACGGGATGACCCCCGAGAAGCGCATCGAGATCGCGCGCGCCTACTACCGGCAGGCGCTCCGGGATGCCCGCACGGAGCCGACCCCCGCGGCTTGGGAGCGCCTCCAGCGGGCCGTCCGCAGCCTGCGCTACGCCCTCGACGCCGCCGAGAACGCGGCGCGCACCGAGGCCGGCCGGGAAGGAGCCCGCGGCCCGAGGCTGAGCTCCTGAACAAGGGTTCGCGATTCGCGTTCGCGAATCATGCTCGCCCGTTTACGGGTAGGGACGCGCCGGATCGAGACCGGCGTCCAGGTCGTCGAGGAGCGACGCGGCGGTCGCCGCCTGTCGATCGAGGACGGCCGCGAGCTCGGGATCGACTCCGGTCCTCGCCGCGATGAGCACCAGCTCCGCGCCCGGGAGGTCGAGGTGCGCCGGGCGCAGCGGGACGAAGCGCCGCTCGCCCTCGCTCGTCTCCGCGACGCTGCTCGCGAACGTCGCGACGATGTAGCTCGCCCGCGGCGCGATGCGGAGCTCGTCCTGCACCTCGCCGCCTCCGGCGACGAGCGCGTACGCGAGGTGCACGTGATCGCGGTGGCGCGCCAGCGCGTAAGCGCCGTGACCCGCGGCGCGTGCCCCCGGCTGGTGCCGCAGCCCGCGGGTCTTCGTCCAGTAACGGTCGGGCGCGAGGTCGGCGACGAGGTCGGGGGCGTTGTGGCCGACGCGGTCGACGTAGGCCCAGAACCGCTCGCGCCGCCCGGAGTCCGGCAGCCGCTTCCTCCCGACCCGGACGCGCCGGACGCGCTCGCCGTCTCGGGGCGCGAGGAGCACGAAGAAGGCCTGCACGTCGTCCAGCTCGCGCGCGACGAACGTCTCGACGCGCGGCCGATACACGAACGCGATGGCGCCGTGCTCGAGGACGTCGGCCATGCCGTGCTCGCCGTGACGGTGTCCACGCGCTGGCCCCGCGGCACGCAGCTCCGCTGCCAGGTGGAGCGGCGTGGGCTCGGACCCTTCACGAGGCGGCGAGCGCAATGCCGCTGCGCTGCCAGTCGCGCGCGCAGGCGAGGAAGGCGCGCGCGGCGTGCGACAGCTTCGCGCCGCTCCGGTAGATGAGGTGCACGGGGCGCTCCAGGCGCATCTCGGGCACCGCCAGCGCGGCCACCTCGCCCCGCGCGATCTCGACCTCCGCGACCCGCCTCGGCAGGAGCGCAACCCCGAGCCCCAGCGCGACGAGGCGCTTGATCGCCTCCAGCGTCGGAAGCTCCATCACGATCTCGAGCGGCGTGCGGAAGCGCTCGAACGTCTGCACGACGCGCTCGCGATAGGGCGACCGGATGTTGTGGGCGAGGAACGACTCGACCCCGAGCTCCCGGATCGACACCTCGGTGCGGCCGGCGAGCGGGTGGCCGGGTGCGACGAGCAGCGCGAGCTCGTCCTTCGCGATCGGGACGACGGTGAGCCCGGGCTGCGCGGGGCGGTACGTCACGACGCCGATCTCGGCGCCGCGGCCCACGATCTCCGAGGGGATCTGGCTCGCCAGGCTGCGCCGGATCTCGACCTTGATGTGCGGGTAGCGCCTTCGATAATCGCTCACGATCGGCAGGAGGTGCGTCACGGTGTACTCGTTCGCCGCGATCACCACCTTGCCGCGCCGCAGGTCGCCGAGCTCCTGCATCGCTTCGCGCGCGTCGCGGCGGAGGTTCAGCATCTGCTGGGCGTACTCGTAGAGGACGCGGCCGGCGTCCGTCAGCGTCCCGTCCTTCGACGAGCGGTCGAAGACCTCGGTGCCGATCTCGACCTCGAGGCGCCGGACCGCCTGGCTCACCGCCGGCTGCGTCCGGCGGAGCCGCTCCGCAGCACGGGAGAACCCCCTCTCCTGGGCCACTGCCACGAGGACCTCGAGCTGCTTCAGATCCATCGGTCGTCGCCTCCGTGGCGTCTCATCAGAACTTGTTATGTTATCATAGACTAAATCACTTTGACTTATCGACGCGCCGTCCGGTACCGTCGCGCGCTCATGCCCCCCGTAGAGACGCGTCCGAAGCCGGTGCTTCGCTCCGAGTACTGCAAGGGGTGCGGTCGCTGCGTGGAGGCGTGCGCCCG
>WNFY01014171.1_pt1 | contig 12746 bp, 10 predicted proteins | sample 5400091 | NCBI WGS metagenome assembly WNFY01 (sample SAMN13153364, study PRJNA577476) | soil metagenome | isolation source: 60 cm soil or saprolite under grassland replicate 1 | place: USA:California | collected 2016-06-15 | reverse complement strand
CCAAGATAGGCCCAAGGCTGCGCCGCAATCGTTTCTGCAATTGCTGGTCTGCGAACCTGATGGCAGCGGCCTTTTCTTCTGGAGTTGTCCGATCCGCCTTGTTAAGAACCAAGACGAGATCCTGAACGTTCTGGGCTACCACTTCCACTAGCGCAAGTTCTTCGCCCGCAAGCGGAGGATCAGCCCCGATTACCACCAACGCTGCATCGATGTGAGGTATGAACGCATGAGTTGCCGCCGTGTTCCCGGTAAAAACCGATCCCAGGCCGGGAGTATCCACGAAGCACATGCCGCTGGCCAATAGCGAGCTCGGGACGAAAACCTCCACTCCCCGAACTCCCTTTGCGTTCTCCGGATTGCATTCTTCCGATACGTACTCATTCAGCGCGGACACGCTAACGTCCTGCCAAGACCCGTCTCCTACCTGGACTCGCGCCCTTCGCCGATCTCCGAACCGAATCACGGTCGGCACGGCTGTCACTGGAGTAAAGCCCACCGGGAGGATGGCATCACCAATCAGAGCATTGATCAACGTAGATTTGCCGCGCTTGAATTGCCCAATGCAGGCGACGTAGAACCGCCCCTCCGATATACGACTAGCAAGATCGCGTGCCTCGTCAGCGATTCGAGTCGAACCCAACTCTTCTGCAAGTTCGGCCAGACGAAGGAGCCTCGCGGAACCGTCAACGTCGCTCGCAAGTGAAGGCACCACTGGCGGGCTAATCGCAATAAACGAATTGGTTTCGCTCTTCGTCATGCCCCTTATGGCGCGGGAGAACGAACGCCCTCTTGATGCACGTACTTGATGATCTCCACGTCCGACATGGCAATCAAGCCCTCGTCCACCATTTCATCCAACGCAGGCAGGAGCTTGCTGATTTTCTCCTGAATATCGACGACAGACACCATGATGGGACGGTCGGAAGCCCTGAGTAGGTGAGCGCGGTGAATCAGAGTGCTGGCACCATAGCCTTCAATGCCGCGATAGACGGTCGCCCCGGCCATATCGAGTTCCCTACACTTCTCAACGATTGCTTGATACAGCGGCTTGCCATGCCACTTGTCCTCCTCGCCGAAGTGAATGCGGAGCATCTTGGCTTTACCTTCAAGTTTCATACGCGTGTCTCCTGACGCCGTTCGCTCTTCCCATAGTCGTGTGCGTACTTGATGACATCCACGTCGGAAAGAACGACCAGCCCTTGCTGCACCATTTCATCCAGGACAGGCATGAATGCTTTGAGTTTCTCTTCCGTGTCGACGCACTTGTCGTTCTCGCCGATATAAATTCGCATCAATTTGGCCCTGCTTTCGCTCTTCAGCGCGGGCTTTCCAGGGACGGCCAGTTGCTGTTTCTTTGTCTCCGCCGGCTTCACAATGGTGGTGTCGTGCATTTCGATCAAGCCCGTGCCCACCATGGCTTGTAGTTTGGGCATCAGCTCGTCGATTTTTTGCGCCGTTTCGACGAACTCAACCTTTATTGGCAAACGGGTTGCCAGGTCTACGAGCCGGGTTGTGTGCATATGATGATCGGCCCCGAAGCCGGCAATGCCACGCGTCACCGTCGCGCCCGATACGGCCCGGAAGAACAGAAACTCCAGAATGGCCGCATAGGAGGCATTTCCGTGATACTGCTGGTCCTCGGCAACATAGATGGCGACCTTCTTAGCAGGTCCAGATGTGAGCACGCTTCCTCCTCATTTACAGCCCTCGCTGGCTAACAAGAAATTCAGCTGCACGCCCTAGTATCCCACCACCGCCATGATCTCCTTGCTTTGTGTGCTCCAGGAAGGCCCCAAGCTCTTGCTTCAGTTCGGCGCGTGTGCGTTCGACGATTTGTTCAATAAGGGGTCTCATCTTTTCCGGAACGTGCTCGTGCAGTTTGCGTGAGTGGTTCAGGCAAAGACTACCTTGCGTTTTCATCCAGTCTTTAAACATGGCTCTCTGCATCTGCTTCACAAACTCTCCCAGTTTCGACTCCTCGTGTTCGAGAATTCTTTGGCAGAAGTCACACGCCGATGCCGAGACTTTAAGCACCGGCGAGTCGTCTAGCAGCTTGAGGTAAACAGCAGCTGCACCCTTGGCTGGCGACAGCCGTGCCAGAAGCCAAGTATGGAAATTACACAAATGCAAGTCGGCGCGCACACGGACGTTCACCGCGAGTGCAGACTGAAACTCCTTGAGCACCCCGCAAATGGGACACGCGCCACTCACCAAGGCTTGACTCACACTGATCTCGGGCGTTGATGCCTGTGCCTTCATGGAATTGCCCTCCCTGCTGCTACACCTACCCATGCCGCCACGAAACCAACGACTACGCTCAACGTGACATTCAAGGCGGACATCAGGAGCTGGCCATCCTGCACGCCGCGCAATGTTTCAAATTCAAATGTCGAAAATGTCGTATATGCGCCTATAAATCCAATCGGAATCAGGTACATCCAATTTGGGTTCCAATGGGTCTTCTCAGACAAGAGCGTTAGGATCAGGCCGATCAGAAACGACCCCGAGATATTGATGACAAACGTTCCGTATGGGAAACGCGTACCCATCCTGCCGCCGATATAGCTGCCCAGCCAAAAGCGTGCAATCGCTCCAACAAAACCGCCGATCCCAACCATCAGGTATTTCAGCAATTCGTTCTATCCTTTCTGGCCAGTTCAGTCGCCCGGCCCAATTCGTTAATGGTCAGGAGATTTCGTACCTAACTCATGTCCTACGTAGTAATGAACTTCTGCGGAAGCTTCCAAAAGCTCGCTAACAATCTCGTTCAACTCTTGTTCCGCTGCGGGCGAAAGCCCGCCGTAGCCTCGCATGTATCGGGGTCTGAGTTCCTCAATTGAAATCCTGACGAAGGACAGCATCGTATGCAGGAAGCGAGAGACTGGAATGGAAGGCACCGGCCGCTCGATTCTATGGATATCCAGCACACTGATCAGGTGTTTCCGAATCCGCACAATGCCGTCCTCTATGATCCTCTGCTGAGCTGGCGACACATCCGTGACGTATTGCGGAAAGGCCTGCCGGGACGATGAGACCCTGAGTGCGTCTTCCATCTCGGCCAGCAGCTTGTCGATGTGCCGGCAAGTCACAGTCAGACGCCGCTCGTGATTTGAATTGAGCGAATTGGCAGGTTCTTCGGGCATTGCGCTCATCCACCGTGCATTAGCGAACACACAGCGCCTCCTTTACTGCAGAAGCCAAGGGAGAGTTGTCTTGGAAGGATGGGCTCAGACGATAGAACACCTACCAAGAAAAACTTTCCTTCTTCGTAGGAGTCATCTGCCCAATGGGCGGTTAAGGGCGAACTCCAACACCCATGTCAAAATTATGGCAATGCGAATAGGAGAAGTCAATGACTAGCTGCAGTCGATGCTTTTTCCCGCCGCAGGCTGTCGCCCACCTCATGCTGATTCCGCCGCCGGCCGTTTCCTCGCCAGCGAAAAACGTCGCATCACGTAATACGCGGTAGGCGTAGCGATCAAAGACAGTAGAACTGAAACGCAGAGTGCACCGATAACCGCAATGGCCAGCGGGCGCAACATGTCTGCGCCGGAGCCAATTCCGTAGGCGAGTGGCAACATGCCGAGAGCTGCAGCGAGAGATGTCATCAGTACAGGCCGCAGGCGGCGACGCCCAGAGCGAATCAATGCATCCTTCAGATCCAGACCTTCGGCCAGGAAATGCTCCACTAAATCAAGCATCAAGATGCCGTTTTTCGCCACAATGCCTACCCCGATAATTGCCCCCAGGAAAGAAACTACATTGAGCGATGTGCCCGTGATCCACAGAGCTGCAATTGTGCCAAACAGTGCTAGAGTCGCTCCGAACATGATCGCGTTTGGCGCGATGAAGTCACGGAACTCTGCCAATAGAACTGTGAAGACTAAGAAGAGTGCCATGAGTAACACAATGAGCAGATTTCGGAAGGATTCCTGCTGTTGCTGATACAGCCCGCCATACTCGATAGTTCCAGGCGGAAGCGACGGATCGGAGTCCAGGGCTTTTCTGATTTCCGCCATCGCGCTTCCCAGATCGCGCCCTTCTAGACGAGCGGTAACGGCGATATCTTGTCGCAGGCCTTCCCGCCGCAATTCAAGCTGCGAATCTGTCTCACTCATGTCCACTACTTGACCGAGCCTGACCAGTGAGCCGCTTGGTGTTCGGAGCGGCAAATCGCGCAACGCGGCAAGCTGGCCGATGCGCTTGGGATCGACCAAGACACGAATGGCAACCAGTCGATCCCCTTCAAGGACATTGGAGGCAGTTTGGCCAAGCATCGCAGTGTGCACCGCGTCTGCGATATCCGATGCCGTAAGCCCGAACCTTTCGGCATCGACATACCGGACCTTTAAGCTAATCGAAGGCCCGGTGTATGTCAGGCCATCGAAGGTATCTACCACGCCTCGGACTTTCTGGAGACGGGCTTCAACTTTTGGCCCATGCTGCTTCAGGAAATTGAGATCTGTCGAGAACAATTTGATCTCAATCGGGTTTGGCGCCCACATTAGATCACCGATCAGATCGCTGAGAATTCCAGGAAAATCCCAGTGGGTGCCGGGAACATCGGCGTTGAGCTTTTCCCGAAGTTCCGCAATCACCTCGTCGGTGCTTCGCGAACGCTTCGGGCGAAGCTTAACCAAGAAGTCGCCTGTGTGCGGCTCAGCGATGGCGAGGGCCAGCCGAGCTCCGGTGCGGCGCGAATAACTCTCCACTTCCGGAATCGAGCGAAGAATCTGCTCGGCTTGCAGGAGTTGGCGATTGGTCTCGGTCAGACTGGTCCCTGGCGATGTGTAGTAATCAATAACGAATCCACCTTCATCCATGGGCGGCAGGAAGTCGCTATCGAGTCTGGTGTAGAGGAGAACGCCTGCTGCAAGGGTCAACCCGCACGCTCCGAGCGTGAGCCAGCGGTGTCCGAGGGCAGCCGACAAGCCACGCTCGTACAACCTGATCACCCGGCGAAGGAGGAAACCACCCTCCTCTTCGTCGTGGGCCTCTTTTCCTTTACGCGCGTGAGATCGCACCAGCCAGGCCGCAAGCGATGGTGTGAGGGTTATGGCCAGAACAAGCGAAGTCACGAGGGATACGACCATGGTCAGGGCCAATGCCCGGAAGAACACCCCTGTAATACCACTGAGATAGGTCAGGGGGAGGAACACCACGACTGGAGTGAGAGTGGAGCCAACCAGTGGGCGGAAGATTCCACCAATGGCTTCTGACACTGCCTGGCGGCGAGATTGTGCGCCCGCCATCATGCGAGTGTGAATTGCCTCTACCACCACAATGGCGTCGTCGATTACTAGACCGATTGCCGCGGCAATCCCGCCCAGGGTCATCAAATTAAAGCTCAGACCTGCTACTTTCATCGCAACCAGCGTTATGAGCACCGTGACCGGAATGACGAGAATGGCAACAAAAGTGGTTCCCCAGTTTTTGAGAAACGCAAAAATAATCACGATGGAGAGGATCAACCCAAAGATAATTGCCTCCCACACGCTGCGCACGGATGCGCGGACGATCAGCGATTGGTCGTAGAAGAACGCAAGCTTCACGTCTGGAGGCAACGTTTTTTTCAGCTCGTTCAGCTCGTCCCCGAGCTGATGCGCAATATCGAGGGTGCTGCCATCTGGCTGGCTGCGAATGTTGAGCAGGACGGCGTTGACGCCTTCGGCAGTTACGATATTGAAGACCGGTTCCGGCCCGCGCTCCACTCGCGCGACATCCCCCAGGCGCATTGGGTGCCCGCCGGTTACAGTAATCGTGAGATTCTCAATATCCTGCGTGTTATGGACGCGACCGTCCGTCACCGTCAAATACAGGTGGTGATTCTCTTCGTGCATCCCGTTTGGTTCAATTAAGTTGTTGCGATTCAGAGCGTCGGTGATTTGCTGAAGGCTAAGCCCCGCAGCTTCGAGCCTTCCGGGATCAACGACTACGTGGAACTCTGGTGCGCGCCCACCGACAATATCGACTCTGGCGACGCCCGGAATCTGCAGGAATTTAGGCTTTAGGTCATATCGCGCCATCTCCCAAAGCTTGGTGAGATCGCGTGTTGGGCTGGTAACACTGACGCCGATAATCGGAAACGCCGAGAACGTTAGGCGAAATACCGTTGTGCTTGCAGTAGCCGGGAGTGTGCTACGAATTTGCGACAAACGGCTGAGCACGTACAGCTCCGATTGCACCATGTCCACCGACCAGGTGAAAAAGACGTTCACCTCACCTGACCCGCGCCCAGTCGCCGACCTTACGGTTACAGCGCCTGGAATGTCCTTCATCGCTTCTTCAATCGGGCGCGTTATAGTGGCCATCATCTCGTCGGCAGGAGTGACGCCGTTGTCAACGAGGATGACCACACGAGGAAAATTGGTTTGAGGGAAAACTGAAGACGGCAGAGTCGAAGCCGCATATATCCCGGCGAAACAAAGCGCCACGCTGATGAACGTGATCGTGATTCCATGCGCGGTGGCGAAGCTGCCAAGGCGAGACTCGCTAGCCATTACTGGGCCGCCTGCCGAACGCGAGTGTGATCCGGCAGTCCGTACGCTCCACTCGCGACGATCACTGTCCCCTCCTGAAGGCCTTCTCCCTGTACCTCAACGAGCCCATTGTCTTTGAGGCCCGTCTTGACCGAACGTCGGGATGCGACGCCATTATCGACCAACAGCACCCACGTACCGCCGCCGCCAGAATCCGTTATTACGCTGTCTTGAGGGACAGCCAAGCAATTCCGATGTTCCGCAGCCAGGATCCGAAGTGTGACAAACTGCCCAGGACGCAATCCGGACCTGGAGGGCAAGGCTGCTCGAACCATCACCGTGTCATTCGATGGATCGACCTCGGCACCGATGAACGACACCGTCGCCTTGACCCCCAATGACAAGCTCAGTACCTGCTCCGTAGCCTCAGCACGTCCAGGCGCGAGCTCAACTTTCTCTCCCAATCGCAACGTGTTCACATCCGCCGTGCGGATCTTTGCGGTCACCACCAGTCGATCAAGGTCAACAATTTCCGCCAACGCAGCAGAGGGATCCACCGCATCACCAGGTTTCGCGGCAACGCGTATTACGGTGCCTCCGATAGGCGCCTTGATGGTGAGAAGTGCGCGTTGTGCGGTTGCATTGGCTACCTCATAGCGAGCTGCCTGCAACTGTTGTTCTGCCTCTTGATACAGCCGCTTGGAAGTTCCTTCGACGGACAGCAGATGCTTTTGTCTGTCGAATGCGACTTCTGCAAACTCAACCGCTTGGCGGGCTTTTTCCACTTGTACGTCTGCGACGCGGCTGTCGAGCTGGAAAAGTGTTGCGCCCTTCTGTACACGCTCACCTTCAAAGGCGTGGGACTCAGCAAGCAAACCTGCGACGGGAGCTGCCACTTTCGCACTGGCAGGGGCCTGACCATTGGTCGCCGGCTGTGGCTCTACCGTACCGAAGCCGTTGACGTAGGCGCGCAAGGATACACGCACAATCTTGCCAAGTTTCACCGTCGCCTCTGCGGATTGCCCCTCAGAGGACGGTTCAGCGGCATGAGGCGATCGTGTCGTCACAATAATTGCAATGACAACAACTACCGCGATTCCAGCGACTCCGTAGATAATTGGCTTCTTCTTCACTCACCCTCACCTTGCTTCACGGTCGTGGGTTCCTTAAGACGATCTTTTCAAACCCTAATGGACTCTGAATCGCATCTTCCAATGTCCCAGCAGCTTGGTCCGCTTGCAGTTGGGCGTCCGACAAGGCAATCTCGTCGGCTACCGTTTCAAGTTGTGTTGTCACCGCCTCTTGGCGGGAAATGTCTCCAAGCTCATGTTGCTCCTGCTGCCTCGCGGTCGTCACCAACGACTGCGCGGTTGCGACCTTCCGCCTAGCAGCTCCTAAAGTTCCGACTGCTTCGCTGACTTGCCGGAGAGCCGTTGCTTGCACGCTCAACAGCCGTGCCGCCGCTTGCTCGCGCTGGGCTTCTGTCTCAGCGATCGGTCCTTGGTTCCGACTGAAGACCGGCAACGTAACATTCAGCCCGATGACAGTCCACTTGTTGTCTGTCTGGTCGAGTTGATATCCCGGTCCCAGCTGAATATCGGGATACTGGCGTGCAATCTCAAGTTGCAGTGCGGCTTGCGAAGCCTCGTAGTCTGATAAGGCGGCTAGCACGTCAGTGCGACTCACCAGCGCTTGTCTTCTCACGTTCTCGTCGGGAACCTGAATTCCGCTGAAATCGCCAGCGTCCACAAACGGAGCCAAAGATGCAAACGCTTGGGGAGACAGACCTAGTGCATCGGCCAAAGCAGCGCCTGCCAAAGACCTTTGAAAACTCGCCTGATCTGCTGCCAGTCTCGTGTTTGCCGCTGCGAGTCGCGCCTGGGTTACCTCGAATGGGGTGACAACACCGGCGTCGAGTTGTCGCACCAACAGTTCTATAATCTGATCTTGAAAAGCCACCTCGCGCCCGAGCATCTCTTCACTCCGGCGAGCTGCAACGAAATCTATCAGGCTTCGACGAACGCGAGAGCGGACGTCCCAGGCGACCCGGACTACCCGCTGCTGTGCAGCACGTTCGAGCTGCCGAGCCTGCGCCAGCCGATGCCCCCGCTTACCGGCAGTCTCAATTGGAATCTGCAATCCGAAGCTTGGTATCCATGCAGGCGACGTGGTCGTATCCACCGTAAGACCCGGCGAGAACTGTGGGTTCGGTCTCTGGCCTGCGGTGATGACTGCACCTCGTGAAACGGCGGCCGATGCGCGGGCTTCGTCCAGGTCCGGATGGAAGTAGAACGCCACAAGTGTCAGGGCACGCAAATCCCACTTCGGCGGATCGGAAACATGAACGCCGTTGGTTTCGAGAAATGCCCGGAGGTTCGGGTCGTCCGTGGTTCGCGATTCTATAACCGACAAGTTCCGAACAGGGTCGACTGGCTTGGGGCGGTACCGTACACACCCACTGGAAATTGAGATCCCCAGCCCTATCGCCAAGATCACCAACCAGCGCCAATATCGGTACGATCGTTTCATTTGCGTTCTCTACTTCGGGGAAATCCAAACGTTAAGGCCTGATCCACTGTGCGGAGTTGTCGAGCCTTGGTATTGAGTCACCCGGCACGGCTTGCAGTCCCGCCCCTTCAAATCATATGTGAACCCGTTCACCAAACCGTTCCGGCCTGTTCCGCTCGACTCACGAAGGTAACGGCCCGTCGGGCGAGAGCGGGTGATCGTTTCTGGACCGCGGAGGCGAAGTTAATCCGACAAGAGAAAGAAGGCTAGGCTGATCGGACTCTGCAAGAATCACCGCACGCATTGCCCCTCACGCCATCGACGCCTTCTTTTGCGATGATCGGAAGCATAATCAAAGCGGCAGCCGGGTCCGCCCACCACCAGCCTAAAGCTGCATTGAAGAGAAGACCTGCCAGCAGAATCGCCGACAGACTCATGCAAAAACTCTGTCTGCCTAGCCTCTGCCTTTTCTCCGACTCCGGTTAGCGCCTCCTGAGAATGAGGACGGAACCGAGCAGAAACAGAACACCCGACAGGCCAAAAGCCAAGGACGGCGATGCCGCATTCCATAGCAGTCCAACAATAAAACTGGAGGCGAAGTCGCCGACGGCGTTCACTGCAGCGAGTGTGCCGAACGCCATGCCGTGCTGTTCTTGCCCCACGAGTTCGGCGGCGAGGGAGTCCTCGAGTGCTTCCTCAACTCCGACCACGATCCCGGCGAGCGCGAAAACCACCGCTAGCAGCGGCACACTCTTCGGGCCCAACACGAGAATGAGCGCCATCATCACCGCAAGGCCGTACCCCGCCGCCAGGACAACTCGTCGCTGTGAAACATGATCTGAGAGCCAACCGCCAAGGTACGCAGCTGCAGCATAAAAAATGTTGTGCAGCAGATAGAGCCCAACCGAGATGCTGGCCGCAACTGCCTTCCCATGCGACGGAGTCAACGCCTGGGTGGCAAATAGGATCAGCAGCGTGTGAGAGAAATCGCCAAGGCCAAAAACTCCGACTGCGAGAAGGAATCGCCGAAAAGATGGTGGCACTTGGCGAAGCCCAAACCAAAAGGAGCCAGTGGCAGGTTGCTCGTTCGGCCTCTCCCGGACCAACAGACCAATCGTCAGCACCGCAAGAATGCCCGGCACTAGAGTCCACCCCAGGACCCGGTGATAGTTGTGCGAAGTTACATGAAGCAGCCAAAGTGCCGTAATTGGAGCGACGACGGCGCCCAGCGTGTCCATCATGCGCTCAAAGCCAAACGCGCGTCCATAGGCGTCAGGCGAGACGCCGGCGGCCAGCAAGGCTTTTCGGCCCGGAGTCCGAATGCCGCGCCCGAGCCAAGCGCCAGTTCGCGCGAGCAGAACGTGCCACGAGCTCGTCGCCAACGCCAACGCGCCCGTCGCGAGGGTTGTGACAATATACCCGATCTGCACAAGAGGCTTCTTGTGCTTTAAGCGATCGGTGTAGTGCCCCGCTGCGAGTTTGGAAAAACTAGAAAGCCCATCCGCCGTTCCCTCGATCACACCGAGCCAGCCTGGCCCCGCTCCCAACGACGCAAGGAAGGCAGGCAGGATTGCAGTGGCGATTTCGTGGCTCCAGTCACTAAACAGGCTGGTAAGCCCGATTCCAAAGGTCGTGCGGTTTAGCCATGAGGAACCCGACGAAAAAGGATCTTTGTTCATGAACTCCTCATTGGAGTCGAGATCTCATCCATAAAACGCAAACTATCCTCCTCACTTGCCAAGAATTTCAGATTCTATCGAGATCAGCGGCTTCGAACTGCGGGTGACCAATTCATGCGGAAATCGATGTAGAGCGGGGCAATCTTTATATGCTCGTCAGTGCGATATTTGGGATACTTTGCCATCTCCAGCATGGAAAGGATCGCTCCCGGATTCCCTTCGCTCAACTCCAACACCTTGACCAGGAACTCAGCGATGTTAGAGGCCGAGAGTCCGGCCCGCTTAACGAGCTCTTGAGCAAATCGCTCAGCCGCGGCTGCGTCCAAGTTCTTCAGTTCGTACTTCTCGGATCGATCGGAGTACAAGGGCTGGAGGAAGCCGGTGTCTTCCATGTGACTGGAGCGCGCCACGGCGATTACCGGAGTGGAACACCAGCGGATGATTTCCTTCACGACGGCAGCGAAGGCTTGCGATGGCCGATTCACGTGGTCCAGCACAATGAAGTAGCTCCCTTCGCGCAATGCATCCATGACAACGCCCTTTAGCGATACCGCAGATTTTGCTTGGACACCGTCGGGAGTTCGACAGCAAGTCTGAATACGTGGATCATGCCGCTCCAGCAGAGCTTGGGCCACACTGCGAAACACAACTAGAGCAGTTCCCGAGTTGTCGCAATACAGAGCCATCGGCACCTCTGGCAGCAAACTGCGGATCAGGAGCGTCTTTCCAACTCCAGCTGGTCCATGAAGAAGAAATGGCTTTCTCTTGAGCAGGCGCTGTTTCAGTGCCTGCAGCTCTTCCTCACGATCGAAAATGAAGTCCGCCATCGTTTCCGAAGCACCGAGGAAATCAAGGTAAAAGGCAGCCATTCCATGGGCAACCGATCAGAATCGCTGCCCGCCTCTGTTTCATTGTGCGACTAGTTCGCCGACCCATTTTGCGTAAACGGAGCGACCCGCGTATTTCGCGCTTCGTCCCAGTTCCTTCTCGATTTCGAGCAGGCGGTTGTACTTGGCAATCCGTTCGCCTCGACAGGCTGAGCCGGTTTTGAGTTGCCCAACCCCTGTAGCGACAGTGAAATCGGCAATTGTCGTATCATCCGTTTCGCCGGAGCGGTGCGAAACCACGCACGTATAGTTGTTCTGCTTCGCCATCTCTATACAGCGCAAACTCTCCGTAACGGTGCCGATCTGATTCAGCTTGATCAGAATGGAATTTGCGATGCCTTCCTTAATTCCTTTGGCAAAGATTCCGGGATTTGTCACGAAGATATCGTCGCCGACCAGCTGCACCTGGCCGCCAGCCTTCGACGTCAGCTTCTTCCAACCAGCCCAATCGTCCTCAGCAAGGCCGTCTTCAATCGAAAGAACAGGATATTTTTTCAGCCAATCGAACCAGAGCGCGATCATCTCGTCAGAACTCTTGCGCGACTTGTCCGATTTGCGGAACACGTATTGACCATCTTCATAGAACTCACTTGCGGCAGGATCGAGGTTGATCCCGATGTCCTTCCCAGGTTGATAGCCTGCTTTCTGTATCGCCTCTAGTATCAGTTCAATAGGCTCTTCGTTTGAGCGGAGGCGAGGAGCAAAACCGCCTTCATCGCCGACACTCGTCTCATAACCTTTGTCGTGCAGAACCTGCTTGAGGGTTTGAAACGTCTCTGCAGCCGCGCGGAGGGCCTCACTGAAACTCGGCGCCCCAAAAGGCACGATCATGAATTCCTGGAAATCTACGTTGTTGTCGGCGTGCCTACCCCCATTGAGGACGTTCAGTTGCGGCACAGGAAGAACATACTCGTCCCGCGCAGCGAATTGCCGGTAGAGAGGGATTTTCTTTTCAGCCGCTACGGCTTTCGCTGCGGCAACGGAAACGCCCAAGATTGCATTGGCACCGAGCTTGGCTTTGTTAGGTGTGCCGTCGAGCGCGATCAGCTTTTCGTCAAGCGCCTTTTGGTCTGCGGGATCGAAGCCCTTTAGCGCAGGCTGGATGACGTCCAAGACGTTATGGACCGCTTTCTGAACTCCTTTCCCCTTGTAGCGGTTCTTGTCGCCGTCCCGAAGCTCCACTGCTTCGTGCT
>WNFY01006564.1_pt1 | contig 12750 bp, 12 predicted proteins | sample 5400091 | NCBI WGS metagenome assembly WNFY01 (sample SAMN13153364, study PRJNA577476) | soil metagenome | isolation source: 60 cm soil or saprolite under grassland replicate 1 | place: USA:California | collected 2016-06-15 | reverse complement strand
TACCGTACACGATACATAACCGATCCAGGTTGATGGGGTACGGTGCCTGGGTGCCGTACTCCCAGCGTGCATATGTGTGTAGGTTGACCCCAATTTGCTCTGCCGCCATGGCCAATGACCATCGGCGTTGCTTTCTCGCTGCCCTCAACCGCAGATTCTTTCCTCTTTTCAATTGTACCTGATACTTCTGCACGATCAAGCCCTATAAGCGCAATCCTATCAAGACGACCAACAGACGACCAACAAATTATTCTCGCTTGCCTCATGTAGCCTCTCTTTCTTCACCCACGCGCTGTTCATGCTCATTCTCTTTCCACCTTCATGATCGCTGTCATACCCCATCACACACTTCTGCAGGGGTGCTTGCAACCCAGTGGCAGAGGGCTAGATCAGCCCCGGACAGCTTCCCTGCTTCCAGTTGGGGAGCCCATGTACACCTCCTTCTATACTCGGCACAGCCAGATCATATATGTTCATAATGAACGTTGTTTCTGTTCTGTTCTGTTCTGTTCTAATAAGAACACCATAACATATATTTTGTGAGAATTCAATAGTCAAAGCTGGTTTTTTTCCAAGTTCTTTACTTTTTAAGGTTCATATGGTAACATTTCCTTGTATCGTCCTGTTAGAAACATCTGAACATATGAGTCTCATCTATCTATTCAAGAAAGGAAGAGATACATCCTCTAATGGATAAACGTCGCCAGAGCTCGACCGAGAGGCACACACAACTCATTGCCTTGCTGAAGGCCCAGGGATACTGCTCTGTCTCTGAGATGAGCAGTATGCTGAATGTAACGCCCATGACTATTCGACGTGATCTGCGTATACTGTCCGAAAAGCATATTGTACAGGTGACGCATGGAGGCGCACGCTTTTGCGCCTCTAAACAGGATGAGCCCGATTTTTCTGTTCGAACGCACGAACATTTAGCCGAAAAGCAAGCAATTGGAAAACGAGTCGCAGAACTCTTTATACAGGAGGGAGACGTCGTTGGCATCGATAGTGGCAGTACGATGATAGAGGTCGCTCGTAACTTGCCCGATGTGCCGCTTACCGTAGTGACGGCATCGCTGCCTGCTGCAAACGTGGTGGCGCGTAATAACCGGCACCAGCTCGTCATGCTGGGAGGGATGTTACAGCATGAGGCGAGTTGTTTCTACAGCCCTCAAGCCGTTGGAGCATTGCATACCTTGCATATCAACAAACTCTTCCTTGCTACTGCTGGATTGCTCATCCCGGAAGGACTCTCGTGCAGCAATTTGTCCGATGCTCAAGTCAAGCAGGCTCTGATCAACTCCTCGCGCCAGGTTATTTTGTGTGCAGATAGCTCAAAAATAGGCAAAGCCTTTCTTGCTCGCTTTGCTTCACTTGATGCTATCCATGTACTTGTGACAGACAGCGGGATTATGACGGCGGATAGAGAGGTGTTAGAACGTCACAACGTGCGAGTGATCATCGTTCCAGCCAGCACTACATCCTCTCCAGGGCTCTCGCTGATAAAAACGAATTAGGAATCAAACCGCTTCCCACCTGGCTTCGTAAGAATTTAGTCTAAATACCAAATATATTACACTGTACAAGAAAAATACTAACCATTCTTTTCCTGATAAATGACAAGAGCTGTATCCTTTTCTGCATCTAGTGTCGCAAATTCTGCTCTGGTGGGAGACCATACAGCGAACCATTGGCCCGAGGACATTGCAGAAGGCGTCGGTTCGTCGAAATATCCAAAGAGGATGCGTGCCCTATTTGAAACGAGGGATATATGACCCTGCTGAGAGATACTAAGCTGACGAGGAACGATAGCAAGCTTTGACCACTCTATGGGATACTGGTGGCGAAGTCGAAAGCCCCATCTCAGACCGCCTGCTGCATCACCTGTTTGAAGGGAGAAGTGCGAGTCTGCTCTGGTGCTTCTCCTCGCAGCCAGCTCATTAATTGAATGGCATTGAGAGCGGTGGCAATCGCTACGTGACCCAGATGGGTTTTGCGCAGGCCGATAGAACGCGAACGTCGTAGTCCCATCGTGCGCACTCCTTGAGAATGGAGCCCTTCGATGCCTGCCCGATGACGATAGATATCCTTAAATTCATCCGTCTCCTCCCGCTTACGCGCGGCAAAAAGCGCCTGCATCTGCTCCCTTGGCTGCAAGCTCATGCTGCGCCTTGTCGTTCCTGTACAGGAGGTTCGACTGGGACAGGCTTTACAATCACTCTGGGAGAACTTCACTTGAGTGAGAGGCTTGCCGCGGCTGTCCTGGACTGGCGTCCAGCTCGAACTGATCCGCCCTTGAGGACAGGTAACCGTCCTGGCTTCCCAATCGATGGAGAAGTGGGTGATATCGTAGCCAGTCTCGGCTTGATACCAATGGGTCTTGAGAGTGGGACCAACCAGATCAACTTCATGGCCAGATTGTGCCTTGACGAGATTGATCGCCGTGACATATCCCGAATCTACAAGATGTTGATTGGGAAGCAGTTCCTTCTCAGCCAGATCGGCATGAACCTCGCAGAGCACTCCTTCATCACTGAGGGGGGCAGGAGTGGTCTGGACATGAGTAATGAGCTGTGGGGCGTCTTCGTCGCAGGTTTGGGTGAAATGCACTTTGTATCCGGTCCAGAAGGTTGCTCTTTTCTTGCCATTGCGTGCGTCGAGGTCGTAGGGGGAGGTAAGGAGCTGAGTTGCGGGCAAGGCTGGCTCTCGCCGCCACTGCCCACCCTGCTCCCGTGCTTCAAACTGTTGGTCCCACATCGTGCGCAGGGTGGTGATGGCAGGGAGCGTTTTCATCCAGTCCGGGGTGAGAGGAGTCTGGAGCGCATCAAGGAGCATCCAGCCATCGGCTCCCACTTGATTGGCGTACTGCTTGCGCTCTTCCTCTTCCTTTGGTAACCGTTCATGTTCGAGCCGTTGTCCGTAGCGCTCGACCCACTCGACTGGAACGTGAGCACGAATCCAATCAGGGGCTACCTCTGAAAGCACATTCAACACGTAGACCATGGTCTGAGCCACGCAGAGTGTGCGGTTGAGGGAACGGATCTTGGCTAACACATGGGTTTGAGTCCGTGCGTTGTCTTCCTCGTGCTTTCAACCATCCACCCTCCCGACACCGCTCCAGGAGCAGATCCAGGAGACGCTGTTCTGCATGGCCTGAGACCAGGCGCGAGCGAAATTCGGAAAGGACGCTATGGTCAAAGCCAGGATCGGTCAACTCCAGGCTGAGCGCATATTTCCAAGCCAGTCGATCACGTACTGCGTCAGCAGCCTGGCGGTCTGTCAAGCCTTCCATAAATTGGAACATCGTAATCAGCGCCAGGCGCCATGGGGCGAAAGCTGGCTGACCATGGGTCGGAAACAGGTCAGCAAACGCCTCATCGGTGTAGATAGTTCCCAGCGTATCACGTACCTGCATGAAAACATTGCCACGGGGAAAGACCGCGTGAGCCACACGAGCCATTTCTTCTGGAACTGGTGGGATCGGCAGCGATTTGAGGGACATGGATGACCTCCTTCTCGGCAGGTAACAAACCGTTCATCTCCTCCATGCTACTGGATGAGGTCTAGCCTCTCTTCGACTTCGCCACCAGTATCGAAGTGGGCAACAGCCACTTCGTAGGGCATTTACTATGAGCAAGCACTAACTAATTTTTTCTAGGGCATGGTTCAAATGTACTTGACAGTTTCATGAAACTCAATGGCTATCCGAAGCGTACCTGAATGGAGTGGAAATTGTTTTTGGACTGTTCAGGCTCTCACGTTTGATTGAACGTAAATTGAACCTTGGCTAGGATGGCAAGTCTCTCTTGAGAACGTACTATTTGAGCCATGATAGGAAGATACGAATGTCAGGTGCCGACTTTTCAAATCAGGATTGACAGAGCACTGGCGGACTGTCAAGCTTGATTTGAAAGGCCAATACATTAGCGTAGTAATATTTCATGTGCACGTCTTCTGAAGAAAGGAGGCCTGAACGGTATGGCTGGACATCTACTCGTAGTGGGAGAGGCACTGGTCGAGATCATGCGTCCCCGACGGGGGCTCCCGCTTGACGTACCCGGTCCCTTTGAGGGGCCATTTCCCAGCGGCGCACCAGCTATCGCTGCTGACGCAGCGGCACGCAGCGGGGCGGACGTCACCTTGATTGCCACGGTGGGCAATGATCCCTTCGGGCGGTTGCTCATCAGCCGGCTCTCGGCTGGTAGAGTGAACACGGCCAACATGCGGATCCTCGATGACGCAGTGACCGGGGTAGCTTTCGTCGCCTATGACCAGACGGGGAGCCGCGAGTTTGTCTACCATGTTGCCAACGCCGCTCCAGCGCGGCTTCGTCCATCCGATCTCGGCTCAACTCCCGAAGGCGCGACCTGGATACACGTGTCTGGTTCGTCGCTTGCCCTCTCTGAGAGTCTAGCTGCGACGGTTCTGACGGCCGTGGAGCGAGTACGGGACATAGGGGGCTCTGTATGCTTTGATCCCAACTGGCGCGCTGGCGCAGCTGGCGCAACTGCCGCTCTATCAGGAGCGGAGCGCCTGCTCGAGGTGGCATCACTGGTCCTACCGAGTGTGGGTGAACTCGAAGCGCTCGGCACCTCTGCCGTTGCCCTGGCCCGACGCGGGGTCCTGGTCTGTGAAACTGACGGTAGTAACGGTGCACGTCTTTACCAGGGGGACAGCATGACGATGATTCCTGGCATTGCCACGCAGGAAATCGACCCGACTGGGGCCGGCGATGTCTTCAGTGGCACCTTTCTCGCTGTTTTCATGGCCACTGCAGACCCAGTGCGTGCAGCTCAGGCGGCCAACGCTGCTGCGGCGACGCATGTGATGACAATGGGTCCTATGGCTCCTCTGGTAGGCAATTTTTCACCTCCAGCGGCAAGGGAGCAGTCATAGGTAGATGAGGCGCGCGGGCGCCTCGCTAATGAGTGAGGAGCGAGATCAGATGGAAGCCAATGGGAATGTTCCCGTGCTGCAGGCGCGGGGCATCCATAAATGGTTCGGGCCGCTGCACATCCTCAAAGGCGTCGACTTCGCCGTGCGCCCCGGTGAGGTCGTTGCGCTGATCGGCGACAATGGGGCCGGCAAATGCCCAAGTGAGCGAGTTCAAGGTGCTGGTGACCGAGATACTCACCCCCCACGCCAGTGCGATTTTGCTCGATCCTGAGTACGGACTGGAAGCAGTGAAGCATCGGGCCAAGCAGGCGGGGGTGTTTCTCGCGTACGAAAAAACCGGCTACGATGCCACGGTCAAAGGGCGACTGCCCGATCTGCTCCCCGAATGGTCGGTGCGGCGACTCATCGATGTGGGAGCCGACCTGATCAAAGTCTTGCTGTACTATGATCCCGACGATACGGAGCAGATCAACACGATCAAACAGACCTTCATCGAGCGGGTGGGGGCCGAATGCCGTGCCTACGCCGTGCCCTTTTTCATAGAGCTTCTTGCCTACAGTGACCAGATTGGCGATGAGAACAGCTTGGCGTTCGCTCGGGTCAAACCGGCCAAGGTGAAGAAGTGCATGCAGGAATTCTCCCAGCCACAGTACGGGGCGGACGCGTTGAAAGTCGAAGTCCCGGTCAATATGCGCTACGTGGAGGGATCCAAGGCCAACCCGGATGGGCAGATCGCCTATAGCCGCGAAGAAGCCAGGCAGCACTTCCGCATGGCCGCAGCTGCCTCGCGTGTGCCGTTCATCTACCTCAGCGCCGGGGTGAGCGACGAGGTCTTCCGCCAGACGTTGGAGCTGGCTGCCGAAGCCGATACACCGTTCTCTGGCGTGTTGTGCGGGCGGGCAACGTGGCAGGGCGGGATCCCTGTGTATGCCCAAGGCGGAGCTGCCGCATTACGGGGCTGGCTGCAAGATCAGGGGGTGGCCAACATTCAGGCCTTGAATGAGGTACTCAGGAAGGCAGCGAAACCCTGGTGGGACTTCTATGGGGGCAAAGATAACATTGAGCTGGTGGACACACCGGTGTAATGCCCATTGCAGATGGGGGAACATTTTAGGCTGGATGATCACCAGGGTCCACTTGCCTGTGGGCATGAGCGGACGCTAGCATGATGCTTCAATCCGCTCGACAAAGCTGCAAGCGCTGCCCTGATTGCTGACGGACGCCGGATGGGCGCAACGGTGCACTGGACAGACGATGCTCCCCTCATTGCTGTTGCACACGTCCGGTTTCTTACGGTTTGGTTTAGTTCTCTACTGAGGAGGTCTGTAGCATGGGCAATATCCTTACTGTCACGCTTAACGCTGCAATAGATACGACCCTGACTATTCCTTCTGCCTTCACGCTCGGAGAGTCGCAGAGAGCAGGCGATGTCCTCAAGTTGCCAGGCGGAAAGGGGGTCAATGTTGCACGGGTCCTGCATACTCTCGGCGTTCCGGTCCATGTGGCCGGTCTGGCCAATGGGTCGATGGTGGCCTTCATGACAGAAGGTCTCGCCCAGGAGGGCATCAGCTCAACCTTTCTGCCCCTTGCCGGGCCAGCCCGCACCTGTACCGCGATCGTTGAACTTGATCGTCACCGGGTGACCGAGATCAATGAGCCGGGTCCAACCGTCACGGACACCGAGGGGCAGACCTTCCGGGACCTCTATGAGACCTTGCTTCCAGAGGCGGGGGCCGTCGTGCTCTCCGGCTCACTGCCCCCCGGTCTGCCCGATGACTACTACGCCCTGTTCATCAAGCAAGCCCACACCCTGGGCATCCCAACCGTCCTCGATACAAGTGGCCGTTCCCTGCGTCCAGGCATTGAGGCGCAGCCCCTGCTGGTGAAGCCCAACGCTGCCGAGGCGCAGGAATTTGCTGGTATGGAAGTGCGCCATATCGAGGATGCAGTGCGTGTTGGGCATGTCATGCGACAGCAGGGGGCGCGGATGGTCGCGATGACGCGTGGCTCTGAAGGTGCGGTTCTCGTGACGCAGATGAGCTCATGGTGGGCCCGTGTGGAGGTGCCTGCCTTCCTCTCGAGCGTCGGCAGTGGGGATGCTTTTGTTGCTGGCCTTGTCGGGCGGTTGCAGCATGCAGTCGAGATCGGGGAGAGCCCATCTCTAACAGAGGCAGCAGCCGATGCTGGCATAGCCATGCAGGCACTCATCCTTGCCGTGGCATGCGGGGCAGCCAATACCTTGTGTTTAGGTGCGGGCATCCTCACACGTGACGATGTGGAGCACCTCAGCTCCATGGTCGATGTGAAAGTGCTTGAGTGAGAGGTAGGACTAGGAGTGTGCCTGTTGGCTTATTGAGGAGTTAGCGCTACTCCATCGTCCGCTCGGCGTAAAGCAGGCACGCTAAGGATTGCTATCACTTCTCGAGAGGAAATCAGGGAACGCTCATACCACGTTACCGAGCATTCGGACGCGAGAATGCTAGCGTGTGGGAGAGCGGGCTGAGGCGGTGTAATAGCCTGGCGCCTTTCTGTAATGGGAAGGACTTGTTGAAGGTCCGAGAGGCGAAAGGAGCTTCAAGAGGGAAGAGATGGATGTACTAGAGAAGGCAAATGACGGAAAGAGTAATGGAGCCCTGTTCTCTGGCAGAACGGGAGGACTCCATGCAACAGGTTGTGCTGTGCTCTCGCTGTGCTCTCTGCAGGTTTGACCGAATCCATCGACTCACACTGAGGAACACGTAATAGTGTTTTATCCGAGTACTGGAAAGCCGAGTGCATCGAAAGATGCCTGCTCGGTTTAGACGGGGGGAAAGAGCTTACGCTCCTACCTATCCGTATTCCTTGTAAAAATAGTCATAGTGTACTTGTGTGCTAGAAATTTGCCTCGTCAGGGGCGCTTGAGCACAGACAAGAGCGGTTTTACTGATCTCTGTATAAACAGCTAAACCTTCTGCATTGCGGCATTGGGCTTAGAAGCCGGAGGCAAAGCCAAGAGTTTACATCTCAATGCAGTGATCAGTAAACAAGGGAGGATATACAATGAGGCTTGCCGGCAAAGTGGCAATCGTTACAGGAGCAGCACAGGGCATGGGTCGCGCAATTGCTTTGCGCTATGCCCAGGAAGGCGCTAAGGTTATCATAGGTGATCTCAAGCAGGAAGAAGGCCAAAGAGTTGCAGATGAGATAAGAAGGCAAAACGGTCAGGCGGTAGCAGTAGCTGTAGATGTGCGCAATCAAACGCAGGTGCAGGCAATGGTCGACACCGCGGTTCACGAGTTGGGCGGGCTGGATATCTTGGTCAACAATGCTGGTGTTAGCAAGATTATTCCATTTTTCGAAACGACAGAACAAGGCTGGGACTTTATATTCGATGTCAACTGTAAGGGTTTGCTCTGGTGCAGCCAAGCCGCCGCACGCGCCATGATCGAGCAGGGTCGTGGAGGCAAGATCATTAACATCTCCTCACAGTCTGGACGGCGTGGTGAAGCTTTGCTCCTGGCCTATTGTGCAAGCAAGGCAAGCGTGATCAGCATGACTCAATCGATGGCCCTTGCACTAGCTGAGTATAAGATCAACGTGAATGCCATCGCCCCAGGGGTTGTGGACACGCCTATTTGGGTAGAGCTCGATAAGCAATTCGCCAGAATCATGAACCTGCCGGTTGGCGAGCCCAAACGCCGAGCCGTAGCCGCCATACCGCTTGGTCGGATTGAACAGTCTGAAGATGTTACAGGAGCTGCAGTTTTTCTCGCATCGAGCGACTCCGACTACATAACGCAGCAGTGTATCAACGTGGACGGCGGAAACTGGCCGAGTTAGCTGTGAGGGAACACCTCTGCAAACGGCCTGGCAGTAGTTTTTTGGCGATAGGATACAACATTGCTGTGAGGGCGCTCTACAAGGCGTTTGAGAGCAGGCAGAAAAAGCGCTTTTCGCCTGCATGCCTCATGTCTGTCATGCGCTGTCGATGCGCTCCACGAGCCGCATGAGAAAACTCTGTGGTATCTTTTCGAGCGAAAACTACCGACAGGCCTACACGAACTCGCCGACCTTACCGATCATGGTCGCGGTCTTTTCGAGTGACGAAAGTCTGTTTTTGGCCAAGGTGTCTGCGCTGGCCGCAGTGATCATCCTGGTGCCTGTGGCCCTCGGCATCTATACCCAGAAGCACCTGGTTCATGGCCTGACTGGCGGAGCGATTAAATAACAAGGCCGTTAGTGACTACTTACAGGGGGGGTCAAGAAGAGTATGACAAGGTGAAGCCAGAACCTTGCGCGAAGAGTTCTGACTCCCGAGAGGAGCATGTTGCAGAGAGGCACTGCCCTCAGCCAGAGTGAAAGGAAACAGCACCCTCGCTCCCCTTGAAAAGAGCTGTCAATGTGGGAAGGATGACCAGTTTTTGCTTTCGTAGCGTTTGGGGAAGGCGCGAGCAGTTGGGCAAACCGTCTTGCTCCCGGCACGGAGCGAACCCCCCCCGGAAACTTTGTCTTTGATTTTGGCCGCCTTGATTGCCCGCTCGGAACTCTTATTATCCGGTGGCACATCTGGGTAAGCCATGAAGGTAAAGATCCAGTTGTGATGCTTGATCAAACGCTTTTGCAACCTGCGCTCCTCCTTGTGGGTCAAAGGCACACGGTTCAAGGCCTCCTGGTAATAGCGGATGACGTCTTCTCGAAGTTTGGGCGAACCCCCTTGCTGCCAGATCGTTTCGCGGGCCCGTTGACTTTTGCGTAATAAGCGTTGCACCTGATAGGCCCATGCTGATCGCTCCGCATCCACAGCGTACTGCAAATTGCGTAGGAGATGCGCATGGCATAACTGATGGGCTCCGGCTGGGGTGTTGTTTTGGGCGCTCCAACAATCATGGCAGATCACCCCAGCATAGCTTTCGGTAAAATGCTCTTTGACCACGGGATAGCCGCGCCGATGGTCAATCACAAAAGAGGAGGCAAAAGGCGATTGCCACACCCATTCCTATCAAAGATGCGGATCCCTCCCGCAAAAGCAGGGGGGCATCCGCGAACGCTGGACATGCGCAGAGTCGTCAATGCAATACTCTACCTGCTCATCACAGTGTAAATCCCAGCATTAAACTAATTACTTTCACAATAATTCTCCTGATGAGCAAGCCATCCTGAACAGTTTGCTCACCAGGATACTTGTGGGATTTTCGCCAGAATAATGCCAAAAACAACAGAATTTCGCTGGTAGGAGCTTGTCTCTACCAAATTATGCGAACTGGCTTGCCAAGCGACATCGCTCATATTTCCTGCGTGGCCAACCTTTCGGTAGGAATCGGCCAAGTTTTTCTGTAATCCGCACAATTTCTCACGTTTGAGGGCCAGATCTGCTCACTTCGTAGGGCATTTACCAATCCAATTGCTAAACGTATCATCGATGACCATTCGACGTGATTTGCATCTGCTGCATGAGAAGCAGATTGTGGAGGTAACATACGGAGGAGCACGCCTGATTGCGTCAAAACGAAGCGAACCCAACTTTGATATTCGCACACATGAACACCTGGCTGAAAAACAAGCTATTGGGAAACTGGCCGCTGAACACTTTATCGAAGAAGGGGATGTGATAGGTATTGACAGTGGCAGTACAACGCTGGAGATTGCACGCAACTTGCCCGACATCCCGCTGACGGTTGTAACGCATTCTATGGCCGCCGCCAACGTTGTCGCTCAGAATAATCTGTATTCATTGATCGTGCTTGGGGGAGTTTTGCAGCGCGGAGCGAACTGTTTTTGCGGCCCACAGGCGATTGTTGCCTTACAGACGTTGTACATCAACAAACTTTTCCTGAGCGCCAGTGGATTGCTGCTTCCCCACGGTCTCTCATGCGATAACCTGCTCGACGCAGAAGTCAAACAGGCACTTCTAAACTCCTCGCGCCAGATTATTTTATGTATGGATAGTAGTAAGATTGGCAAAGCCTACCTGGCACGCTTCGCAACCCTTGATGTGCTCGATACACTGATCACCGATAATGGCATCTCGGACGAGAGTCGTGAGGCGATAGAGCAGCAGCACACACAAGTCATCACAGTCTCTACGACGGTTCCAGCATCTCTTCCTAAATCAGTACTGACCAGGGACGATGTTGCAGTATAAGGCCCTTTTTTGTGGGATCGATCTCTGACAGGAGTTCGGTAGTGGTTAAGTTGTGAGTGATCTCCCCGCGGGATGCTGGGGTTCTACCAGGACAGTCGCTGTCCCAGTAGAACCTCTTCCTTACTTTCTCTTACGTCGATCCTCTACACGTGCGCTCGCGGTCTTTGATTCGCCTCCACTTGCACGCGGCAGGCTGTCGGCGGGGACCAGCTCAACCTTCGGCGAGTTGCCCGTAACCGTTTTGACCGACTCGGCCATCGCACGGCTCAGCGTGTGGGCAAACTCGGGATTGAACAGGACGGCGGAATCCTTCACTTCAACCTTGAGATCGAAGGTATCAAGGCCATCGCGTTTGTCGACGATGATGCGGAAATTCGCACCGGTTTCGGGGAACTTGACCAGCGCGGCCTCGACCTGGCTGGGGAAGACGATCAGGCCGCGAATGGAGACGGCGTCGTCGCTGCGTCCCTTGATAGCTCCTATCTTTGGGTGGGTGCGACCACAGGTGCAGCGCGACTCCCACCATGTGCGCGAGAGGTCGCGGCTACGATAGCGAATCATAGCGGTTCCATCGGCGGAGAGCCACGTCCAGACCAGTTCGCCCTCCTTACCCTCGGGGAGCGGCTCGCCCGTCTCAGGATCGATACATTCAACCAGGAAGGCATCGGCCCAGGCGTGCATTCCCTCACGCGCCTCGCACTCGCAGGTCATCCCCGGTCCCAGAAACTCAGTCATGCCGAACTCGTCATACGCTCTGATATGAAAGAGTTCCTCCAGCTTCAGCCGCGTCTCCCAGGGCCACGGCTCAGCGCCGAAGAGGCCAATTTTGAGCTGCGTCTCCGCGAAATTTATGCCCCGTTCACGCGCTTTGTTGCCCACATACAGGCCAACGGAGGGTGTCATACACATGGCGGTCGCGCCGAAATCTACGATAAAGTCGAGCATACGATCGTACTGGCGCGCATCCGAGCCCATAGGGATCGCCATCACGTCCATCGCCATCGCGCCATAATGAAAACCGAAGCCGCCCGTCGCCAGTCCATAGCCGTAACAGTTCAGCAGAACGTCGCCAGGACGCATTCCTGTCATCCACAGCTCGCGCGCGTTAAGGTCCGCCCAGTAATCGATATCCTTCTTCGTCGCGAAGACCGGGACGCTCTTGCCCGTCGTGCCGCTGGTCGCGTGCACCTGGAGCGCGCCACCCTGCCCGCCTGGATGCTTGAGCGCCATGCCATACGGGTAGGCGGCGCGTACCGTCTTCTTTTCCAGAAAAGGTAACTTGCGAATATCTTCAAGATTTTTGATATCAGAAGGCTTCACGCCCGCTTCGTCATAGAGCTCGCGATAAAATTGATTCTGGTGGTAGGCGCGCTCAACAATTGCCTGCAGGCGCTGTAATTGCAACGCCTGTAACTTCTCTTTAGGAAGCGTTTCTATCTCTTCATGAAAGAATGTATTCATTAAAAAAACTATCCTCCGGGACCACAATAGAAATTACACCTACGTCAAAGCGTTCTGCTTCGCGCCTATTCTATCATGACGGCACAGGCACGTCTATTGGGGTCCAGCACAACGGCAAAACCCTGTGATATGATGAAGAGGGCATTTCATACCTCAGAATCCTCCCAGAGATGAGCTAAGACGCGTTTGGGAGAACGGATGAGGTCAGGACGGTGAGCCTGCCATGCCGCCAAACCGACGATGATGGAGGCCGTAGAGGTTAAGGCGACTTGCCG
>WNFY01008693.1_pt1 | contig 12751 bp, 10 predicted proteins | sample 5400091 | NCBI WGS metagenome assembly WNFY01 (sample SAMN13153364, study PRJNA577476) | soil metagenome | isolation source: 60 cm soil or saprolite under grassland replicate 1 | place: USA:California | collected 2016-06-15 | reverse complement strand
GGGTGGAACCGGTTTTGGAGAAGGTGACCTCAATGCTTATGTTGGGGGGATTTATGGTTTTTTAAATACATCACCATTTTTTAGTTTAGAAGATACTATTGCAGGGGGACATTATGCTTCCTATCAGAGAGCCAGCTTTTTAAGCGTAAATGCTTTCAACCCTTACTATAGAACGGAATATGTCAAGGGCGACAGTAAACGTTATGATCTTATTCAGGACCTGGAAGCCAATTACAAGGTTAATCGATTCCTGACTTTAAATGCAAAATATGGGGTCAGTTATAAGAATGAAAATGACGTGTGGACATTTTATAACCAGGCGCAAAACGCGAATACGGAGGATCAGGGATCATGGGCAGCCTGGTTTAATGGCGGAGATGAAACTGGTGAAATTGATAATTGGCAATACAACAATACCAGGCAAAATTTTTTGGGCAGTGCAACAGTCAGAACCGATTTTGAAAAGGACTTTAATATTCACTTCCCTGTGCAGACAAGCACCCTGGTTGCTTTCGATTATCGTAAAAATAAATATAAGGAATTAGATATATGGGGATATTCATTAAATTTCAATCCTCCTTTCAATCTTTTGAACACCAAAAGTCAGAGTGTTGCAAATGATTTTATTGTACCTTTTATTACTTATGGCTACCTGGTAGATCAAAAAATTGATATCGGTAGTTATGGAGGAATTACAGGAGGATTCAGAACCGATTATTCTTCGGCTTTCGGTGGCGGTCATAAGCCTTTTACGTTTCCACATTTTAATGGATATATAAACGTTCAATCGTTTAAGTTTTGGGATGGGATTCATAATGTGATTCCTTTGTTGAAGTTAAGAGCTGCATATGGCGAAGCCGGGATTCAACCCCAACCCTTTGACAGATATGTTACTCTTACTGCTCAGAGTACAGGCAACGAAACGAGTTATACTAATAAAAATCTGGTGCCAAACCCAGACCTGGAGGTTGAAGTGTCTTCAGAAAAAGAAGTGGGCACCGATTTAACTATTGACATAGGCAAAGGCAATTGGCTGAAAGCAGTAAATGTATCCGCTACATATTGGACAAGACATACAGATAATGCCATTTTCCCAATAGCTATAGCTCCCTCGTATGGGGCAACATCAATAAGAACTAATGCCCTTACATTATCATCTCATGGCTGGCAGCTTGCCTTCAATATTCCTGTTTTATCATCTAAAAATTTCAACTGGGATTTTACAGCCAACTTTGGCCATCAAACCTCGGTAATTGATGCAGTTGTCGGTGGAGATATACCACTTACTTCTTTTGCCGGCAGTACAGGTTTAGTATTAACAGCAGGTGCAAAAGTCGGAGAAATTTATGGATACAAGGCACTGACCAGTGTTGGGCAACTGAGAGCAGATAAAACTCCGTTTATAGATCCCGCTAATCAGGGAAATTATGAAATAGTAAACGGAAGAGTGGTTAATAAAATTACAAAGGCTATCTTTTTTTCCGACGAGGCATCATCATTAGGAGATCCTAATCCCAGGTTAACGTCTTCATTTATTAATAGTGTGACCTGGAAAAATACAATTTCGTTTGGCTTCCAGTTTGACTGGATAGATGGATCACACCTTTACGACCAGACCAATGAATGGATGTACCGTGATGGTATCAGTAAGGACTTTACTAAGCCGGTTACCATTAATGGGGAAACAGGTGCATGGACCGCTTATTACGCCAGCGCTTATTATGCACTTGGTAATACGGCAAAAGGCGTGGGTAACAATATTACAAAAGATTATTTCTATCATGCTGCTTCTTTTGTCAGGTTAAGGAATGTTTCTTTAGGAGTTGATTTTTCAAGATTCGCTAAGCAGGCCTGGTTGAAAAAATGCCAATTGATATTAAGCGGCAGAAACCTGTTAACCTTTACAAACTATGAAGGCATGGATCCTGAAATTAGTTCAGGTGCGTCGAATTCAGCTTTCGACAGAGGTGTTGACCACAGCACCATTCCAAATTTAAAGACATACCAGGTAACATTGAATCTTGGTTTTTAATTCGTAATCTTAAATATTACTGTAATGAAAAAAATACAATTCAACATAAATAAAAAACGCAGGAAATATGCTATATGTTTCCTGTCGGGAGTTATGCTCTTGCTGGTTTTCAGTTCGTGTAAAAAGCAACTGGATGTGAAGAATCCAAATGATCCAACCTTTGATGTCAATGTAACTTCAGAGGATGGAATTACAGCTTATGGAAAAGGTGTTGTTTACTGGAATGGTCTTAACTATAGCGATGGTTGGTTGGGGGATAGTTATTTTTCACTCCCCTGGGGATATCATGAATTGATGGGTGATGTAGTAGGCGGTGGCCAGGGTTCAAATAACCAAACCACAACTATGGGTGTACCGGACAAATTCCAGGCTGACCCTAACGATCCATCAACCGTATTTGTAAATCCAGCGCCGCAGGCCACAGCTATTATCAGGGGATTTAATAATACCGGATCTACTGCAGCCGGTAACAATGCACTTTATTACGAATGGGTAAACATGTACTCAATGATCAATGGATGTAATCTTACATTAGAACATGTAGGAAACGTTCCTCTCAGTACCGATAAAGCTAACACCATTAAAGCCTGGGCCTATTGGTGGAAAGGAATGACCACACTGAACGATATTTCAAATCAGGGGGACTACAGCACGATCATTGCAAAATTAATTCCGGCGCAAAACCAGGTGGGTCTTGGACTGCCTTTGTCTTCCGCACAATGGATCAGAACTATCAATACAATGTTGGCGCGTAATATTTTGTTAAATCATCTTGCACCTTTTGTAAATGGTAATTCCAATGCCACCCTCAGCAAAAGCACTATACCGGCAATGACAGATGCCGATTGGCAATCTGTTATTACCTATTGTAATAACGGTATTCAGCAGGGTGATTATGTATTTACCGGAAGAACTTCTGAATCCAATTCTTTCTTTACAGCCACTGGTGGTTCCGTTGCCGGAATATGTACGGAAAGCAATCAAGTTACTACCTATAAAGTAAGTGAACGAATCGTGCAGCAATTTAAGGCAGGCGACAAAAGGCTTGCGAATTTTGATGCGAGTAATGGAACCTTTTATGGTGATGCTAATACAAATACAACACGTTACAGCTTAATTGATATTCCTATATTGGGTTCTCGAGAAGTGGGTGGTCTTGAAATTTATATTGGACCAACTTACGAGGAGAATGAATTAATGCTTGCAGAAGCCAAAATAAGAACCGGAGATGTACCGGGAGGGCTTTCAGGTATTAATAATGTAAGATCCTATCAGGGCGCAGGTGTAGCTGCTCTTTCCGGATTAACCGCAGACCAGGCACTGGCTGAATTAACCATGGAAAGATTGGCTGCTCTTGCTTTTCGTGGTCTTTCATTTTATGATACCCGCAGATGGGGTTGGACATATAGTATCGCGAATGGCGGCGGCAGATATGGCTGCACACTTATTTTTAATGCAACTGTTTATACCAACGCAACTATCGATTACAATTTCATGGATTATTGGGACGTTCCCGCTGATGAAACTGACAAAAATCCTCCTTCAGAGGATAGTGTTCCGGTAAAAAATCAAAATTATTGATTATCGCTTTTAAGTTTATCTAAACTGATAAAGAGCCGTCTCAAATTTTTAATTTTTGAGACGGCTCTTTAAGATCAGTCCTCTTCTGATGGAAAGTTTTATGAAATAGATTTTACATTAGAAAGGCATTGTGCTAAAAAATAATTGGTGACTTATTGAGAACTATTATAATAATTAAATAGTTTGATTAAATCCGGAATGCTTTTGAAATTAGTTTTATTTGTTTCAATAAATGTGTTCATCGCCTGTTCCTTATCTTTCAAAAGAGAAATAACGAAGTTTTTAGTGGGATGAAATACTTGCATAATCTTGTCGGCATATACATATAATACAATGCTGCCGTCCACAAAATCCTTTGAAATTTCACCAGAAAGCTCATTCTTTTCAACCCTGACGTATTTAAATTTCCTGGCGAGTAATTCAATTTTTCCCTCAGTAAAGACCTGGTAATAGTAATTTTCAGTTTGTTTATCGATGCTAGGATAGCCGCTCTTGAAAATATACCTGATACTATCTTTTGAATAATAGTCAATGCAATCAATTTCTTTAACCAATCCTTCCAAGGCGATCATTTCTTTACCGGTGCTGTCAAGAAAATACAATTCATTGCTTTCAATATTAAATTTTATTGGCAATGGGCCGATTTCTTTGCCTCTGGAAAGTATAATTTTTGCAGGTACCCAATTGTTATTAATGAATGGAGAGCCCGTTATATCAGGGTCATACTTTTTTAAAAGGGAATGCCCGCTTAAATCTGCAGCGTCCATAACCCTTCCTACATTGGAATTTTTGAATTCCAGCTGACCAAAACTCCATTGATAATAAAGCAAAAAACTGAAAAGTAAAATTCTTTTCATGATGGGAGCCGTTGTGATGATTATTCCTTAAATACCTCAGACAATGTCAACTTACCGCTAAGTTAAATCCATTTTTTGTTGTAATTAGAGCTTTATCTCTTCATCTTGCGTATCAAAGAAGCGAAACTCTGTAAGATGATAATTCGTATTTGAAAGAATATGTATTTTTTGTTTGAACTTACTTCTCCATTGCGATATTTTTTTCTTCCACATAAAACCTTTTGTGAGATAAGCATAAATAATGGGATTGACTACTAATGTAAGATTGCTATGCTTATGTGTGATGAGATAACTTAAGTTCTTTTCGATCTCGTCTTCCAGCAAAAGTGTTGATGAAATTTTTCCGGTACCGTTACAACTGGGACAAACCTCCTGTGTATTGATGTTCATTTCCGGTTTCATCCTCTGGCGGGTGATCTGCATTAATCCAAATTTGGATATAGGCAATACTGCATGCTTGGCTCTGTCAGGCCGCATGAATTCTTCCATTTTTTCCATAAGCTTTCGCTTATTTTCCGGAAGTTTCATGTCGATAAAATCAACAACGATAATTCCTCCGATATCACGGAGCCTCAACTGCCTTGCAATTTCTTCGGCCGCTTCCAGATTTGTTTCCAGCGCATTTTGTTCCTGGTTATTGCCTACACTTTTATAGCCGCTATTTACATCAATTACATGCAAAGCCTCGGTATGCTCAATAATTAAATAAGCCCCGCTATTCAAATTAACAGTTTTTCCAAATGATGCTTTGACCTGTTTTGTAATTCCAAAGGAATCAAATATGGGTGCACCGTTTTGATAAAAAGAAACGATGTCCGATTTTTCAGGTGCTACACGCTGAATGTATGTTTTCGCGTCATTAAAAATATTCCGGTCGTTTACAACAATTTTGTTGAAATCTTCATTAAGCAGATCGCGAAGAATGCTTGTTGTCTTCGTCTGTTCACTTAATACTTTACTCGGAGCTGCAGAGCCTTTTAAATTTTGCTGAATTGTCTTCCACATTTCGGTCAGCGTAGAAAGGTCCTCATGGAGCTCTGCGGTGTTTTTTCCTTCTGCAGCCGTACGAACAATCACGCCAAAATTTTTGGGCTTAATGGCTTCTACTATTTTTTGTAATCTTTTTCTTTCTTCTGAAGAATGAATTTTTCTTGATACGGCAACGATGTTATTAAATGGTGTAATAACTACAAAACGACCCGGTAAAGAAATTTCGCAACTCAACCTTGGCCCTTTTGCCGCAATAGGTTCTTTTAAAATTTGTACAAGAATATTGGGTTTCCCTCCTAACACCTCATTTATCTTCCCTGTCTTTATAATTTCCGTTTCATTTTCAAATCTTGAGAAATCAAGACCCGCCGGCGTTTTATCATTTATAGTCGTTTGGGTAAATTTTAATAAAGATCTGGCATAGGGGCTTAGATCTGTGTAATGTAAAAAGGCATCTTTTTCAAAGCCTACATCAACAAAGGCTGCATTTAAACCCGGGATCAGTTTTTTTACTTTACCAAGATAGAGGTCTCCCACAGCAAAACGAGCATCGCTTTTTTCACTATGTAATTCTACCAGTTTTTTATCTTCTAATAAAGCTATCTCCACACCCTGGGGAATAGCATTAATAATTAGTTCTTTGTTCACATTAGAACACCTTTAATGAATAATTGAAACATTAAATAACACCGATTGATTCGAAAACCGTACTATTTGCCGGCTATACTTGTAGGATATGGTTGAAGCAAATTGGGGTGTGGGTGCAATCGTACGGGCAACAATCAATTAAGAAGAATAAACTGAACAGGCATCATTCAGTGAATTCCTCGTCAGAGGGATTTATTTGTTCCTCTTCTTGTGACGATTTTTTCTTAACCTTTTTTTACGCTTGTGCGTCGCAATCTTATGACGCTTTCTTTTTTTACCACAAGGCATAATCTCAATAATTTTTTTGTTTTGTTTTAAATAAGTTTAAATAATATTTTCTTTGGGCTTATTTTTTTAATTCAGTAATTCTTTTCTTTACTTCCTCTTTTACTTCTTCATTTTTAATCAAGGCCAGGCTTTTTTCATACCAGTTTATCGCTGATGCTTTATCCAATTTCTTTTCATGAGCTTCTGCCAGCATCAGGCAAGCTTCCAATCTTGTATCTACATTTGTTTTGGATAACCTATAGACCGTTTCAAAGCGGTTAATGGCCCTGTCATATTGACCGGAAAGCATTGATCCATGACCCAACACTTCCTGGGCAAAAACGTTTGTACTATCTTTTTCGGCAACGGTTCTAACTTTCAAAATCCCTTCCATCGGAGTAGCACTGATGCCGCCGAAAATATAGCATGCACCCAGTCCAATAGTTGAAGAATCATTGCCAGGATTGATTTTCAAAGATCTTTCAAACAGGTCCTTTGCCTGAACGGCCTTCCATGTTCTTAAAGCCGGATCGTTTTCACCACGCAGGTTTTGTAAAAACAGGTGGGCGGCAAAGGTGAGGCTTTTTTCTGAATTTTCCAATCTTGCAGCTTCGGCTTCATACCATGCATAAGGTTCGAAAAGCTGGACGGTATCGGCCCAGAAATGTGCTAAGTGGTGATATACCTTTAATTGTTGATCCCTCACATCACCTCTTACAATAGAATTTTCAAGAGCATTTAATCTTGTTGCCTGGTCAACCGATAATCTTTTTTTGGCTTGTGCCAGAATAGTATCGATTGGGAGAATATTGTCTGAAATATCGGATTGTACAGCAGGCCCCGTTTTTTTTTCCGTCACTATGCGGCCAAATTTATAAAGAATAACTACCAGAGCTATGGCAAAGGCTAATGTGATCCATTGAGGTCTTTTCACTATAATAAATTCGTATAAGGCAAAATAGCTCCATCGGAAAAATCCTTTGGCAGCCAAAGTTAATTCAAAGACAGTGCTATAGAAAGATATTATCTTAATCTGTTGCTAAAAGATATGCGCATGAAAGCTTGTCTGTTCGATAGACAGGGATTGCGACGCAAAGGACGATGCAATGGAAAACGAATGCTGGTATTACATTTCATCTTCTGGTTCAGCAGGTGTCGGAACGGTATTAATATTTAACTTTTTAACATCGGCAACAAATTCCTTGGCAGGCTTAAATGCAGGAATAAAATGCTCCGGAATATGGACAGCAATATTCTTTTTTATGTTGCGGCCTATTTTAGCAGCTCTTCTTTTAGTTATAAAACTGCCGAACCCGCGGATGTAAATATTTTCACCTTTTGCTAAAGATTCTTTTACTTCTTTAAACATGGTTTCAAGTGTTACCAAAACATCTACCTTGGGTATTCCGGTCTTTTCAGAAATCTGGTTAACCAGGTCTGCTTTTCTCATATTTGGTTGGTTTTACTCAACAATTTAGGACAAAATTACATGACTGTCAATAGAATAGATAGAAATAATTTTCTGACTAAATTAGCCATCGCTGTTTTTAATTGTAATATGCTGTAAAAGACTAATGCAAATGCCTGCCAAAAAAAAGCAATCCATTCGGTTTTCTACGATTCTTTTGAAATGGAATAAAGAAAATAATGTTCGGCAAATGCCCTGGAAAGGTGAAAAAGACCCTTATAAGATCTGGTTAAGTGAGATTATTTTACAGCAAACAAGAGTAGAACAAGGACTAAAATACTATAAAAGCTTTATTGAATGCTTTCCGGATATTCATAAACTGGCAAACGCCAATGATCAAAAGATTTATAAACTCTGGGAAGGACTTGGATATTACGCCAGGTGCCGGAACCTTATTGAAACGGCACGATATATTTCCAGGAATTTAAAAGGGAAATTTCCTGGTCATTACGAAGAAATAAAAAAACTAAAAGGAATTGGCCCTTACACAGCGGCAGCGATCGCATCCTTTGCATTCAATGAACCTCGGGCGGTAGTTGATGGAAACGTTTTTCGTGTACTATCAAGAATTTATGGTATTGATAAAGCTATTGACACGACTGAAGGGAAAAAAATTTTCAACCAGATTGCGAATGAATTACTCGATAAACAAAAACCAGGTTTATATAACCAGGCTCTTATGGATTTAGGAGCTGTTATTTGCAAGCCTCAACCTATATGTAAAAAATGCCCTTTTAATAGACATTGCAAAGCTTTTTTAAATGATAAGATTTTTATATTACCAGTAAAAAGCAAGAAGCCAGGGATAAGAAAAAGATGGTTTAACTATATCATATTAGAACACCAGGGAAAGTTTGCCATCCGGCAGAGAGGAGAAAAAGATATATGGAATAATTTGTTTGAATTTTTATTATTTGAATCCAATCTTGAACTGGATCAAAAAGGAATTCTGAAAGAAATCAAAAAGAAGGGCTGGCTTGCAAAAAACGACTTTGAAGAAAAGTCGATTTCATCCCTTTACAAACAACAACTTTCCCATCAGCATATTGCAGGGAGGTTTATAAAATTAAAACTTCTACAAAAACCAAAACTATCCGGTAAAATATTATGGATAAATAAGAATGAAATAAAAAACTATGCTTTTCCCAAATTTATCAATCAATACCTGCAAAAAAAGGAGGTTTACCAGGAAGATGCCCTGTAAAAAAATTTATATTTCCATCTAAAAAATTTAATTTTAATGAGCTTTAACCCTTGGATGAATTTTTAACCGAAAAAGATAATTGTATGAGAGGCGTAAATAGAGTAATGCTCATTGGCAACCTTGGGAAGGATCCTGATGTACAATTCCTGGAAGGAAACATTGGAGTGGCAAAATTTCCGTTGGCTACAACTGAAACTTTTAAAGACCGTTCAGGTAAGTTAGTTTCACAAACTGAATGGCACACTGTAGTTTTATGGCGTGGTTTAGCCGAGTTGGCTCAAAAATATTTGCACAAAGGAAGCCTCGTTTATATTGAAGGCCGCTTACGCACAAGAAGTTGGGAAGATAAGGAGGGTAATCGCAAATTTGCTACTGAAGTAGTGGGAGATAATCTCATTATGCTTGATAAAAGAACAGACGGAGGCGCATCTTCAATGCCTGCTGATCATGGTAACATTGAAGGAGCTGGCACTGCTGACGCACCTCCTGATGCCGGGGGTGATCTGCCTTTTTAACAAGAAAGTTTTAATTTATAAATTTGCAAACGGATCCACAGGCAGGCCTTATGACCTGCCTTTCTGATTACATTGTTCACTTAAACCACAACATCCATTGGATTACCCTTCGGCCATTATAGATTTTGCAGGTCATTTTTTATTCATATTGCTGTCAGCAACCCCGCAGGGAACCACTTTTTTAATCATTGCTTTATTGGGTTTATTGTTACTCAGTTTTGTTGTGTCCGGTGCCGAAGTTGCATTGTTTTCTTTAAATAGCAAAGATGTAAATATGCTCAAGACCAAACAGCATGCCGCCGCTAAACGCATTACTGATTTATTGGAAGAGCCGAAGGAAGTATATACTTCATTGCTTATTGCCGGCACATTCATGAATATTTGCATTATTGTAATGGCTAACTTTTTGTTTAATCAATATCTTCCTTACGGTAAAATAAAAGTTACTGGAAATGGAATTGATTTCATTATAGAAATAGTAACACGTGTAGTGATTATTACTTTTGCCATTGTTTTTTTTGGAAAGATTTTACCAAAAGTTTGGGCTACTCAAAATAATTTACGTTTTGCCTATGGATCAGCTTTTATTATTGAAGCTCTGCATTTGTTATTAAGACGTATCAGCCGTTGGATGGTTTCCGTAGCCGATGGCCTTGGACATCGATTAGGTGCTAACCGTATTCAAACCTCAGGTATTCAGGAATTGGATAAGTCTGATGAAATAACAACAGAAGAAAAAAATATTCTCTTAGGGATTGAAAAATTTGGAAACATTTCAGTAAAACAAATTATGCGTTCACGGCTTGATGTTAGCGGCATAGATCATAACCTTTCAATTACTGATCTGATAAAAAAGATTGAAGAACTTCATTATTCAAGATTGCCTGTTTACAAAAATAATCTGGATGAAGTCGCTGGCATATTAAATACAAAGGATATTCTTCCTCATCTGAATGAATCTTCGGAATTTGACTGGCATCCATTATTGCGCCAGCCTTATTTTGTTCCGGAATCGAAACTAATTGAAGATTTGCTAAAAGATTTTCAGAGCAAGCGGATTCATTTTGCTATTGTAGTGGATGAGTTTGGAGGAACAAGTGGCATTGTAACACTGGAAGATATTTTGGAGGAGATTATTGGTGATATTACGGATGAGTTTGATGAAGAAGAAATCGGCAACCGTAAACTGGATGACTTGAATTATGTATTTGTTGGGAAAACAATGATACACGATATGTGCCGGGTAATGAAATTACCACTGGATACTTTTGACAGGGTAAGAGAAGACAGTGAATCGATAGGAGGATTGGTCCTGGAATTAGCGGGAGAATTTCCCAACGTGAATGATGTAATAGATTGCGGTGATTTTGATTTCACCGTTTTGGAAGTTGATAAAAATCGCATCTTACTTGTAAAGGTTACTATTAAAAATCAATCGGAGTAAGTGAAGCATTCGAATTATAAAATATTTTCCATTTTCTTTGTTTTTATTTTATTTGCTTGTAACAGCGATTATACTGTAGATAAGAGAAGAGGTTATTTCAGAATCGATTTTCCCGAAAAAGCCTACCAAAAATTTGATCAGCCTGGCTATCCGTATACTTTTGAATACCCTGTATACTCGAATATTGTAAAGGATACTACTTTCTTCGAAAAAAAACCCGAGAATCCATGGTGGATCAACATTGATTTTCCGCAGTTCGCCGCCCGCGTTCACGTAAGCTATAAAGAAATTGGAAAAAATAAATTTGATTCGCTGGTAAATGATGCTTTTCAGCTTTCCTATAAACAGCATACTTATAAGGCTTCAGCTATTGAGGATTCAGAAATTGTTACATCCAATAATATTCATGGAATGTATTTTACACTCGCAGGAAATACAGCTACAGCGAATCAATTTTTTTTAACTGATTCAGTAAAACATTTTCTCCGGGGAGCTTTGTATTTTTCAGCCACGCCCAATGAAGATTCCATTGGAATTGTCAACGATTTTTTGAAAAAAGATCTCTTTCATCTTATCAATACTCTCAGGTGGAAATGAATCCTTATTTCGTTGTCAGCATCATTTCCTGTTTGCAACGTTCCATCCCGAAGTTATAAGCATCGGTCGGGAACCAGTAAGTTTTGCCAATGGATAATTTAATATCACGTTATGCTTTCACAAGAAATCTCCGGTCGAAATTTGTTAAACGAATGACGCCCTTGTGATTTTTAAAAACTAAGGTGAAACCATATCTTTCGGCAAGTTCCATTGCTGAAATTGAAAAGAAAGGAAAATATGTTTATAACAGGGAGTTTGGCTGGGTTACGCCAACATTACAAAATGATTCAGAAATCTGTGTATATGGAATTCGGGGTGACGATGGAATCATTAAATGTGCATTTGAGCAGGCTTATTATGATGGCAAAATAAAATGGAAGAAGCCGGTCAGTTGTCACCTGTTTCCTATTATTTCGGAAAAAGGAAGGAAGGGACATTGTGAGAGGATGAATTACGAACCAAGACAAAGACTCTGCAGCCCGGCTTGTTCATTAGGGGAAAAATTGAAGGTAACTGCCTATGAGTTTTTAAAAGAAGCTGTAGTAAGAAAGTATGGGGAAGCATTTTACGAGGCACTTCACACAATTGCAAAGAAAAAGATCCAGGAGAGATTGTAAAAAATAAAGAAAGCGCTGAACAGAATTGTTGAAGTATAAGAGTCGAGACGATAAATGTTCCGGTGTGGATTCCTCAAACAGGCAACATAAAAAACATTTTGTGAAAGAAACAGCATCCGATTTTATTTCAAAGAGTGCAGAAAAATCAGCTGACAAAGATCATCGTCAGAAGATCAATTTTAATATTGGACGTTACAATGCTGTTGTGCCGGGAGGGAAGCAACAATTCGATGATATAAACCTGGCAAGAGAAAAAGCAAAGAATATAAAGTGGAAAGCAATAGGATCTCTGGATAGCCAGTTGGAAAAATTTGAAGCGGGTATCTCTAAGCGTGGTGCCAAAGTAATTTGGGCAGAGACCGCGGAACAGGCAAACGAGGAAATATTAAAAATTTGCCAGGAAAAAAATTGTAAAAGTATTGTGAAGAGTAAAAGTATGGTGACAGAAGAAATTCAACTGAATGAATTTTTGGAAGAACATCATATTGAAAGCGTAGAAACTGACCTCGGTGAATATATCCAGCAACTTGC
>WNFY01006155.1_pt1 | contig 12753 bp, 8 predicted proteins | sample 5400091 | NCBI WGS metagenome assembly WNFY01 (sample SAMN13153364, study PRJNA577476) | soil metagenome | isolation source: 60 cm soil or saprolite under grassland replicate 1 | place: USA:California | collected 2016-06-15 | reverse complement strand
GAGATACTTCTCGGTCCCCCGAGATAGCACGAGCGGGGTCCCCAGCGCGCCTGCTGTTGGCGTGCTGGGGCAAAGCGGGGTCCCCGGCGAGCCCGTATTGGCTTGCTGGGGTGGAAATCCGGTAAAATTCAGCATGCTTCGAGCTGCCCTGCTCACTGTCGCCCTTCTGCTTCCCCCCGCGTTGGCGGCTGAGGACGCTAGCATGCAGCGACCGGCCGGCCCGGAGAGCACTGCACCGAACACTGCCGTAGCAGAGCCGGCTTCCCCACCCTGCTCGGATGTCAGGCCCCACTTCCCTTCCTGCGGCATCTCCAAGCGCGATGTGCGAAAGGCCAAGGCGCTCTACCTTGAAATGGAAAAGCTTCTGCATAAGCAGAAGTACGAGGAGGCGCTGGACAAGCTCAGCGCTGTGCGCGCCATCTCGCCCCGGGACGTCTTCTTCATCACAGCCGAAAGGATACTGAAGCAGCACGCCGCCGCCGCCCAGGTGCGCCTCGGCGACAAGGCGCTGCATGCCGGCGATCCCCCTGCCGCAATGGCCGCCTTCCGCAAGGCGCTGCAACTCGACCCCGAAAACACATACGCCGCCGAACGGCTGCACGACGCGCTGCCGCCCAGGGAGCCAGGCCCGGTGCTTGGGGCCGATGCCGGCGAGATCCACCTGAAGCCGCTACCCGGAACGCGGAGCTTCGAGTTTCGCGGCCCCTCGCAGATGGCGTTGGAAAGATTTGCCGAGCTCTACGGCATTACCACCGTTGCCGACGCGGGCTTTGCTCCGCGTAATGTCCGCATCAAGCTCGACGACGTCGATTGGGAGACCGGATCGCGGCTTCTGCTGCAGGTCTCGAAGGCGCTGATGGTCCCGCTCAGCGAGACACAGGTACTGTTGGCCACTGACACCGAGGAAAATCGCAGGGACCTTGTGCGCGTGAGCCTGCGCACGTTTTACATTCAGGGAGAAACCTCGCCGCAGGCCCTCAACGATCTCACCAACGCGCTGCGCACTCTGTTCGAGTTGCGCTACATCGTCAGCAACCCGGCCAAGGGCACCATCACGATTCGCGCACCCCAGACCACGACGGAGGCGATCGCGCGCCTGCTGGACGACCTGAGCGACGACCGGCCCGAGGTGATCATCGAGGCCCAGGTCTTCCAGGTCTCGGCCAGCTTCACGCGCGATCTTGGGGCCTCGGTGCCCACCGAGTTCACGGTCTTCAATGTGCCCACGGAAGTCCGGAAGCTCGTCAGCAGCGGCAGCTTTCAGGAGATTCTGAATGCGCTCGGGGCGAGCGGGCAATCGGCGAGCGCAAGCAGTATTCTAGCCGCGCTGCTGGCCTCCTCCTCATCTTCCCCGCTCGCGCAGCCGTTTGGCACCTTCGGCGGCGGCATCACGCTGACCGGGGTCACGATCCCTGCAACCTCACTGCACGCCAGCGACACCAACTCTCTGGTGCGCACCGTGGACCAGATGCTTCTGCGCTCCCGGCATGGCAGTGCGGCGACCATGAAGATAGGCCAGCGCTACCCCATCGCTACCACCGTCTACTCGGCCGTCAATGTGAACAGCAGCATTCTTGCCCGGCTCGGCCTCACTGGCGCAACCTCAGCCGCGTCCATTCCCTCGCCGCAGTTCAGCTATGAAGACCTGGGCCTGGTGCTGAAGGCCACGCCGCATGTACATGGCAAACTCATCAGCCTGGAGTATGAGCTGACGCTGCGCGCGGTGCTGGCCACTCAGCCGAACGGCCCTCCCGCGCTCACAAATCGCGAGACACGGGGCACCATCAGCACCGAAGATGGCGACCCCGTGGTGATCGCCGGACTGGTGGGCAGGGGCGAGGTCGAGGCCATCAATGGCATTCCCCTGCTCTCGGCCATCCCGGGGCTGGGCAGGGCCTTTAGCGTGGAGAGCAAACAGAAGACCAGCGACGACCTTCTCATCGTTCTCACGCCTCACATCGTCTACGACCGCCGCGCGGGCGGACTCTATATACCCATGCCGACCAAGGTGCCGAAGTAAAAGGCGGGTTTCAAAGTTTCAAGCTTTCAAAGTTAAAGCCGCAGGTCTCACGTCGAAATTTTCAGCGTTGACAACAGCGGTGGTGCCCCACTTCTGCCCGTAGTTGGCAGAAGTGGGGTTTTTGCTGTTGCATTTGATTTTGCTGTTGCGGTGAATTCAACTCAGGAAAAAATATCGGCGCTGCTGCGGAGCAACGCCGAATCCAACTTTGAAACCCTAAAACTCTGAAACCTTGAAACCTTCCTCTTACTTCGCCTGTTCGGCCTCGAAGCTTGCGATGGCCTTCAGCGACTCGTACTGCGAAGAGTTGAAGTTCGCTATGCGGCGTCCGTTGAGATATAGCGTTGGGGTTGAGTTGACCCCGACGTCCCTGCCCAGCGCCTGGCTGCGCAGAATGCGTTCGGAGGTCTCGGGCTTCGCGGCGCACGCCTCAACCTTTGCCGGATCGGCGCCCGCCCCGGTCGTGTATTGATGCAGCCGCCCTGTGACCGCGGTGTCGTCCACCGTGGTCTTACCCTGGGCGTCGGTCTTGCGCACCGCGTCCTCGATCTCTCTCTGATGACTGAACACGGAGTCGATGAAGGCAAACGCCTGGTCCGGGTTCTCACGTCCGATGCAGTCCAGATAGGCCGCGGCCTTCGCCGCCCAGGGATGCTGCGGCAGAGGAAAGCTCTGGAAGACAAATCGCGCCTGCGGAAAATCGTTACGAAGCTTTTCCAAGGCCGGCGCGGCATCCTTGCAGGCCGGACACTCCAGGTCGGCAAACTCCACGATCAGGAATTTCGAGTCCGCCGGGCCCTTTGCCGGTCCCGAGACCGAGCTTGCCAGCTTGGCGCGCTCATCGGCAAACGGGTCGGTGCCGAAGGGCAGCAACTCGCCTACGAGCACGTGCTTCTGGTCTCTGGAGACGTACCACCGGGTCGCCTGCTGACCCTGCGGAGTGCTGATCATGGTGGTCACTTCGGTGAGTTCAGCGATTGGGGACGGCTGAATGTTTACGACCTTCACGGCAAGCCCCGGCTCATACCCGAACATCCGCTGGAAATACGCCTCAGCCGATTCCTTGCTCACAGCGTTCGTCGCAGATGGCGCGACCGGCGCCGGCGCGGATTTTTTTTCTCCTGCCTGTGCAAACAGTGAAATCGAAATCAACAGTACGGCAGAGCACTTCAGAACTTTGCGCATTGCAAATTTTCCTTCCTCATTTACCGCAGTGCATCGCGCGCCGCTCGCTCTCAGAGCGCGAAGTGCAGAGCAACTGCCCACTCAAGCCAAAGAGGGCTTGAATGGGCCACCCGTGATCGGCGATCTTCAACTTTGAAACCTTGAAACTTGAAACTTGCAACTTGCTCTTAATGCTTCGCGGCGATCGGAAAGCGCCGGCCGATTCCAAAGGCCTTGGTGGAAATTCTGATTCCCGGCGCGGCCTGTTGCCGCTTGTACTCGCTGCGATTGATCAACCCGATGACGAAGTCGACAGTTGCCTTGTCAAAGCCGGTGAGCTCCACGATCTCCTCCGCCGATTTCAAATTGTTTACGTATTCCTCAAGCACGCGGTCCAGCACCTCGTATGGCGGCAGCGTGTCGCTGTCCATCTGGTCCGGCCGCAACTCGGCCGAGGGCGGCTTGGTGAGCGTGTCCTCCGGGATCACCGCCCGTTGCGAGTTCACATAACGCGCGAGCCTGTAGACCAGCGTCTTCGGTACGTCGGAAATCACCGCGAGCCCGCCGACCATGTCGCCGTAGAGCGTGCAGTAGCCGACACCGAGTTCGCTCTTATTGCCGGTGGTCAGCACCAGCGCGCAATATTTGTTGGCCACGGCCATCAGCAGCGCGCCGCGGCTCCGCGCCTGCAGGTTCTCCTCCGTCACGTCCTCCGGCATTCCCTTGAAGATCCCGGACAGTGCGCCGCGATAAGCATCGAAGATCGGCTTGATGGGGACCACGTCAAAGCAAATGCCAAGGTTCTCCGCCAGCTCGCGCGCATCTGTGATGCTGCCCTCCGACGAATACTGGCTGGGCATCGAGATCCCAATGACCTTCTCTTTGCCTAGCGCATCGACGGCGATCGCCGCCGTGAGCGCTGAGTCAATCCCGCCGCTCAGTCCCACGACCACTTTACCGAAGCCGCATTTGCGCACGTAGTCGCGCGTTCCCAGCACCAGCGCGGCGTAGGCGCTGGCCTCAACGCCCGTGACCTGCTCGTGCATGTCGCCGCGCATGGTCTCGGTGTCGAGCAGAATGAGATCTTCCTCGAAGCTTTTCGCCCGGGCCACCACTTCGCCTGCGGCGTTCAATGCCAGGCTTGAGCCGTCAAAGACAAGGCTGTCATTGCCTCCCACCTGGTTCACCAGCAGCACGGGAACCCGGTGGCGGCGCGCGATGCTGGCCAACATCGCCTGCCGCAGCTCGCGCTTGCCGACGTTGAACGGCGATGCCGAGATGTTCAGCACCAGCTTTCCGCCCGCGCGCACCAGCTCTTCCACCGGATCGTGCTCGTAGATAGGCCGGCTCCAGAAGGCCTTGTCGTTCCAGGCGTCCTCACAGATCGTCAGCGCCACCGGCAGATCGTCCATGCAGAAGAGGCGCTGGCTTGTGGCCGGCGCAAAGTTGCGTGCCTCATCGAAGACGTCGTAGGTGGGCAGCAGCCGCTTGGATTGGATGAACTCGATGCGGCCGCCTCGCAGCAGCGCGGCCGAGTTCATCACCCGTTTGCCGGTCTCCTCAGCCGCCGGCGTCGGTAGTCCGCAGATCACAGCGATATCGGGAAACTCCGCCGCCAGCTCTTCCAGCAGCTGGCGCGAGCGCGCAATAAATCCCGGCAGCTCCACCAGGTCCCGCGGCGGATAGCCGCAGACTGCCAGCTCGGAGAAGACCACCAGTTCGGCGCCGCGCAGGCGGGCATCCATCGTGTACTGCCGCAGCTTGGCCGCGTTGCCGACAAAGTCCCCCACCATGGGATTGATCTGAGCCAGGGCAATCTTCACCCTAATAGTGTAAAGCGCGGGCGCTAACTGGGAAAATGTTCACTGGGCATAGCCGAAATCATTCGTGCGAACGGCCGCCGTTGGGCAATTGCTCCTCGATTTGCGTCCTGAACTTCTCATAGAGCACTTTGTCGGCAGCATCGCCCGACTCGCGCAGGCGCTGCATGCGTTTGATCAGCCGTTCGACGGCCACTTTCATGGCCTGGTCCTTGTATTCCTTGGACGCCTCGTCGGCACTCTCCGCCATGGTGTAGAAATCCTCGACAGCCTGCCGGGCTTTTTCGCCGGCCGGTGGGGCGTAGCTATGGTCAGTTTTCAGGTCCGACATCAGCTGGTCCTCTGCGGTTGCACGCTCCAGCAGGATCGAGAGCACATCGATGACGCGATTGAGCTGATATCCATAGCTTCCGACCTTCTGCAGAACGTGCCGCTCGATGGGGCCGTCGCCCTCTTCAATGTTGGAGCCGATGATCGTGCTGGTGTCGGTGATGGTGGTGGTATCGGGAGAAAAATTAAACCAGGAAAACAGCGGCGACTTGTCCTGACTCATGCGGGCCTCCTTCCGCCTAGGCCTTTCAAAATAGCGCACTCCAGAGTTGCCGTCCACGGCTGGACTCCGCCCGGGCGGCCATTTGAATCCTCGTTCACTAATCTTCGTTCACCCAAATTTTCCAAGCTGGGCCGAAAACATTAATCCGCCGAAACATTAATCCGGAGTTACAATGCTCGGTTCCACCCCAGCAGGCCAACCACTGCCGGGAAACCCGCAGAGAAGGCAGATCACTTGGAGGTGTGCAGTATGTTCACCTGGTGGAACCCGGTCAACGGTGTAACACGATCCCCACTCACTGTTCAGTTCGGCCAAAAAACCAAACCCGCCAGTTCGGACAATGCATTCAAGACCTTCAACCAGCTCGGCAATGACAACCTGGACCGCTTCTTCTACAACCTTGAAACATTCGACCTGGACCGCGTGGAGCGGATGAGCAGCGAGCAGGGCTCCGTCATCTACGTTCCTTCCGATCGGAACGCGAACCTGGTGGAGTGTGCCGACGCGACCGAGCTCTTCGAGAGATTTCCCGACGTCGGTGCAATCACCGTCGCCGGAGTCGGCAGCTCGGCCGTGGGGGCGGTCGGGCTTGCGCGCGACGTGGCCGACAGTACTAAGCTCTCGGTCGCCGCGGTGGTCTCCGGCTGCGGCCTGCTCGATGCCGCATGGGAGGGGTTCGGCGGCTGGATGTTCCTGCGCGAGGACAACCAGCTTGAATTCTTCCTGGAGAAGACCAGGAATGCGCTGCTTGCGGCGGGCCTCTTCCCCGGCTTGCAACCCTTGATCGAAACCTGGGATTCGATCGGCTGCGGGCCGGACATCGTCACCCTGAAATCGCTTCTGCGCAAGAACCAGCTTGGGCAAAACCGCCTCAAATCGCTGAAGATGATCGTGGGCCACAGCAAGGGAAACCTTGTGATCGCGAGCGCGCTGAGTGAGCTGACGCTGGAGAAGAAATTGATGGAGATGGGCGAGGTGAACATCGTGCTGCTGAGCGCGGTGACCGCACTGCCCCCCGGGGTTGGGCGGCAACATCAGTATCTCGGCACAATGGACGCGCTCGGCATCCTGAATTCCAGGATCGCGGTGCATTACAAGCCCGTGCCCGGGGCCATGCACTGGCTCAATCGTAAGCTGCCATTCCATCTAGATGCACGAACCGCAATCAGAGAGGCGGCACGGCTCGGGCAGCCGCGCAAGCAGGCCTACAACATCGCACTGGCCCGGTCGTCGGCGAGCTTCTAAAAGCCCCCAGGTAGCGCCGCGAAGTTCACGGCGCTACCCCGTGGGCACCGGCAGAGGTTCACTCACTCTACCGGCGAGGTGCCGGCGGAGGTTCACTCACCCCGCCGGCAATGCTGGCTACTTCTTCCGCAGCGAGATGTTGCCCGGCTGCGAAACGTTACCTGGCTCTTCCACGCCGCAGACGCGCGCAATGGCCTCGCGCAGCGCGGGATCTACCGAGATAAATTCAAAGCCGCAGTGCAGCCCGTGGCAGTGGCGAACGGTCGCGAAGATCGTGCACTCCTTGCCGTCTTCCATCACAAACTGCAGGGTCACCTTTTCGTCGATGTTCAAGCAGCGCGGAATCACCGCGCCCAGGCCGCGCTCGTTGATGTCTCGTATCCGGCCATGCACTAACGCCGGCTTGCCCTTATGCACGGTGACGATCTGCAGCCGGCGGTCGAGGCCCGCCCGCGGCATCTGCCGGACCTTGGCGAATTTCTTGCCGCCGGCTTCTTTCGCCGGCTCCGGCGGTTTTTCCCCTTCGACGGCGGGCTTGGCCCGCTTGGCCCACATGGCCGCCGCTTTTGCGCGGGGTGCGGCCTCATCGGCGGGCTGGCTCCCATCCTCCAGTTCCGCACGATTGCGCCCCCGGTCCTTGGCGCGGTACAGCGCCAGGTCAGCACGCTCGAGCAGGTGAGGAAGCTCGTCGTTGGCGCGCCACTGTGCCACGCCGATGCTGACCGTGAGTTCCACCCGTACCGGGTCGGTCAGGACCGCCCTTTCGGCGACGCTCTGACGCACGCGCTCGGCCACCTCGCGCGCTACCTCGGCGGTACAGTTCGGCAGAACGGCGAGAAACTCCTCTCCGCCATAGCGACCGAAGTGGTCGTATTCGCGCATCTCGCCTGACATTCTTACCGCTGCATTGCGCAGCACCTCATCGCCGATCAGGTGGCCGTAGCGATCGTTGACGGACTTGAAGTGGTCGAGGTCGGCGAAAAAGACGCTCAACGACGAATGCATGCGCTTGGCGCGGCTCAACTCGATGGTCAGCAGGTTCAGAATTGCCTTGCGGTTCCACAGCCTCACCAGCGGGTCGTGGGAGGCCTCAAATTTCAATGCCTCTCGCGCGTCCACCAGCTCCTGCTGGCTCTTCAGGATTCGCTCGGCCACCCTCAGCCGCAGCTTCAGGTCGCAATCGTCAAACGGCCTGCGAATAAAATCGTCCGCACCATATTCATAGGCTTTGAGTACCGAGCTTTGCTGATCGTCGGAGCTCACCATCATGATGTAGATGTAGTTTTTTTTCTGGGAGCGGATGCGTTCGCAGATCTCAAGTCCGTTCATCCCCGGCATCATGGCGTCCAGAATCGCCAGCCGCGGCGGGTCCTCGCCTTCGAGAATCTGGACCGCCTCATAGCCGTCGCCGACGGCCGCAACGTCGTAACCCCACGCCTCCAGCAGGGTCTTCAACGTCGTGCGGTAAAACCCCGAATTATGCAAGACGAGGATTCTCATCACTTATCCTGAGCTGAACCATACCGTCTGTCCGTTACCGGGGCAATGCACGAAGGTAACCATGCAGTGCGGACGGTAACCTTCGGTACCCAACCCGGCCCACTCCGGGACTCCCCGGGCTGGCAAATTTATTTCCGCAGCGGAGTTAAGTCCTTTAAATTCATCTTACAAGCGCCCAAAACGCCTATCCCCTGACCGGAAGGCGCGGGTTCCTTCTTCCTCAACGGACCTTGGAAGCGAAACCTTGAAGCAGTCTTTGAGTGGGTACAGCGGCACGCCGAGAATGGCTGTTAGGACAACGAAACGGCGCTTCCATCGCGGGCGAGCACATTCAGAGTAGATGCCAAATGGCACTTCCCGCAGTGACATGCGCGCATTGTACCGGTGACCGAACTCACCTGGCCGGGTGATCCCATGGGGCACTGCAAAGGCATGGCTAGCCGGCGGTCTCCGATGGGAAGAAGATCGAGAAGCAGGTCCCGGAGCGGCCCTGTCTGGTGGTGCTCCGCACTCTCATGTTGCCGCCATATTTCTCGACGATGCCGCTGGCGATCCAGAGGCCGAGCCCGGTGCCGCTCTCGCCCTTGGTGGTGAAGAAGGGTTCGAAAATTTTCCCGCGGATCTCATCCGGGATACCGCGCCCGTTGTCGGCAACCACAACCTTCAGCCCCCGGCTGCCGCAGCGCCAATCCTTTCCTGCGTAGGCGCGCACGCGCAGCCTGCCATGGCCGTCCTGCAGCGCCTCCAGTCCGTTGCCGACCAGATTGGCGAAGACCTGCCGTATCTCTCCCGGCAGAGCGCGGATCTGGCCGTCAAAGTCGATCTCGGCGCTGACCCTGGCTCCCGCGGCATGGATCCTCCGTTCATACAGCGCCAGAACATTGTCCAGCACATCGCGAATCTTCACCGCAATCGGCTGGGCGGACTCGCGCTGGAAGGTGAGCATCTGCTGCGTCATCTGCGTGACGCGCTGCAACTCCTCGGAGGCCAGGGCGGCAAAGTTCCGCGTCTCGGTCTCCTCCGTGGCCTGCTTGATGAGGTACAGCAGGTTCCCGACGGCGTCGAGCGGATTGTGGATCTCGTGGGCGATGGTCGCCGCCAGCCGTCCCGTGGTCGCAAGACGGTCGCTCTCGCGGATTGCCTTCTCGATCTGTTTGCGCTCGGTCAGGTCCACGAAGGAAAAGATGATGCCGCCGCTCTCGGTGCCTTCGTCTCCCCAGGGATGGATCTCCCATTGGATCGTGCGCGTCCTGCCGTCGGCGGCAATCCAATCTTCTTCGGCCTTCAGTGACTCTCCGGCTAGCCCGCGGCGATGCATGTCCTTCCAGTGCTCCGGAAGCTTGGGAAACACCTCATACTGCGACCTGCCCAGCAGGTTGCCATCACGCAAGCCGGTGTCGTGTATCCAGCGCTGGCTGAATTGCAGATAGCGCATGTTGCGGTCGAACATGGCAAGCGCAACGGGGGCCTCGCGGACCAGATTTTCCAGCAGCTCTTTGCTCTTGCGCATTGCCTCTTCCGCCTGGCGTCCTTCGATGGCAAGCGCAATGCGGTCGGCAACTACCTGCAGCAGCGACGCTTCCTCCTGGGTAAACTTGCGCGGCGTCTTCGAGTCCACGTGCATCACGCCGATGACTTTGTCCTCCACCACCAGCGGCACGCCCATTAGCGATGCCGCATGCTCCCGCACCTCAGGATCGATGACATCGGAATGCGCCAGGTCGTCCACGATCTTCAACTGCCCTGTCTGCGCGATCCTGCCCGCAATCCCCTGTCCCATTGCAAACTTGGTTACAGCTCCTCGCAACCCGAGCGACGTCTTCAGCTCGAGGGTTTGGCTGTTCTCGTCAAGAAGAAGGATCTGCGCCGCATCGGCCTGCAGCGCCGCCGCCACTCGACGCAGCAGCAGGTCCATCATCATCTCCAAAGGCAGGTGTGCCAGGGTCCCCTCGGTCACCTGCTCGATCTTGCGCAGCCGGCCTGCGGTCTCCTCCGCGATCTGCCGCTGCACCTGTTCGCGCGCCAGCGCCTCGGAGCGCTCGCGCTCCTGGTTGCGACGTTCGGTAACATCGCGGAAGACAAGCACCACACCCGCCATCCGGCCGGAGGCATCGCGAATGGGAGCGGCGCTGTCGGCAATTGGCGTCCGCGCGCCTTTGTGGCCCAGCAGCGCGACGCTATTGCCGAGCTCGATCACGCGGTTGAGTCGAATGGCCTTGGCGACCGGACTTTCCACGGCTGCGCCGGTCTCCTCTTGAACCAGCCTGAAGACCTCGTCCATCTGCCTGCCGACGCATTCGCCGGCGCTCAACTGCAGCAGCGGTTCGGCAACCGGATTGACGAAGGTGATCTTTCCCTGGGCATCGCTCCTCGCTGCGGGCAAGGTCGACGGCCCGAGAATTGGCGTTGTCCAGCGAACGCTGGAAGCCCGCCGCCAGTGCGCGCATCTCGACCGTAGTCAAATAGCCGATGATCAGGCCCGCGCCGATCCCAACCACGAAGCAGCTGACAATGATCATCCGCCAGCGGAACTGCGCCCTCCGGGTACGGGTGTCGCGCAATTGGTCTTCAGCTTCCTGAAACTCCGTCCCCTGGCTGCGGATTACATCCATGAGGCGCTTGCCTTCCAGGTTCACCGCGATATCGGTATATTCGGATCCCTTCTGCCGGAGATCGATCATCAGCTCCGCATGTTCCTGCCACTGGGTGTAGCTCTCGTGGATCTGCGCAAGCCGGCGCTGCTGGCCCGGGTCATTGGCGACCATCCGTTGAAGCGACTGATACTGGGGTTCGAAGTTCTGGCGGGCTTCCTGGTAAGGCAGGAGAAAAGCGAAATTGCCGGTGACGAGATATCCGCGGAGACCGGTCTCCATATCCAGAATCAGGTTGAGCAGGCGGCGGCAGGAGGACGTCACCCGGTCGCTGTGGTCCACCCACTGCATGGACCGGTGCATGTCATAGGCCTCCAGCAGCAGCACTGCTGCCAGCATTGCCGTGGTCAGCAGAGGCAGCAGCACAGCCCGGCGTAGCAGAACTTTGAATGCCTTAGGTTCCATAGAGTGCGCTTCAGGGTGCGCGTACGTTCAGGTATACATCTTCCCGGCGTACAGCTCCCAGGCGTACCACTTAAACATATAAGATGCAGAGCTATTTAGGACAAAGAGAGCTCAATAGAAGAAGATCAGGAAAGAAGCTGGTGGAGTGCGCTCAGGAAGGCGGTGGGGGATGTGGCTTTTACGGCACGCGCGTCCACGTACTTGGAGACCTCCTCGGGCAAGTCGAGGTAGGCAGAAAGCAGCAGGATCTTTACTTTGGGGTTCAACCGCTTCAACTCGGCCGCTACCTGGCAGCCGTTCATCTCCGGCATGGAGTAGTCCAGGATCACCGCCGTGACGGGATTGGCGGAGAAAAGTCTCAGGGCTTCGCGTCCGCTGGTTGCTGTCAGCACGTCGTACCCCTGGCGCTGCAGCATTACCTTCCGCACCTCGAGCCCGAGTGGTTCGTCATCCACACATAACAGCACGATCTTGCGCTCCTCCAGTACGCCGGGATTGTCAGAAGAAGCCACGACCCCCTCCCCCGACCTATTTTAATTGTAATCTACTGCGGTTTTTTGCCCTGTGCTACTTCTGTAATCACCTGAGGGTGTGATGCCGGTCACAGACCACAAGGCCATTATCGGGGAGTATCCAGTTCCTATATGTGTGTTGCCCAGCCCGCGCGCAGCGGCATACTATATTTTGTCTTATGTCCGATGATGCCACGAGTCCGCGCCCGGACCCCGACTGTCTCGCGCCGGAGAACACGGCCGATATTCGCAGTCTTTTCGAATCGGCTCCGGGCCTCTACCTTGTCCTCACTCCAGAGTTGAAGATCGTCGCTGCCAGCGACGCCTATCTGCGCGCCACTATGACCGAGCGCGAGCAGATCCTCGGCCGCAATCTCTTCGAGATCTTTCCCGATAATCCCGACGACTCGGAAGCCACCGGCGTCCACAACCTGCGCGCCTCGCTCGAGCGCGTTCTGCAGGGCCGCCTGGCCGACGCGATGCCCGTGCAGAAGTATGACATCCGCCGGCCGGAGTCGGAGGGCGGAGGCTTCCAGGAGCGCTATTGGAGTCCGGTGAACTCCCCGATCCTGGGCAAAAACGGCGACGTCATCTACATCATTCATCGCGTCGAAGACGTGACCGAGTTCATGCGCCTGACGTTGGCGGGCACCGAGCAGCACAAGTTGACCGAGGAGTTGCGCACTCGCGCCGAGCAGATGGAGACCGAGATCTTCCAGCGGGCGCACGAGGTGGACCAAGCCAACCAGCAGTTGCGCGAGGCCAACGAGCAACTGGCCTGGCTGTATTCCAAGTCCAAAGAGCTCGAGTTGCTCAAGAGCGACTTCTTTGCCAATATCAGCCATGAGCTGCGAACTCCCCTGGCGCTCATCCTCGGGCCAAT
>WNFY01014122.1_pt1 | contig 12754 bp, 10 predicted proteins | sample 5400091 | NCBI WGS metagenome assembly WNFY01 (sample SAMN13153364, study PRJNA577476) | soil metagenome | isolation source: 60 cm soil or saprolite under grassland replicate 1 | place: USA:California | collected 2016-06-15 | reverse complement strand
CCCACCGTCACGACGTTCTTCGACGGGGCGGCGAATGCGTCCCTCGTCGACTTGATCGGCATCGGCCGCTCGCTCCTAGCCCGGCTCGAGCGCGAGGGATGCCGGGTCAACATCGCCATCGAGCGCGAAGTGACGGCGACGCGGGTCGCCAACTCCGCGGGGGCCGCCGGCGAGTATCGCGGGACGGGATGCGGGGTGAGCGCCGACGTGTGGCGCATCGCCGGCGACGACGTGCTCGTGGTCTCCGACGCGTTCGAGGGAGCGGATCTTCCCTCGGACGAGGCGCTGGCGGCCCTGGTCGGCTCGATCAGCGCGCGCCTCGATCATGCGCTGCGCGTGGTCGCGGCGCCCGAAGGCGCTCTCCCCGTCGTCTTCACTCCTGCCGGCCTGTCGGCGCTGATGCTTCCGGTGACGCAAGCCCTCTCGGGAAAGGCGGTGCTCCAGGGCATTTCCCCTCTGGGAGCGAAGGTCGGGGAGCAGGTGTTCGACCCGCGGTTCTCCCTCACCGACGATCCCCTGCGTGGCGGTCGTATCGCGTCTCGCCCTCTGGACGATGAGTGCGTGCCCTCCCGGACGCTGGCTCTCGTCGAAGGTGGCGTCGTGCAGCGGTTCATTTACGACCTGGAGACGGCCGCGCGCGCGAAGACCATGAGCACGGGACACGGGCAGCGTGGAATCTTCGGGAAGCCGGTGCCGGCGTACACCAACATCGTCCTGAACCACGTGGGGGCGCTCAACGATGTCGGGGCGCAGCATGCGGCGCCCCGACAATTGGGCGGCGGTCTGCTGGGAGACATCCGAGATGGCTTGTTGGTCGACGAGCTGATCGGCGTGGGACAGGGCAACGTGACCGGGGGGGCGTTCAGCCACCCGGTCGCGTTGGCGTATCGAATCGAGCGGGGCGCGATCACGGGTCGCGTGAAGGACGCCGCCGTCGCCGGAAACGCCTACGAGCTGTGGAAACAGGTCGGTGGTTTCGCGAACGACGCGCGCTGGACCGGGTCCCGCTGGGCGCCGTCGGTGCTATTTGACGGGGTAAGCGTCGCTCGGCGGTGAGCGGAGGAGGATGGTGGAGGATGGTGGAGGATGGTGGAGGTTGATGCCGCACCTCCACCAACCTCCAGAACCTTCACCAACCTCCACCGTCCTGCTCGCTCAGTATTCCAGCACCCCCGTCTGCGCGATCATCTTCCACTGCGTCCCGACCTGCGTGTAGATCTTGCAGGTCCGCCCTTTCCACTGCTGCTGCTCGCCCGTCAGTTTGTGCCGCCACAGGGTGTCGACGTCCACCACCGCGAACGCCCCATCGCCTTCGGCAGACACGACGACTTTGTTGATCGCGCGTCGGTTGTGCACCAGGGTGTGGGTGTCGAACAGCTCCTGCCATCCGCGTCGCCAGCGCTCCGCATTAAAACGACCCCACACCATCACCCACGTCATCGGATCGTGCGATTGGGCGGTCGGGGGCCAGGGCCAAACCATGGCGGGGTGGAAGCAGGACACGAGGAGCTCCGCGTCCCGGGTGTCCCACGCTCTCGTTTCGCGATTGACGATCTCGCGGATCTGATCGTCGAGGGGCTTCACACGGGGCGAAGCGCTTGCTCGTACCCTCTCCCCTCCTTCATCTGTTCGTAGACGACATTCAGCGTATCCGGGGAGGCGGACAGGAACCGGCACCGCTCGTCGTTCCGAGACCGGCACTCTACTTCCATCACCGCGACGGGCTCCCCCGACAGCCGGCCGAAGAAATCGGCGAGCATACCCGACGAGAAGAAGCACATCGGCTCCTGGGCGCTGCCGGGGGCGGCTTCCGCCCAGTCGCTCGAGTCCACCACGAGCGCCGCGTTGCCGAGCGGCGCGACGCTGACCGAGCCCCACCCTGTGGCCTGGAAGAACGCGGACAGGACATCGTTCAACCGGCCGGCGTCGAGATCGTCGGGCCGCGCGACGCCCGTTTCGGCCGGCAGCCAGGTGCAAAACGCCTGAAAGACGCCCCCGCCGGCGGCGAACCCGACCTCCTGGAGGATCGGGACCGTCAGGTCGGGGGCGTCGCGTGAGAGGGTGTCATGGAGCTGCCGCAACGCGGCGCGCCCGATCGTGAGGGCTTCCGTCGCGGCGGCGGTGGCGGGGAGGGCGCTCATCTGGGACGCCAACTTAGGGTTTGGCCCGTGCGCGGCGCAAGAGTTCCGCCTCGTCGATGATCGGGATGCCGAGCGCCTTGGCCTTCTCGAGCTTCGACCCCGCGTCGGCGCCCACGACGAGGGCGGTGGTCTTCTTCGAGACGCTGTCCGCGACGTGTCCGCCCGCCGCCTCGATCAGCTCGGCTGCTTTCGCTCGGGAGAGCGAAGGCAACGTGCCGGTCACGACATACGTCTGTCCCGCCAGCGGGCCCTTCCCCTCGGTGACGGTCGGCTCGGTGAAGTTCAGCCCGAGCTTCTCCAGGCGCTCGAGCAGCTTGCGGTTCTTGGTCTCGTCGAAGAACCCCGCCACCGCTTCCGCGATCGCCATCCCGACGCCGCGGATCTTGCTGATCTCCTCGACCGAGGCGTTGCGGAGCGCTTTCATGGTGCCGAAGCGGCGGGCCAGCAGCTTCGCCACCTGCGCGCCCACATGGCGGATACCGAGTGCGTACAGCAGAGTCGAGAGGGGCTGCCGCTTGGACGCCTGGATGGCGTCGACGAGCTGCTGGGCCGATTTTTCCGCGAACCCTTCGAGCTTGAGCAGCTGCGCCGGCGTGAGTTCGTACAGATCGGCGACGTCCTTGATCAGCTTGGCCTCGAGCAGCGCGCGCACCCGCTCGTACCCGAGGCCGCGAATGTCCATCACGGCGGCGAAATGGACGATGCTCTCGAGGATCCGGCCCGGGCACGAGACGTTGGAGCAGTAGGCCATCACCTCGTCGGACGGGTACTCGACCTTCGAATGGCAGACGGGGCAGCGCTCCGGGCGCTTGAACTTGCGCTCCTTCCCGGTGCGACGCTCGCGCACCGGTCCGAGCACCTGCGGGATCACCTCGCCGGCACGCGTGACTTCCACCCAATCGCCCTCGCGAATGTCCTTCGCTTCGATGAGGTCGAAGTTGTGGAGCGTGGCGGTGGTGACCGTGACACCCCCGATTTCCACGGGCTCGAGCACGGCATACGGGTTGAGTGCGCCGGTGCGTCCGACATTGATCCGGATCTCCTTGAGCTTGGTGATCTGGACCTCGGGCGCGAACTTGCGGGCGATGGCCCAACGCGGCTCGCGATTCCCCACCGTGCCCAGCTCGACGTGCAGCTTGAGCGGGTTGACCTTCACCACGACGCCGTCGGCGCCATAGTCGAGCGCGGGGAGGAGCTTCTCGAGCTTGGTGATCTCCGTGTTGGCGTGCGCGAGGTCGGCGACAAGGGCGTGGTGCGCTTCGACCGGGAACCCCCACGCGGTGAGCTGCTCGAGCAGCTCGTGCTGCGTCGCGACGGGCAGCTTCTGGCCGGGCGCTTCGACGTGGAAGCAGAAGATCCGCAGGCCGCGGCTGCGCGTGATCTTGGGGTCGAGCTGGCGCAGCGAGCCCGCGGCGGCGTTGCGCGGGTTGGCGAAGGTCGGCTCGCCTGCCTGCTCGCGCTCGCGGTTGAGCTGTACGAAGCGAGACTTGGAGAGATAGACCTCGCCGCGCACCTCCATCAGCCTGGGCCAGCCCTTTCCCGTGAGCCGCAGCGGCACGTCCACCACGGTCCGGAGATTGGCCGTGGCGTCCTCGCCGACCAGGCCGTTCCCGCGCGTCGCGCCGACGACGAAGAGCCCCTTCTCGTAGGTGAGACTCACCGCCGCGCCGTCGATCTTCACTTCGAGCGTATAGCCGGCGGTGCGAACCTCCGGGACGAGCCGGACATTGCGGTTTTCCCATTCGGCGAGCTCCGCCTCGTTGAACGCGTTGGCGAGCGACAGCATCGGCACGAGGTGGCGGTGCTTCTTGAACGCCGTCGCGGGCTCCGCGCCGACGCGCTGCGTGGGGCTGTCGGGCATGCGCAGCTCGGGATGCTTGGCCTCGAGCTCCTGCAGCTCGCGGAACAGGCGGTCGTACTCGGCGTCGGACATCTCCGGCTTGTCGAGTACATAGTAGGCGTCGTTGGCGCGCTCGATGAGCCGCCGCAGCTCGGCGGCTCGGGCGGCAGGACCCTTCACCGACCCTTGGCTTCCTCTTGCATGACGGCCATCGCGACGCCCACCAGCCGGTCGAGCTCGTCGGCCGAGGCGCGCGGCAGCAGCCCTTCGGCCCACGCTCCCTCGCGCTCGCCGAACGCCGCGAGCAGGCGGCGCAGGAACGACAGCAGCGCCACGCGCTCGAGCTCCATGCGCCGCATTGTCTCCCCCGTCTCCTGCTGGCGCTGCGCCAGGCGCTCGTAGCGGTGCGCGTTGCGCAGCGCCTGCGCCGTGATCGAGGCCACCACCTGCACGAACCGCACGTCCGCATCGGAGAACGTGGGGCCATCGCGGAAGGTACGCAGGAAAATCGCCCCGATCGCCACACCGCGCCACGTGATCGGCACCACCGTGATGGACTTCACGCGACGGCTGATGAGCTCGCCCTTCACGTGCTTGAGACTCGGATCGGTGGCCGCGTCCGGGATGAACACCGTCTCGCCGCCCTGCATCGCGCGTTTCAGCTCGGGATAGCGCTCGAGGTCCACCACGTAATTGCGAATGGTCGGATCCTCGTAGGAGGCCACCAGTCGCACGGACCGGCCGCCGCGCTCGGCGAGAAAGATCGAGCAGCGGTCCAACCCGAACGCCTCACCCAGCTTACGCGCGATGCCCTGGAGGATGTCGATGAAATGGAGCGAGGTGGAAACTTCCTTGAGAATCTCGATGATGGCGAGCAGATGCTTGCGCTCGCGCTCGAGCTCGGCAACGCGCGCCTCGAGTGCGGAGGGGAGAGTCATGGCATAGTTTCGTCCCCGGCGGATGCGGCGTCAAGTTGCCGCGCGCGCGCGTGCACGATAGCTTCGGAGCCCATGCGATCACTCATTGTTGCCGCTTGCGTCGCCGTGCCCGCCCTCGCCGCACAGGGGCGCCCGAGCCCCGCCTACGTCCAGGACAACGACTTCCGCCAGAGCAACACGTTCTTCTACTTCACCGAGCTCGAGACCCAGGACGGGTGGCTGCTCCTCGTCGCGGGTGGCGGCGCCCCCGAGACCGTGCTGTTCCTGCCGCCGCGCACTCCGCTCCAGGAGCGCTGGACCGGCCTGCGTCTCGGACCGGACAGCACGGCGGTCCGCCTCAGCGGCATCCCGCGCGTCCTCCCCACGGACTCGCTCGATGACGCGCTGGCCGCCGCGCTGTTCCGCGCGCGCGGTCCCCTGTACGTCCCCCTCGACCCGACGACGCGCGACGAGCCGCGGATCCGCGACCTCGCGTTCGCGGGGCGCGACGTGCACAACCTGCGGCCCAGCGCGGACTCGATGCGCCTCGTGAAGGACGCCGACGAGATCGCTCGTATGCGGAAGGCCGTCGACATCTCGGTGCTCGGCCACATTGCGGCGATGCAGGCGGCCCGTCCGGGCGTGTGGGAGTACGAGATCGAGGCGGCGCTCGAGGCGGCATTCCGGAGCAACGGCGCCGATCGTGTGGGCTATCCGTCGATCGTCGGCAGCGGGCCGAACAGCACCACGCTCCACTACGACGTCAGTCGGCGGCAGACCCGGGACGGCGATCTGATCGTCGTGGACGCGGGCGCTGAGTGGGGACAGTACACCGCCGACGTGACGCGCACGTTTCCGGTGAACGGGAAGTTCACTCCGCGCCAGAAGGCGATTTACGACTTGGTGCTGGCGACGCAGCAGGCCGCGTTCGATTCCACCCGTCCCGGCACGACCATCGCGCAGCTCAACCGGGTCGCGCGCGACTATATGCGCACGCATTCCGGCACGCTGTGCGGCGCGGAGACGTGCGACAGCTATTTCATTCACGGCCTGTCGCACTGGCTCGGCATGGACGTGCACGACGTGGGCGATTACAGCACGCCGCTCAAGGCGGGGATGGTGCTCACGATCGAGCCGGGGATTTACCTGGCGCAGGAAAGCCTCGGCGTGCGGATCGAGGACGACGTACTGGTGACGGCGACTGGGGCGGAGTGGCTCTCCGCCAAGGCGCCGAGGGCCACGGCCGAGATCGAGCGCCTGATGGGGCGGCGCTAGGTCTCGTCTTTCTCGCCTTTGATGTCTGCGAGGACCTGTTTGGCTTCCTGCTTGTATTCGTGGTCGAGCACGTCGGCGATCGGGAGCCCCTCGATCGCCGTGAACTGCTCCCGCGCCTTGGAGTATTTGCCGACGTCGACGTACACCTCGCCCAGCTCGAGCCGGTGGAAGATGTTTTGCGGCTTCAGGGCGACGGCCTTCTGGAGGTACTTCTGCGCGTCCTCCCAGTTGCCCTTGTCGAGGAATCCGCCGCCGTACAGCGCCTTGGCGAAGAACTTCTCGAAGCCCGACAGCCGCTTGACCTCCGCGTGCCACGCCCCGATCAGATGATTCGCACCGTCGTTGGTCGAATCGCACTCGAGCGCCTTCATGCCTTCGTCGTAAATGATCTTGGCGAAGCGCACGCGCTCCTTGCCGCCCTTGGTGCGCGACAGCCGGCCCAGCGCCTGCCCGATGGTGAAGTGCCCATCCGCCCCGTTGGGGTTTACTCGCACCGCGGCCTCGCCGTACGCGCGCGCCACGACGTAGAGGCTGTCCCGGACCTGTTTGGAGGAGTCGTCCTTGCCCTCGATCTGCTTCGCGATGTCGACGGCCGCGCGCCCCGCTTTCCACAGGGCGGCGTAGTTCGTGGAATCGTGGGCGAGCGCGGCGCGATAGTGCCCCAGCGCCTGCTGCGGCGCGAGGGCCGCGTGCGCGCTGTCGCCCAGCGCGATGTGCTCCGCCACCGTGGGCTGCGCCTGGGCGGCGAGCACCGCGGGCAGGGCGAGGCAGATCAGCAGGGACGCGGCGCCGCGCATCGAGGACTCCGTGAGGAGGGGGGCCGGTAATGTTGGTCGTGCCGCTCATCGAGCGCAAGCGCGACGGCGGCACCCTCACGCCGGAGGAGTGGTCCGCCTTAGTCGCGGCGTACACCGCGGACCGCATCCCCGACTACCAGATGTCGGCGCTGCTCATGGCGGTCCTGCTCCGCGGGCTCGAGCGCCAGGAGCTCGCCGCCCTCACGGATGCGATGCTCGCCTCGGGCCAGCGGCTCACGTTCGACTCGTGGGGGACACCGCGCGTCGACAAGCACTCGACCGGTGGCGTCGGCGACAAGGTGTCGCTGGTGCTCGCGCCGCTCGTGGCGGCGTGTGGCGTCGCCGTGCCGATGATGTCGGGCCGCGGGCTGGGCCATACCGGCGGCACCCTCGACAAGCTCGAGGCGATCCCGGGGTTCCGCACGGGATTGTCCCTGACGGAAGCCAAGGCCCAGGTGATGAAGCTCGGCTGCGCGATGATCGGGCAGACGCCCGAGATCGCCCCCGCCGACCGCCGGCTCTACGCGCTGCGCGACGTAACGGGCACGGTCGCGGCGATTCCCCTCATTGCCGCCAGCATCATGTCGAAGAAGCTCGCCGAAGGGCTGAACGCGCTCGTGCTGGACGTGAAGCGCGGCACCGGCGCGTTCCTCCCCAAGGTGGAGCAGAGTCTCGAGCTCGCGCAGACGATGATCGCGCTCGGCGAGGACCGCGGGTGCCCCACTGTGGCGTTGCTCACCGCCATGGACCGCCCGCTCGGGCGCGCCTGCGGCAACGCCCTCGAAACCGAAGAGGCGATCCTCGCGCTGCGCGGGGAGGGGCCTGCGGATCTGATGGAGGTGACGTACGCCCTGGGCGTCGAGATGTTGCTCGCGGCCGGGGTGGAGAAGACCTCGAAGAAGGCGCGCCACCGCCTCGAGAACGCACTCGGGTCGGGGCTCGCCGCCGAGAAGTTCGAGCGCGTGATCGAGGCGCAAGGCGGCAACGCCAAGGTAGTGGAGGATGCCTCGGTGCTTCCCCAAGCGCAGGAGGTGGAGGTGTACAACGCGCCGCGGACGGGCGTGGTCGAGCGCGTGGACCCGAAGATCATCGGCCGGGCCGTCGTCGCCATGGGCGGGGGGCGTCTCGCGGTGGACGATGCGGTGGATCCCACGGTCGGGTTCGTGATCACGGTGAAGCCGGGCGACAAGATCCCGGGGGGAGAGCCGATCGCTTCGGTGTTCGCGAAGGATCCGGCGGGGATCAAGCTCGGCTTCGAGGCGCTGCAGCAGGCGATCGTGGTCGGCGACAAGCTCGCCGAAAAGCCGTTGCCGTTGATCTCACATCGGGTGACGAAGGCCGGCGTCGAGCAGCTGAAGCGCTAGACCCTAGATGTCGAGGTTCCGCACGAACTTCGCGTTTTCCTCGATGAACCTGCGGCGCGGCTCCACTTCATCGCCCATCAACGTCTCGAACAGCTGTGATGCCTCGAACGCGTCCTCCATGGTCACCTTGAGGAGCGTGCGACGGGCCGGATCCATTGTGGTGTTGCGCAGCTGGTCGGGGTTCATCTCCCCCAGGCCCTTGTAGCGCTGGATCATGATGTTCCCGTGGCCGCCTTCGCCGTTCGTGAGTCGCTTCACGTAGGCGTCCCGCTCCTTTTCTTCGTAGGCGTAGAACTCTTCCTTACCCTTGGCGACTCGGTACAGCGGTGGCTGCGCGATATAGATGTACCCCGCATCGATCAGGAACTTCATTTCCTTATAGAAGAACGTGAGCAGCAGGGTGCGGATGTGCGCGCCGTCCACGTCGGCGTCCGTCATGATGATGATCTTGTGATAGCGCGCGTCGTCGATCTTGAAGTCCTCGCCTACGCCCGTCCCGATTGCGGTAATGATGGTCCGGATTTCCTCGTTGGACAGGATCTTGTCGATCCGCGCCTTCTGCACGTTGAGGATCTTGCCCCGCAGCGGGAGGATCGCCTGGAAGGTGCGGTCCCGACCCTGCTTGGCCGAGCCGCCCGCGGAATCGCCTTCGACGAGATACAGCTCGGTGAGCTTGGGATCGGTGACGCTGCAGTCGGCCAGCTTGCCGGGGAGCAATCCCCCCTCGAGGCCGCTCCGCTTGCGGACCAGCTCGCGCGCCTTGCGTGCCGCCTCGCGCGCCCGCGCCGCGCTCACCGCCTTCGCGATGATGGTACGTGCCACGCTCGGGCTCTTGTCGAAAAAGTCACCCAGGGCGTCGTTGACCACGCTCTTCACGATCCCCTCGACCTCGGAGTTGCCGAGCTTGGTCTTGGTCTGCCCTTCGAACTGGGGATCCTTCACCTTGACATGCAGTACCGCGGTCAGGCCTTCGCGGATGTCGTCCCCCGTGAGGGTGAACTCCTCCTTCTTGAGGATCCCATCCTTTTTGGCCCACTCGTTGATCGTGCGCGTCAACGCCGCGCGGAAGCCGGTCAGATGCGTGCCACCTTCGTGCGTGTTGATGTTGTTCACGAAGGAAAGCGTGTTGTCGTTGTAGCCGTCGTCGTACTGGATTGCGCCTTCGACGACTACACCTTCTCGCGTGGTCTCGAACACGATCGGCTTGGGGTGCAGGGACTTGCGGTTGCCGAGCAAGTGCTTCACGAACTCGGCGAGGCCGCCCTTGTAGAAGAACGTCTCCTCCTTCTGCTGCCCCTTACGCTCGTCCTTGAGCGTGATCGTGAGGGCCTTGTTCAGGAACGCGAGCTCGCGCAGCCGGGTGGCGATCGTGGCGTAGTCGAAGCGCGTCTCGGTGAAGATCTGGGTATCGGGCTTGAACCACACCGTGGTACCGGTGGCCTTCGCCTTGCCGATGACCTCCAGCTTCTTCTTGGTCTCGCCGCGCTCGAACGCCATGTGGTGCCGCTTCCCGTCGCGGTCCACCCACACCTCGAGCTTTTCCGACAGCGCGTTCACGACCGATACGCCGACGCCGTGCAACCCGCCCGAGACTTTGTACGTGCTCTTGTCGAACTTGCCCCCGGCGTGCAGCACCGTCAGCGCCACCTCTACGCCGGGCTTTTTCTCGGTCTTGTGAATATCGACCGGGATGCCGCGGCCATTGTCGACCACAGTGATCGCATTGTCGGTATGGATGGTGACGTCGATCTGCGTGGAGTAGCCGGCGAGCGCCTCGTCGACCGAGTTGTCCACCACTTCGTACACGAGGTGGTGGAGCCCCCGTCCGGAGACCGATCCGATGTACATCGCGGGGCGTCGCCGCACCGCTTCCAGGCCCTTGAGAACCTGGATCGAGTCGGCTTGGTAATCGCCGTTACCCTTGTCCTTCGATGCTCGGGGTTTTGCCTTCGCCATAACCTTCTACTGTGAGAGAAGCCAACGGATCGTCTTGATCCGACCGGCGCCGCGGCCGCCGTTGATCGCCGCCATGATCTGCGGTCCCATGAGCTGCAGCTCGGTCATCCAGGCGCTCGTCGCGACCCGCACAAACAGCGTGCCGTCGGGGGTCACACTCTCGGGTGCCGTGACGCGGGCGATCTGCGGACCGACCAACCGGGGCCAGTCGGGAATGACCTGCGCCTGCGCCAGCCGCGTGGCGAGCCCCGACTTGGCGAGGTAGCTGCGCAGGGCCTCACCCACCGCGGTCGGCCGTTTCCCTCTGCCTCCCCCGCGCTCGGCCATCGGGTTGCCCCCCTCACAAGAAGCGCCACGGGGCACCCCGTGGCGCAGCGCGGCGGCGCCGCGAGAGCCTCAGATAACCCACTAAAAATACTCAGAAGTTATTGTCGTGGCAAGACTTACTCTCACCGGCCGCGGAAACGCGGGGGCCGCTTCTCAAGGAACGCCGTCAGTCCTTCCTTCATGTCCTCGGTCGCCGCCAGGAGCCCGAAGTGATTGGCTTCGAGCAGCAGTCCCTCATCGAGGGTCATCTCCAGCCCCTGGTCCACCGCCTCCAGGGCGAGGCGCACCGCGAGCGGGCCCATGGCGAGGATACCCCGCAGCGTCTTTTCGGCCGCGCCGAGGAGGTCGCCCGCCGGGACAACCTGGTTGACGAGGCCGATGCGATAGGCTTCCTGAGCGTCGATCATGTCGCCCGTGAGAATCAGGCGGAGCGCGTTGCCTTTGCCGACCAGCCGGGGCAGCCGCTGCGTGCCCCCATAGCCCGGGGCGATGCCGAGCTTGACCTCGGGCTGGCCGAACTTTGCGGCGTCGCTCGCGATCCGCAGGTGGCACGCCATGGCGAGCTCGCAGCCGCCGCCCAGCGCATAGCCGTTCACCGCCGCGATCACCGGCTTGCCGCAGGTCTCGAGGCGCCGCAGCATCGCCTGGCCGCGCAGCGCCCGTGCCTTCCCGTCGAACGGCCCTTGTTTCGCGAGGTCAGCGATGTCCGCCCCGGCCACGAACGCTTTCTGCCCGGCCCCCGAGAGGATCGCTCCTTTGATCGCGTCCTCGGCTGGTAGGTCATGGGTGAATGCTAATTGCGGATTGCGGATTGCGGAATGCGGATTCGGCGGTCGAGGCTCGACACGACAAATCCGCAATCCGCAATCCACAATCCGCCCTTCGAACGCGACGCCTACGGCACGAAGATGCTCCCCGACACGGCCCGGCCGGAGAGGATGTTCCCGTTGGCGTCTCGTAGGGTCGCGAAGAAGCTGGCGCTGTCACCCGCGGCGACGGTGTCGGCCGACGGTGTGACCTCCACCGTCGCGACGGAATCGCCGGGGGGTGGGGGCGGTGGCAACGAGTCGACCATGAGCAGCGCGGTGCCGCTCTTTCCATGGCTCCTGGCCGTGACCGTGGTGCTGCCACGCCGCAGGGCATGGAGAATGACCGACTGCCCGAACTCGCCCTCGATGCGCGCGACGGTCGGATCCGCCACGCTCCACCTCACGTTGGCGTCCCTCGCGGGATTCCCCGCAGCGTCACGCAGGTCGGCGAAGAACCCGGCGCTGTCGCCCACGACGACGGTGGCGGACTCGGGTGAGACCGTCACCGACGCGACGGGCCCCGGCTTGCGGCCTGGTATTGAGTCTCCCGAGGAGTCGACCGCTGCCAAGAGCCCGAGCGGGCGCCCGGCCCCGTCCTGTTCGCTGCAGGCGGCGACCGCGAGCGCCGTGGCCGCGAGCGCGGCCGTCAGAACCCCTTTCATGCGATTCCTCCGTGAGTGTGTCCAGACTGGATACCCAGGGTTGCTGGTGCCGCGTCACATCAGTCGGCGACCAGTTCACCGTCACTCGTGGTCCGACCTTCCATTTACACTCCGCATTCCGCACTCCACATTCCGCATTGCTATGACCGTGCAAGCCATCGCCTGGAGTCCGTCCGGTGCCGTGCGGATCGTGGACCAGCGCGCGCTGCCTGAGGCGAAGATCGAGCGCGACCTGGAGAGCGGGGAGGCGGTGGCGGACGCGATCCGCACGCTGCAGCTGCGAGGCGCGCCGCTCATCGGGATCGCGGCGGCGATGGGTCTCGTCGCGGGCCTGCGGGAGCTGCGGGCGGCGCCGCGCGACCGCTTTCTCGCCCGGCTCGACGAGTTGGCGCGGCTGCTCGCGGCGACGCGGCCCACCGCCGTGAACTTGCGCTGGGCGCTCGACCGCATGGCGCGTGTCGCGGCGGAGACGCCGGACAGCTGGGGCGGGGCGGCGATCTGGGAGCGGCTCCAGGCCGAAGCGACGGCCATCTGGGAAGAAGACCGTGCCATGTGTCGGCGGATCGGGGAGGCGGGGCTGCCGCTCATCCCGGACGGCGCCAAGGTGCTCACCCATTGCAACGCGGGTGCGCTCGCGACCGGCGGGATCGGAACCGCGCTCGCGCC
>WNFY01021176.1_pt1 | contig 12756 bp, 11 predicted proteins | sample 5400091 | NCBI WGS metagenome assembly WNFY01 (sample SAMN13153364, study PRJNA577476) | soil metagenome | isolation source: 60 cm soil or saprolite under grassland replicate 1 | place: USA:California | collected 2016-06-15 | reverse complement strand
TGATCCTGTTCAACCACGCCGGGACGCTCCCGGCGTCGATCCGGGCCGCTTACCGCCCCGACATCAACGAGTGGAACGGCACCGCTGCCCTGCAACTCGTGATCGAACACTGGCAGGACGCGTGATCCCGAGAACCGCGCCGGAAGCGATCCGGGCCTACGGTAGCGGACGCCGGTTCGCCGGTCGGCTGTTGGGCCGACTTGAGTCCGGAGCGGTGAGCAGGTTAGCATGGGTGATGCCTTTGCTCCGCCGTGCCATGCCTTCCCTCGTACCTGCAGCATTGGCTCTGTTGCTTGCACTGATCGCGCCGCCCGCCGCCGCGCAGAAGGGCGAGAGCGCACCGCCACCCGAGAAATACATCTGTCCGAACACAGTGGGCTCCACCGCCGTCGATTGCTTCGTCAATGCGGTCGAGCACCTGTACACGATGTGCCGGCAGGTGAAGAGCATCGAGATCATCGAGTTCGGCTACGAAAAATCCGAAGAGGGCGTCAACGGCGCCAAGAGCGAGTACTGCATCGACAAGCACAAGGTGTCGATGACGCGCCCGTACCAGGCCGCGCTGCGCGAGGCCACCGGGAGCACGTTGGCGGTCGATCTCCTGCGCGCACTGCACGAGCAATGGCTGAAAGCGCTCGCCGAGCTCAAGTGGAAGCCCGGCGAGACCGACGACCAGTACAAGGCACGTGTCGCGATGCCCTACGAGCAATTCCGCGAGCGCGCGACCGCCCTGCGCACGGCCCTGGCGAGCAGCAATACGAAGGCGGCCGCGACGCCGGCATCGCCGGCCCGCAAAGGCTCTGCGGCTTCCACTGTCAAGAAAAGCAGCGCGAACTGAGCACGCCCATCCTCGTCCGATCGGCGGCCGACGAATCGACGCCGATTCCCGCGTCCGATGCGCATCTCGCTGCGATCTTCGGCGAAGGCGGAACGCTCGCCCGCGCGCTCCCCGGCTTTCGCCTCCGGCCGCAGCAACTCGCGATGGCCGAAGCGGTGACGCAGGCGATTCGCACCCGCGCGGCGCTGATCGCCGAAGCGGGCACCGGCACCGGCAAGACGTTCGCCTATCTCGTTCCCGCGCTCGAGGGCGGCGGCAAGGTCATCGTCTCCACGGGCACCAAGACGCTGCAGGATCAGCTGTTCCAGCGCGACCTGCCGCTCGTGCGCGCCGCGCTCGGCGTGCCGGTCACGCTCGCGCTCCTCAAGGGGCGCGCCAATTACGTCTGCCATCATCATCTCGAACGCACGGCCGCCGAAGGCCGTTTGCCGTCGCGTGAAGACGGCCGGCATCTCGCGAAGATCGTCGCCTTTGCGCGCATGAGCGAGACGGGCGACAAGAGCCTCGTCGCCGACGTGCCGGAGAACGCGACGATCTGGCCGCTGGTGACGTCCACTCGCGACAATTGCCTCGGCGCCGATTGCGCCCATCACGGGGAATGCTTCGTGCTGAAGGCGCGCAAGGCGGCGCTCGAAGCCGACGTCGTCGTGATCAACCATCACTTGTTCTTCGCCGATGTGATGTTGCGCGACGAGGGCCTGGCCGAGCTCCTGCCCGCGTGCAATACGGTGATCCTCGACGAGGCCCATCAGCTTCCCGACACGGCGACACTCTTTTTCGGCGAACAGGTGACGGCCGGACAGTTGGCCGAGCTTTCGCGCGACGCGGAAGTCGCTGCGCGCACCGGCGCACGCGAAGTTGCCGAGCTCCCCGATGCGGCGTCCGGCGTCGGCCCGGCGATCCGCAAGCTGCGTCTCACGCTAGGCGACACGCCAGGCAAGCTCGCGCAAAGTGCAGCCGCCGCGCGCGATGGCTTCATCGATGCGCTGGACGAGCTCGCCGCCGCGCTCGACCGGCTGGCGACCGAGCTATCGCTCTTCGCCGAGCGCAGCGAAGACCTCGGCAATTGCGCGCGCCGGGCGACGGACGCCGCGGCCTGCCTCGCGCGCTGGCGCCGCGGTCATGACCAGGACGCCGAAAGCAGTGACGGCGGCAACGCATGGATCCGCTGGGTCGACGTGACGCCTCAGGGCTGGCAGCTCCACGCGTCGCCGCTTTCGGTCGCCGAGCTATTCGCGAAGCAGGTCACCGAATCGGGCCGCGCGTGGATCTTCACCTCGGCGACCCTCGCCGTCGGCCGCGATTTTTCGCTCTACCAGCGCGAGCTCGGCCTCGCCGACACCGCGACCGGATGCTGGGAATCGCCGTTCGACTACGGCACCCAGGCGCTGCTCTACGTACCGCGCGATCTTCCGCCGCCCAACTCCCGCGAGCACACCGAAGCCGTCGTCGCGGCCGCGTTACCTGTGCTGCGGGCGAGCCGTGGTCGCGCGTTCCTGCTGTTCACGACGCTGCGCGCGCTCGCGCAGGCGCGCGATCTGATTGCCGACGCATTCGCCCGCGAAGGCGTTCGCTGGCCGCTGCTCGCGCAGGGCGAAGGTTCGCGGAGCGAGCTCTTGTCGCGCTTTCGTGAGCTCGGCAACGCGGTGCTGCTCGGCAGTGCGAGCTTCTGGGAGGGCGTGGACGTGCCGGGCGATGCGCTGTCGGTCGTCGTGATCGACAAGCTTCCGTTTGCGCCGCCCGACGATCCGCTGCTCGCGGCGCGCCTCGAGGCGCTGCGCGCGGCCGGCGGCAATCCATTCTTCGACTATCAGCTGCCGCAGGCGGTGATCGCGCTGAAGCAGGGCGCGGGCCGCCTGATCCGCACGGAAACCGACCGCGGCGTGCTGATGATCTGCGACCCGCGTCTCACCGACAAGCCCTACGGCAAGCGGATCTGGAAAAGCCTGCCGCCGATGCAGCGCACGCGCGAACTGGCCGACGTGCAGGAATTTTTCAGTGCCGCGAGCTCGGCGATCGCCAATCGGGTCAGTGAATCTGATTCCTGATTCCTGACCTCTGATACCTGATTACCAGAACTTCCACCACGGCTTGTCGGCAGCGCCGGTGATGTACGGGCTCTGGGGAAACGTCCGCGCCAGGATGTTCTGCGAGTCATCGCGCAGCTGAATGAGGCCGAGCTTGTCGTAGCTCTTCACGAGCACGTCGAGCGCGGCCTCGTTCGCCGGGGTCCGCGGATAGGTGACGAGCGACCCCTGCGCGCGGTTCGCCGCCGCGATGTAGGCGCCACGGCTGTAGTAGTAGCGCGCCACCTTCACTTCGTACGTTGCGAGCGCGTTGGTCAGGTATTTCATCCGGTCGAGCGAATCGCCGGTGTAGCGGCTGTCGGGAAACTTGGTCACGAGCTCGTTGAACGCGGCGAACGACTCGCGCATCGCTTTCGGCTCGCGCTCCGACAGATCGAGCTCGTAGACGTAGCCCAGAATGCCCTGATCCTCGCGGAAGTTGACGAGGCCCTTCAGGTAATAGGCGTAGTCGACGTTGGGATGATTGGGATACGTGCGGATGAAACGGTCGCAGGCCGCGACCGCCGTCGCGGTCTCGCCCGCACGGTAATTCGCGTAGGCGGATTCGAGAATCGCCTGCTGGGCGTAGCGGCCATAGGGGAAGCGCGACTCCAACGTGTCGTAGAGCTTGATCGCCCGCGTATAATTTCCCGCGGTGAGCGCTCCGTGCGCTTCTTCATAGAGGCGTTGCGCCGACCACGTCGCCGTCTCGTCCTTGACCTCGGGAAGCAGCCCGCAGCCGGAAAGCGCGAAAGCGACGACGAGCGCGACGATGACGTTGAGCCAACCGGCGCAGGGGCTTTTCGGCGATGCGGAAAACGTCGATGCGGACATGCGATATCCGAAGCGCTATGAGACCGCGGATTATAGCCGACCGTCCTTTCCACCCCGAGGCTTCCTTGTCTGCCCCCGCCCCTGATTCCCCGGCAGCCCGGCCATCCCGTGCGAGCGCGGATTTGCCCGGGCACGGCGACAGTCACGACGGACCGGTGCACGTCGTCGATCTTGCTGCCGACGCTGCGGGTCGACGCTTCGACGCGACGCTCGCAGCCGCGCTACCGCAATATTCTCGTAGCCGGTTGCGCGCCTGGATCGATGCCGGGCGCGTGACGGTCGACGGCGTCGTGCCCGATCCGACGCAGAAGGTGCGCGGCGACGAGCATGTCGTAGTGCGCGCGCTGGCCGAGTCGCTTGGCGCATCGGTCGCCGCCGAAGCGATCGCGCTGACGGTGATCCACGAGGACGCGACGCTCATCGTGATCGACAAGCCGGCCGGGCTCGTCGTGCATCCGGGCGCCGGAAACCGCGCCGGAACGTTGCAGAACGCGCTCCTCCATCACGCGCCGCAGCTCGCCGCCGTTCCGCGCGCCGGCATCGTCCATCGGCTCGACAAGGACACGTCGGGGCTGCTGGTCGTCGCGAAGACGCTCGAAGCGCAGACCGATCTCGTGCGTCAGCTCGCGGCACGCAGCGTGAAGCGCGAATATGTGGCGCTCGTCGCCGGCGATATGCGGCGCGGCGGCACCGTCGATGCACCGATCGGCCGCCATCCGACGCGGCGCACGACGATGGCGGTCGTCGCGACCGGCAAGCCGGCGCGCACGCATTACGACGTCGTCGAGCGCTTCGGCGTCGCGACGCTGCTCGCGTGTCGGCTGGAGACCGGGCGCACGCATCAGATCCGCGTGCATCTCGCCTCGCTCGGCCATCCGCTGGTGGGCGATCCCGCGTACGGCAAGCGGAGTGCAGTGCGCTTCGGGCGGCAGGCCCTGCATGCGGCGCGTCTCGCGCTCGTGCATCCGGCGACCGGCGCGCTGCGCACGTGGGAATCGCCGCTGCCCGCCGATTTCGCCGAGCTGCTCGTCGAGTTGCGCGGACGCCCGGCGCGGTGAGCGCCGCCAGGCCGCCCGGGGACAGCACAGTGGCGACAGCCGCAAGCGTGGGGGCACACATTCGCGCCGCCGGGCCGCCCCAAGGCGCGCATTGCTCCCCCTCGGGCAGCGCAGCGGCGAGGGCCGCAAGCGTGGGGGCACACCATTGAGCGTAGAGCAAACTGCGCCGCTCGCGCGCAAGCTTCGCGAGCACGGCGTCGATTGGATCGTGCCATCGTGGCCGGTGGCGGCGCACGTGCAAGCGCTCGTGACCACGCGCGCGGGCGGCGTCAGCGGCGGACCGTTCCTGCCTTCGCCACCGGTGTGGCTCGACCAGGTGCACGGTGCCGACGTTGTCGTGCTCCGCGCAGGAATTGTTGCCGCGCCAAAGCCTGCCGATGCCGCGGTCACGTGCGAACGCGGCGTCGTGTGCGCGGTGCTCGTCGCCGATTGCCTTCCGGTGCTGCTCGCGGATCGCCGCGGCAGCGTCGTCGGCGTCGCGCACGCCGGCTGGCGCGGGCTTGCCGCGGGTGTGCTCGAAGCGAGTGTGACGGCGCTCGGCGATCTCGGCGCGGCGAGGCGCGATCTCGTCGCATGGCTCGGACCGGCCATCGGACCTGCGGCGTTCGAAGTGGGCGCCGACGTCCGCGACACGCTTCTCGCGCGCGACGCGGCGCTCGCGCAGTGCTTCGTTGCGCACCGTGACGGCAAGTGGCTCGCCGATCTATATGGCATCGCCCGGAACCGACTCGCTGCGGCAGGCGTTACGGAGATGAGCGGCGGCGGCGATTGCACCAAGACCGACGCTGCACGTTTTTTCAGCTACCGGCGCGAGCGCGCATCCGGACGCATGGCGGCGCTTGCGTGGCTCGCGCAGGAAACCGCGACGGCGCACGTATAATTCGAGCACCGGCGGCGCGCCGTGCCGGGCTTTCGCCACGGCGTTTTTTCCGAAGGCTCGATCACTGCGCTGCCGACACTTGATCGCTTGTCCGCGATGTCGTCTCCCCAATCCCTCTCGCAGTCGCCTTCGTGGCCGGAGATAGCGAGCCGCTGGCAGGAGCTGGGCGCGCAATGGGCGCAATGGTGGAGCGGCGCCATGCCGCAGCCGGTCCCGGCCGTTTCGCTCGTGGACACGTTGACGAGCAAGCCGGAGGCGCTCGCCGCCACGTGGCCGGCGGCGCTCGTTTCCGGCACTGTCGATCCGCACGCGCTCTCCGCGCTGAACGCGTATTACCAGCCGCGGTGGGCGGCGTTGTGGGCCGCCGTGCAGGCCGTGCTGGCGGCCGGACCGGACGCCCGCGCGACGTTACCGGAAATCATCGCCGCCGAGCCCGGTGATCGCCGTTTCGCCGCGCGCGAATGGACCGAGCTGCCGTATTTCTCGCTGCTGAAGCAAGGCTATCTGCTCGCGAGCCGGTATCTCGCCGACCTCGTGGCGCTGGCGCAGCTGCCCGAGCCCGACAAGCACCGGCTCGTGTTCATGACGCGCCAATATCTCGATGCGATTGCGCCATCGAATTTCGTCGCGACCAATCCCGAGGTCATCCTGCGCGCGTTCGCGACCGACGGCGCGAGCCTCACGCAGGGCTTCGCGAACCTTGTCGCCGACACCCGCAAGGGACGCATTTCCATGAGCGACGAACGCGCCTTTGCCGTCGGTCGCAACCTCGCGGTGACGCCCGGACATGTCGTGTTTCGCAACGAGCTGATCGAGCTGATCCAGTACACGCCGACGACCAGCGAAGTGCGCCGGCGCCCCCTCGTCATCGTCCCGCCGTGCATCAACAAGTACTACATCCTCGACCTCACGCCGGAGAACTCGTTCGTGCGTTGGGCGGTCGATGCCGGCCACACGGTCTTCATGATCTCGTGGCGCAACATCCCGCAACACCTGGGGTACCTCACGTGGGACGACTACCTCGAGGACGGCGCATTCACGGCGATCCGCGTCGCGAAGGAGATCGCCGGCAGCCCGACGGTGAACGCGCTGGGATTCTGCGTCGGCGGAACGCTTCTCGCCTGCGCGCTGGCGGTGATGGCGGCGCGCCGTGACCGGAGCGTCGCGAGCCTGACGCTGCTCACGACGATGCTCGATTTCGCCGACCCCGGCGAGATCGGCGTCTACGTGCGGCGCGAATACCTCGCCACGCGTGAAGCGGAGCTGATGTCGGGAAAGCGCGTCCACGGCAGCGAGCTGGCGGGCGCGTTCGCGAGCCTGCGCGCCAACGAGCTCGTCTGGAGCTACGTCGTGCGCAACTACCTCAAGGGCGAGACGCCGCCTCCGTTCGACCTGCTCCACTGGAACGCCGACTCGGCGAACCTGCCCGGGCCGATGTACATCTATTACCTCCGGAACCTCTATCTCGACAACCGGCTGATCGAGCGCGGCGCGCTGACGATGGCGGGCAAGCGGGTGGATCTTTCGCGCGTGACGATGCCGGCCTACATCTATGCGTCGCACGATGACCATATCGTGCCATGGCGCTCCGCCTATCGGACCACCGCGCTCCTGGGTGGCGACGTCACGTTCGTGCTGGGCGCGTCCGGTCACATCGCTGGCGTGATCAATCCACCCGACAAGGGACGCCGCCATTACTGGACGAACGAGCTCATCACCGATGTCGCGGACGAGTGGTTCGCCCGCGCGCAACGCCTGCCGGGGAGCTGGTGGTCGCATTGGGGCGCGTGGCTCGCGGCGCACGGCGGCCCGATGAAGCCCGCGCCGCGCGAAGCGGGCAGTGCCGATCATCGCCCACTTGGTCCGGCACCTGGTCGCTTCGTCGTCGAAGCCGCGGGACCCCGCAACGCTGCCGATCACCAAGCCCCCTGAAAGGCTGAGTGAGCTAAGATGGAGCCGCTACGGTGTCCGGACCGAGCGCCGGAGCCCACCGACGAACCAGCGCCGGGGCGCGCATCGAAATCATCCATCGAGGAGGAACAAAAATGCCGCTGAAGATTCCGCGCGTCGCACTCGTCACCGGAGGGATGGGCGGCCTGGGCGAAGCGATCTGCATCAAGCTCGCTGCGCTCGGCTACAAGGTCGTCACCACGCATTCGCCGGGCAACACCAAGGCGAAGGATTGGCTCGACAACATGAACAAGATGGGCTACGGATTCCGTGCCTATCCGTGCGACGTGTCGGATTACGACTCGTGCGTGAAATGCGCCGCCCAGGTGACGAAGGAAGTCGGTCCGATCGACGTTCTCATCAACAACGCCGGCATCACGCGGGACTCGACGTTCAAGAAGATGGACCGCGTCAACTGGGACGCGGTCATCAAGACCAATCTCGACTCGTGCTTCAACATGACCAAGCAGGTGTGCGACGCGATGGTCGACCGCGGCTGGGGCCGCATCATCAACATCTCGTCGGTCAACGGCCAGAAGGGCGCGTTCGGGCAGGTGAATTACTCGGCGGCCAAGGCCGGCATGCACGGCTTCACCAAGGCGCTCGCGCTCGAGGTCGCGCGCAAGGGCGTCACCGTCAACACGATCTCGCCCGGCTACATCGGGACTAAGATGGTAATGGCGATTCCGCAGGAAGTGCTGGATTCGAAGATCATTCCGCAGATTCCAATGGGGCGGCTCGGCAAGCCCGAGGAAGTCGCGGGGCTCGTCGCCTATCTCTCGAGCGAGGAAGCCGCGTTCGTGACCGGCGCGAACATCGCGATCAACGGCGGCCAGCACATGTTCTGACGCACCGGCGGTTCGCGGGCCCGAAGTCGCGAAAGCGATTCTGGCGGCAAGCCGAAGTCCGGACTCGAAGGGGGAAGCTTGGTGAAAGCACTGCTCTGCGTCGGATTGATGCTGTTGCTGTCCGGTTGCATTCCGATCGGGATTCGCGGATCGACGCAGCTCGCTTCCGCTGCGTGCATGGCGCCCGTTGTGCAGCCGGCTTAGCCGTGAAAGCGTCGATGGCGTAGCGGCGCATGCCGCCGCCGTAGCGGGCTTGCCGCCGTCAGAGAGAGCCTCATGATGCGATTCCCTGCCGCGTGCGTCCTTGCCGTGTTCCTCGCGGCGCTCGCGTTGCCCGCCTGCGCGCAGGACGCCTACCCGTCGAAGCCGATCACGCTGGTGGTCCCGTTTCCGCCGGGCGGCGTTGCCGACATCGTCGCACGCCCTGCGGCGGACGCGATGAGCCGTTATCTCAATGTCCCGGTCGTCATCGAAAACAAGGCCGGGGCCGGCGGCGGGATCGGCATGGGTTATGTCGCGAAGGCGAAGGCCGATGGCTACACGCTGCTGCTCGCGCTCTCCTCGATCTCGATCCTGCCCGAGGCCGACAAGGTGACCGGCCGCGCGCCGATGTACCAGTTCAGCCAGCTCACCCCGATCGCACGCTTTACCGCGGATCCGACGGTCCTCGTCGTGCGCGCCGACGGTCCGTGGAAAACGCTCGCCGAATTCGTCGCCGACGCGAAGAAGCGTCCTGCCGCGATCACGTACGGATCGTCCGGCAACTACGGCACGATGCACGTGCCAATGGAGATGTTCTCGGCAAGCGCCGGGATCAGGTTGTTGCATGTGCCCTACACCGGGGCGGGCCCGGCCGTGGTCGGCTTGCTTGGCGGAAACGTCGATGCGCTTTCAACGGGGCCCTCGACGGTGATCCAGCACGTGAAGGCAGGCAAGCTGCGCGTACTCGCATCCTGGGGCGACAAGCGGCTCGCCTCGCTGCCCGACGTACCCACGTTGACTGAATCCGGTTATGCCGTCGTGTTCACACAATGGACGGGGCTTTTCGCGCCGGCCGGGACGCCGGAGCAAGCCATCGCGAAGCTGCGCGATGCGGGAAATGCAGCGCTTCTGGGAAGCCGATAACCAGAAGCTCGGCGACGCCGTCCGCCGCATCGGCAAGGTCGAGTAGTCCGCGGAGCGCTTTGCCGCGAGGGAAAAAAGAGCCCCGGCTTTGGGGCCGGGGCTTGAGGCTGTATCTCTCAGGAGGAGGAGAAAGATACAGAAGGAGTCATCACTCCTGCGATGAATCTGGGGACGCGATCGATGCGATCAAGCCCCCGCCGGAACGGACGGCCCGGTTAAGCGCCATCCGCCGGGAATAACGGGCGCCGCGGTCGCCCGCGGCGCGTTTCCTGCCTTACGCCGCCTTGCGACCCTTCGACGTCGTCTTCGACGCGTTGGCGGCCGCAGCACGGACCGACGCATCGGCAAAGCTCACGACCTGCTTCGTCGCCTTCTGGAACTGGTCGAACGCGGCGGTCGTCGCAGCGACGGTCGACTTCAGAGCGTTGAAGCCGGCGTCCGAGCCCGCGGGCGCGGCCTTGCTGGCCTTCTCGACCCACGATGCAAAGCCCTTCGTGTAGGCGCCCCATGCTTCCTCGGCGAACGCCGAGTATTGCACTTGCGCTTCCGCAGCGACTTCATACAGACTCTTCGAATAGCCGAGCGCGACCTGAACGCCCGATTCGGCATACTTGGTGCGCAACAGCACGAGGTCCTGCACATCCTTGATCGCCGCGGCGGCTTGCGCGCCTTCGACGCCTTGGGCGAGCGCGGTCTTCGCGGCGCTCAGGTTGAGGCGCATCAGCTTCTCGGCGTTTTCGATCGCGAGCGCGGCGAGCTTCGTCGCTTGGGCGACATTGGCCTTGTTCAATTCAGCGAATTGTTCCGTTGCGTTGTACATGGTGTGTTCCCTTTCCAGGTGAGTAAACCGGTCGGCCCCGACCGAAATCAATGCCCGATTGGCGGGGCGCCGACCACCCTCTCCGGAGCCCCCTCATCCGACGCCGGGAAGCGGAAATGCTGCACCGCACAAAACCCATTGTAGGGACGGGAACGGGTGATGTCAAGAGGTTTTTGCTGCATCGCACCAACCGCGCCTCGGCTTGGTGCGAATCAAATTCAAACGCCCGATAAATCAGGGGGTTATAATAGCCAATCTGGATACCCCGGAAGCCGCCATGGCCGATAACCCACGCATCATCAAGAAGTATCCGAACCGCCGCCTCTACGACACTGCGAACAGCGGCTACATCACGCTGGCTGATGTGAAGCAGATGGTGCTCGACAACATCGATTTCGAAGTGATCGACGCCAAGACCGGCGACGATCTCTCGCGGGCGATCCTGCTGCAGATCATCCTCGAGGAGGAGGCAGGCGGAATGCCGATGTTCAGCTCGGAAATGCTCGCCCAGATGATCCGCTTTTACGGCAGCGCACAACAGACGGTGATGGGCAGCTACATCGAGCAGAACGTCAAGGCGTTTCTCGCGATCCAGAAGAAGCTGCAGGACCAGGCGAGACAGATCTACGGCGACAAGATGATGATCACGCCCGACCTGTGGAAGCAGTTCATGCAGATGCAGGCGCCGGCGATGCAGGGGATGCTCGGCAACTACCTGGAGCAGAGCGCCAAGCTCTTCATGGACATGCAGCAGCGGATGCAGGACCAGACCCGGGGCATGTTCTCGGCGTTCCCCTTCCCCAATTTCAGTGCTGCGCAGCAAACTGAATCGGACGAGAAGAAAGAGCGCTAATCTTTCGAAGCGCCGCAACAACCGGGCGCCGCCGCCCGGTTTTTTTGCGATGCGATATCCCGATCACCCATGACGTCGACTCTCATCCGCCGCATGATGCGCCCGCAACCCGCGGCGACCGCACCGCGCGTCGGGTTCGTCTCGCTCGGCTGCCCGAAGGCGCTCGTCGATTCCGAGGTCATCGTCACGCAGCTCAAGGCTGAAGGCTACGAGATCTCACCGGCTTATGACGGCGCCGATCTCGTCGTCGTCAACACCTGCGGCTTCATCGATGCCGCAGTCGCGGAGTCGCTCGACGCGATCGGCGAGGCGATCCACGAGAACGGCAAGGTGATCGTCACCGGCTGCCTCGGCGCGAGAGACGGCGGCGCGTTCGTCCGCGCCGCGCACCCGAAAGTGCTCGCCGTGACGGGCCCGCACGCGGCACCCGAGGTGATGTCCGCCGTGCACGCGCACCTGCCGAAGCCGCACGATCCGTTCGTCGATCTCGTGCCTGCCCAGGGAATCAAGCTCACGCCGCGGCATTACGCCTATCTCAAGATCAGCGAAGGCTGCAATCATCGCTGCACGTTCTGCATCATTCCCTCGCTGCGTGGCGACCTCGCGAGCCGGCCTCTGGGCGAAGTGCTGGCGGAAGCCGAACAGTTGCTGCGCGCAGGCGTGCGCGAGCTTCTCGTGATCTCCCAGGACACGAGCGCGTATGGTGTCGACGTCAAATACCGCACCGGATTCTGGCAGGGCCGACCGGTGAAGACGCGGATGACCGACCTTGCGACGGCACTCGATGCAATGGCCCGTGCCCATGGCGCATGGGTGCGGCTCCATTATGTCTACCCGTATCCGCACGTCGACGAAGTGATCGCGCACATGACGACGGATCCCGCGCGAGGCGGCCTCCTCCCGTACCTCGACGTGCCGTTCCAGCACGCGTCGCCGCGCATCCTCAAGCTGATGAAGCGGCCGGCGAACGCCGAAGGCACGTTGCGTCGGATCGAAGCCTGGCGCGCAGCACGTCCCGATCTCGTGCTGCGCAGCACGTTCATCGCGGGCTTCCCGGGAGAGACCGAGCGCGAGTTCGAGGAGCTCCTCGCGTTCCTCGAAGCCGCGCAGCTCGATCGCGTGGGCTGCTTCGCCTATTCGCCGGTCGACGGCGCGGCGGCGAACGGCCTGCCCGATCCCGTACCGGACGAAATCAAGGAAGACCGCCGCGCGCGGTTCATGGCGGTGCAGGCGCGGATCAGCGCAACGCGGCTCGCGCGACGCGTCGGCCAGACTTTGAACGTCCTCGTCGACAGTTATGAAGGAAAGACGGCGATCGCCCGCAGCGCCGCCGACGCGCCCGAGATCGACGGCACAGTGCGCATCGCCGATGCTGACGGACTTCGCAGCGGCGAGTTCGCGCGGGTAACGATCACGACCGCTTCAGAGCACGATCTCGCCGCGGTCGTCGCGCGCTGAATCCGCACCCGTATTGGCGCATCGAC
>WNFY01017453.1_pt1 | contig 12757 bp, 13 predicted proteins | sample 5400091 | NCBI WGS metagenome assembly WNFY01 (sample SAMN13153364, study PRJNA577476) | soil metagenome | isolation source: 60 cm soil or saprolite under grassland replicate 1 | place: USA:California | collected 2016-06-15 | reverse complement strand
ATCCAGCATCGCGCCCACCTTGTTCGGGAGAAAAACCGAGAATTGCTTCACCAGCGGCCCCTCCATTTTCGAAGTTGTTTCCGGTAAATTCGCAGTCATTTCGATAGCGACACGCCGCTGGGACATCCCAAGGCGCGCCATGCGAACTATCTCATTTTCGGTGTTTCGTTGGCAAACCAATATATTCCAACATCGACGCCTAATGAGGCTGTTCATTTCGCGCGACGCCAATATACTGCCGTAATGATTGCCGGAGCGCATTTACTTCTCTACAGCAAAGGAGTGTTCGACTGCCCAGTGGAGGCGAGATCGGTCTTTACCAACCGACTCATCCCATGATGATAGAAGCGCGTCCAACTTGAAAAAGGCGGGGCTTCAGTCCCAAATTTCGCAACGCTTTAGATTCGCCCTCGATGGATGAAGAAAACGAGTTAATCGCACTGCGACGCAAAAAGCTCGACGCGCTTCGCGCGAAGGGTATCGAGCCGTTCGGTAGCGGCTTTGAGGTAACCGGATCGATTGCGCAGGTGCGCGAAAAGTTCCAGGAAGGCGAGACCCTTCGCGCCGCAGGCCGCATCACGGCGCATCGCGACATGGGCAAAAGTCATTTTCTTGATCTGCGCGACGCGACAGGGCGCATTCAAATCTATATTCACGCGAAAGAAGTCGGCCCGGAACTGGTCGACCTTTTTCGGTTGCTCGATCTTGGCGATTTCATCGGCGTGGAGGGAACCTGTTTTGTCACCAAAAGCGGGGAACCGACATTGAAGGTGCGCACGTTCCAATTGCTGGCCAAAGCCTTGCGGCCGCTGCCTGAGAAATGGCATGGATTACAGGACGTCGAAGCTCGGTACCGACAACGTTATCTCGATCTTCTTACCAACGAGCATTCCCGTGCGGTGTTCGAAAAACGCATCGCAATTGTCCGAGAAACGAGGCGCTTCTTCGAAGACCGCGGCTTTCTGGAAGTGGAGACGCCGATTTTGCAGACAATCCCAGGAGGTGCGGCCGCCGAACCGTTCAGAACACATCATAAGGCGCTCGGCATCGATCTTTATCTGCGCATTGCGTTGGAGCTCTATTTGAAACGTTTGCTCGTGGGCGGGATCAACAAGGTATTCGAAATCAATCGCAACTTTCGCAATGAAGGCATTTCCAGAAAACACAATCCCGAATTCACAATGCTCGAAGCCTACTGGGCGTATGCTGATTGGGAAAAAATGGCGAATCTGGTTGAGGAACTGATTTGTTTTCTGGCCGAGAAAATATGCGGCTCGTTAACAATCGAGCATCGCGATGCCGATGGAAAAATTGTTCGCACCATCAATTTGAAACGGCCCTGGCGCCGGGCACGGTACCACGACGTGCTCCGAGAAGTTGCGGGAAAGGATTGGTTCAAGCTCTCCAGCGAACAACGACGCGATCGCGCCACGAACGAGTTCAAATTGGAAATCCTCCCTCAACTGGCTGATTTCGAAGTGACGCAGCACGTATTTGAAAAACTGATTGAAGAGAAGACGATCGATCCGCTGTTTGTCACGCATTGTCCCAAGGAGCTCGTGCCCCTAGCGAAACAAAATGCGGATGACACATCACTCGTCGATGTCTTCGAACTGATCATTAACGGGGCCGAGATTGCGCCGGGCTACAGCGAGTTGAACGATCCGCTCATGCAGCGCCAGCGGCTGCTTGAACAGGCCGGCGAAGAGAGACAAAAGATCGACGAGGAATTTCTCCTCGCACTTGAACATGGCATGCCGCCCGCCGGCGGCATCGGCATTGGAATCGATCGGCTCACTATGCTGCTCACCGGGGCCGAGTCGATTCGGGACGTAATCCTTTTCCCTCTGCTGCGACCGAAAAAACTGTAGCCGTCGCTATGTGAGCGACTTTAGGCATTAGCACGTCAGCATGGCGTTTCGCCCAGCGAAGCGGCTACAACAAAGCCCAGGCTCAGCCACGTTCCAAATCAAAAGTGACTTTTGCGTTGATGCGATAGTTTGTGATTTTGCCTTCGTCTACTTCAGCGGTGAATTCCTTGATGTAAATCGAGCGAATGTTCCGCAGGGTTTTGGTGGCTTCCTCCACTGCGCCTTGTGCGGCGTCCTCCCAGCTCTTCGGCGATTGTGACATCAATTCGATAACTTTAACGACCTTGGCCATGGTGATTATTCTCCTTCTCCTATTTATCGCAGACGGCTCGCAACCCGCGCGCCTTTGATCTCTCATTCATTTTGATCAAGCGAGTGCGGAGTTGTTACGACGAGCGCGATTCCGCCTAACACGGTGACAGAAGCGAGAATGTAACGCAGCGTGATTGGTTCTCCGAGTAACAGGATCCCGCCAGTAGCAGCCAGCACGGGTACGCTGAGCTGAACCGTCGCGGCGCTCGCTGATTTTAGCCCCGGTAGCGCGCTGTACCAAATTACATAGCCAAGACCTGACGTAACGGCGCCCGAAATTATCGCGTAGCTGATCCCCGCGAGATTGAGATGTATCCATGGAGCGAAGATGATGCAGAGAGCGCTCGCGAATGGAACCGCACGCACAAAATTTCCGGCCGTCACGCCTGCTGGATTCCTTTCTCCTTTGCCGCGCAACGAATAAAAACCCCACGCCACGCCGGCTCCCAGCATCAGGATCGAGCCAAACAACGGCGGAGCAGAAAGTCCGGGGAATACAAGTATCACCAGTCCTATGACCGCGGCCAAGAGCCCGACAATTTGGACCGCGTTGAACCGTTCGCCTTTGAGCAGTCCCCAAAGAATCATGGTAGCCTGGACGGCTCCAAACAAAAGCAAAGCGCCGGTTCCAGCTGAAACAGATGTATACGCAAATGAAAACCCCGCGGCGTATACGAAAAGCATGACCGCCGAAGTCCAGTAGCCATTTCGAAACGACGACCTGCGCGCGGCAAATGCCAAGCTAGAACTCTCAAGAAAGGAAGGGGCAGTTCTACTAACTGTAGCCCTTCTTCGCACGTACATCAGTAAGCAAAGCGCGACGGCGCCGAAGAAGATGCGAATGAACGTAAAGCTAGACGGATCGATGTTGGTCTGCTTCAGTGCGGCCCGGCAAAGCAGTGAGTTGCTTGCGAAGGCAATCATCGCTAACAGCGTGAGAATGAAAGTTCGCGCAGTGCTCACCTAGAAAGCCTTATTTCACGGTGACCACAACGTGGACGCATGATCCTGAACGGATCCAGGTTGACGCAATCTCCCTCACCGGCGCTATCGCGTCCGCCTCTCCCTCACGAGGGAGAGGATTGAGGTGAGGGTGCATCACACATCATTGGTAAATCGGCGTCACTTGTTACACTCCGTTTTCATCGGCGCGACGCGCAAAGAATAATCTTGTTACTCGATCTTTTCCCAGAACCCGCGGCGATTTGGAATGTTTGGAAAAACAAGTTGGTCCTGGTAAAAGGTGAACGGGTTGGATCGGTCGTTGCCACCGAACGATAACGTCAGCGTTTTGCCTTCAACACTCCAATGGCCTGCACTTGACTCTTGAAATGTGACGATCCCTGAATCAGCAACCTTTGCGGAAAACGCAACGAACACAACCGGGGCACACTGCGCCAGCCTGATGATTTGTCGGAAAACGTGTTGTGTCCTCATGGGGACCTCCGGACCGAGTCTGACAAGGTGACCGACCAATGACAACTCTATTCTGTGGTTTGTTGCACGACCTTGAACTCGAATCGATGTTGGCCGCGTAACTTGAAACTTCCTACGATCGTAGAGCGAGGACGATTTCCTTCGCCGGCGGTGACGCCGCAGGCGCTGGCATGGGACGGTGACAAATTGTGGATGGGTTCGCGCGATCTGCGCCGAATTTATGTGATTGATCCGAAAGAGTGGAAAGTGCTCGAAGAGAAGCAACCGCCTGGCATCCCATGGGCGGCTGTCGCGACGAACGGGGCGCTTTGTTTTACGATCGGAGAGGGCCCAGACGACGATCGCTACATTAGGCGGTTCGTTCCCAAAATCGGTTTTTCCGAGACCGACCGGATCGCTTGTCCTGAGTTTACGGGGTCATACCTCAGCTACGACGGTGAGAATCTTTATCTGAGTCAATGGTACAAACATCGAATCCTTAAGCTCGACGCGAATGGCCATATCAGCCGTGTTATCGATATCGGCGCCGAGGTCTCAGGACACGCGTTTGTTGATGGAATGATCTATGTCTTACTCGGGACCGAACAGAATGGTGAGAGCTGGACCATCGCGCGATTCGATCCACGAGAGGAAAAGCCGGAGGTTAAAGACATCGCGGTCGTGCCGTTCGCGTGTCGCTCTCTTACCTTCGATGGCGAACTCTTTTGGTCAAACCATCGCGCCAAGGACACCATCGTTTCATTCGCTCTCCCGAATTGAAACACGGTCTGAGCCGGACTGGCAGTTAATGGCTGAAGGCGGAGTTGTCGGGGTGTGAGAAGCGTAGCCTGGGCGATATCGGCTCGAAGGCGACGAGACTCACGCTTTGGCCACAATCTCCAAACTTTCCGCGTAACGCAGCGCGGAATTCTACGCTGTACATCAGTGAAGAGGCGGAAATGAGTTCTCAATAACGAGAAATCAAAGAAGCCCAAGACAATGAAAGGAAAACAGGGAGGCATAAATGAAGAAAACAATTGTCACCCTCGCCTGCTGCGCAGCGCTTGCGCCGCTGGCATTTGCGCAGACGGGTTCGAAGAGTACAAGGCAAGGGATAACTACCACAGAACCAATAACGGTAACGGGAACGATCATCAAGATGACAACCGAGGAAGGGGCGGCGGCCAATTATCAGCCGGCCAAAACTCTCGTTGTTCGCGAGGACCGTTCGAATACTCCGGGCAGTTATGTTCTCAAGGGGCCTGGTCACGTGGTGAACAAGAACGGCGAAGTGATCAAAACTGCGATCAAACCCGGCACTCACGTGCGTATTTATTACGTAAACATGGGCGATTCGCGTGTGGTTGATCATGTAGTCGTAGAGTGAGCCTACGCGACCTGGGATATCACCAATAAGAGCCGCAGGGTTCCCTGAATCCTGCGGCTTTTTTTGGTAGGCATATCGCGCTGCGATATCCGGACCTTTCTTCGAATTTTTGTAATCCAGACGCACGATCAAGCAGGCCAGTTCAAAGAGCCGCGATCTCGATCAACCAGCCGAGCAATAACAGGACTCGCGACCTAGTAAACGTTGCTTCGCTTTAGCTCGGCGAAGAATTTCGAGAGATCCATGGTTTCGGGGCCAAGACTTTTTGGACAAGCGCCTTTGCCCATCTACATCACGAGCAGCATTATCTAAATCCAAGAAAGCTTTACGGTTTCTTAGAATCTCTTCTTTAACTGCACATACCAAAACCGGCCTTTGATATCGGCGAGCGATTCGTCGAAGTTGTTTTCGAACGCGCCAGCCACAAATGGCGGATCTTCATCGAAAACGTTCTGCATTCCAAGCGTGATCGTCGTTCCATTTAACCAACTGCGCCACCCGCATGGATTGTACTCCGTCGTAGAAACAGGCAGGACGTTTTTCTCCTTGCCATCCGTCGTCTTGACGTTCTTACCGCCATCCTTGACGAGGCCAGGCACCTGCGCAGCGGCCGGCGGCGGCAAATTAAACGTGTAAGACGCGATCAGGTCCAGCGTCACCGCGTTCTAGGCGTTTGCCCCTTGATGGGAAAGCTTTCTGTCTTCGCTCCCGTCAGAAGGATATTGTCATCTTCGTATTGGCCGGTTATGTGAACCGTGGCACCAATATCGAAACCAGCGAGCCAGGTATTAGCCGGGCCATCATAAAACGCACTAACAAATAATCGGTTATGTGGCAGCGAGCCGGTAAACGTGCCGGCCGAATTAAACTGACCCGAGAGACCAATTCGTCTGCTGTTTGGTTGACCCTGAAATTCAAACCGGGAAAGGTAGGTGCCGTTTACGGTACATGTAAGCCTGCCAAAATCGCCGCGACTAAAAATCCCAGAATCCAAGCTATAGATCGCTTCATAGTCGAGACCTTCCACAATGGCTTCAGAAATATTTAGCGTCCTATCCAACACGCGCTTGATCGCGCCAGTCTCATCACGAATAACAAACCCTGGGAACTCGCTCTCATGATCGATAATGAATTGTGGGCCAACGTCGCCTCCGGCATTTCGAAGGTCGATATGCCACCAGTCTGCGCTCACAGTAAGGCCTTTGATCCAGTTCGGACTGTAAACCGCTCCGTAAGACCATTCATAGGCGGTCTCCGGCAACAGGAGCGGGTTTCCGCCAATTAGCACTTCAACATTGTTCTCGGGGGTCAAATGCTTTGGATCATGGATCTCCGCGAAGATCTCACCCCCTGCTGGCGACAATTCTATTACTGTCGGCGCATGAAACGCTTCGCTATAGGTGCCGCGCAAGGTTAGCGCACCGATCCACTTGGGGTCAAGGGGCTGCCAGCGGGCGGAGAACTTCGGCTTCTGTGCGTTATACCTGGAGTGTGCCGCCTTCGAGCTCGAGGTCGGAGAGCTGTTCTGGCTGTACCACTCCTCGCGTTCGGCAATGTCGAACTCAAGGCTGTAAGCGCCTGAGAAATTCCACGTCGGGCTGGTGACTGGAATCCGCACCTCCTGATAGGTGGACCAAACATCCCGGTTCACCCGTGAGGCCTCGAAGTTACCGCCACCGACGGTGTTAAACGTAGTAGTTAGCGAGTCAGGATCGTCCCTCCAGCGCTCCCCACGGTACTCAAGACCGAGAGCAAATGAGGCTGGACCAGCTGGAAGATTAAACGCATCGCCGTTAAGAGTAAAATACCCTAAGGGCAACTCAAAGGTGGCCGTTTCGTGCTGGGTAACATAGACCCTGCTTATCACCGCCTGGGTATTGCGATCGGATGTTCCCAAAAACGGATTAAAGGCCGTCGCCGGATCCGTATCCAGGAGAGCATCGCGTAAGCCGGGTGCGCTGACGTTGCCCCCACCAAGCACGGACACATCATTCCGGGAATAACGAAAACCGGTTTCCCAGTTCCATGTCTTGAAGTAGTTGCCAAATTCTCCCAGCTCGCCGCGAAGTGCGTCCCTGAACGGATCGGGCGTAAAGGGAGCAGCCGCCAGCGCAGAATCGAAGAATGACCGGGTATATTTAAAGTCGGCAAACAACACCAGGTATTTGTTGCAAATATCGCGTGTGAGAGAGCCATAGTAGCTTTGACTGTCCGCCGCCGGAATGGCTGGCGTAACAGCCGCAAAGTTGTAGGCAAAGAAGTTCCCATCCGGGTAAGTAGCAACGGCGAAGGGATTCACATAGAATGGAGATGTCGCGGCGTTTGGCGCTGAGTGTGGCGGCGGCGAGTTCGCGCTAAAAAACAATTTCGGTATTAAGCGGAAGCCTTGAACGCGGCCAGGGAAATTCGAGCTGCGGTTATCAAAGCCTCCGAAAAGCAGACCCAGCTCCGCGTTACTGCTAAGGTAACGGTCCCGGCTGTAGACGGCCGCCCGATTGTAGAAATCGGCAATGATCACGATATCGGTCTTGTCATCTCCCGTGCCGGCTTTGAGCCATCCCTCCCACTCGCCCATGTCATTGGACGCACCAAGGTTTGTGTTCCCATAACTGCCACCGATCTCAAGCCCACGGAATTTGTGCACTAAAAAGATGTTGAACACACCGGCCACCGCGTCCGCGCCATAAACAGCTGAGGCGCCATCCTTCAAGATGTCGATGTGATCGATCATCGAGAAGGGAATCAGGTTGATGTCAATGGCGCCATTCCCGCTCAGCGAGGCCCCCGCGACGCGCTTTCCATCGATGAGAACCAAAGTTTCTCTGGGCATCAAGCCGCGCAGGTTAACTTGCACGGTACCGTCACCGATACCGATTGGGATATTGGAGGTGTTCTGGTTCAGGGTCGCGCCCATTTCCTGCGGCAATCTGTTGAGCAAATCCGTTGCGTTGCGAACGCCTAATTTCTCGATGTCTGCTGGTCGATACGTGTCCACCGGGTTCGGCCCAGTCTCTTCTGCTGTGGGAATATGTGAGCCGGTTACAATCACCCGCTCGACTTCTGCAACGCCCGTTGCTGCCGCCTGCTGAGCGGACCCATTTGCCGCGAAAATTACAAAACATCCCACTGCCGCCATGAGAGCAGCGCAAACATAGCCTCGCTTAAGTCGGGCCTTCATTTCAGACCCAAACGGATCCGACGAACGCGATTACACAGACTTCTGCGGTAACTTGCAAGCCAATCCGGCATTACTGCTGGATCTATAATATCCATGCAATCGGCGGTAGCTCCGCTTCAACGCTTCAACGCGGCTATGCCATTTTGCCGCGTAACAGGCGGCCAAATTTCGCGCAGACATCGCGCGGGTGTGCTTTATTTTTTGCGGTGATCTGTGCCTGGACTGGAGAGCGCGACCTCGCAATCGAGCAACTCGAAACGCTGACTAAAATCCCGGCTGGCGCGCATTACGGCGAACTCCGTCTCGATCCCTCATGGGATCGGCTCCGCGGCGACGAACGCTTCGAAAGAATCCTAGCCTCCATCGCGCCGAAAGAAGATTAACCACGAATTGCACGGATAACACGGATTCGGACGTGCTTCGGACGTTCTCTCGAACAGAAGGCAACAAAGAAAACAAAGTTTATTCTTTGCCTGCGCGTGACGGGAGTGACCGCCAAATCAATCTAGACTGGAAAGCTTTTCCTGACAGGCGGCGATGATGCGTTGCGCCGCCTCCACGGCACGGCGAGCATTCTCTTCGCTCACATACGCAATTCCACCGTAGTCGCCGGTTTGGCGGAGGGATATCACGAGATCGTAGTCTTTCCCCAACTCAACCGACCATTCACCGGTTTTGACCAGATCCTTGTGAACCGCAGCGCGCAAGGTGGAGTGCTTGGTAAAGCTCCGCCCGTGCAGAGCGAATACCGCTGTGACCGCGTGAAAGGCCGCATAATAGGCACGTGACACCGCTGACTCAGGATCGGTGGTGACCAACATCGCGGCGGTCTGCAATGCACGGCTGGCCCGTTGTTTCTCACGACGCGCAAACTCTTTCACGCCGCGATGCCTTCCCGATGGACGCGGCGGTACAACGGGCAGTCTAGTGTTTCATACTCCTCGGCGGCTACAGGTGTTGGGCTGATGCTGCGCTCCAGCTTCAACGAAAGCGGATACAGAACATCGAGACAACGTTGGACTTCCTCGCCGTAGTCGCTGACCCTGTCCAGAAGCACCAGCACATCAATATCGCTATCGGCGCACGCTTCTCCCCGCGCTTCCGAGCCGTACAACAAAACGCCACGCAAGCGCCGGCCGTTAACATGCATGGCCGCTGTTTGCCAAACTCTGCCATGCCCGATCCGCGAAATCTGTAACCGCGGTTCGCTCGTGTCGCCGCTTCAACGGTTTAACGCTTTAACGATTCAACGTGGCGAAACGAACTTTCCGCGTAACCTGGCGCCGGATTTTCTCTAGTACCTCAGTGAAGGGCTGGAACTGGCCGCTCAACAACGAGGAGCCAAGGAAGGCCAAAACAAAACCCAACCTCTATGAAAACAAAAATCGTTCAAGGGGCACTGCTCACTCTTACTTTGCTGATTGGTGTCGTACTGCTGTCGACGCAATTGAACACCCAGGCACGGCACAACATTAGGGGCGTCAGGACGTATTCGGGAAACCTCTCCGATGGTGCAACCTACCTGATTGAGGTTCCGCAAAACTGGAACGGAACGCTGCTTCTGTACACCCAGGGCTACCAGTTTACTCCGTTACCTGCTTTCGTTACTGGAAGCATCGGTGGGGGAGACCCTCTCCTGCGCTTCTATCTGTTAACCCATGGTTATGCCTTGGCAGGTTCCTCTGCGTCGATCGGCTGGCGAGTTGCCGAGGCGTTCTCTGAGCAGATTGAGGTGCTCGACACGTTCAATACTCTGATTGGGTCGCCAGCTCGGACGATTGCATGGGGCCACTCTTTGGGCGGCCTCATCAGCGCTGGCCTGCTACAGAGATACCCTGAACGCTTCTCGGGCGCGCTGCAGATGTGCGGTCCAGTGGCAGGGAGCGTGGGCTTCATGAACCAGTTTCTGGACGCTGCGTTCGCGTTTAAGACCCTGCTTGCTCCGGGGTCGGGATTGCAGATCGTCGATATCAGCGACCCAGACGCGAATTTCTCGCTTGCGCAAGAAGTCCTCACCGCCGCGCAAGCCACCCCCGAAGGAAGGGCACGCATCGCCCTGGTGGCCGCTCTGATGGATTTGCCCGGGTGGATCGAGCCTTTTGATGCTTCCGGTTTGGGCTATGTGCCCACACCGGAACCAGCTCCGACAGATTATGCAACCCAGGAAGCAAACCAGTTTCTTGGGTTTCAGCAAGGGATCGTCTTTTTGCCTTTCTTTCATATCCGGGCGGAATTGGAAGCACGCGCGGGTGGAAATCCCTCATGGAACACGGATGTTGATTATAGGGAACAACTCGCACTTTCCATCGACTACGCCGAAGTGCAGGCGCTGTACGAGCAGGCCGGCTTAAATCTGGATGCGGATCTCGACACCTTGAATAATGCACCGCGCATCGCGGCGGATTCCGTGGCACTCGATTACCTGAGCCAAAACATTATCTTCAACGGGCAGATCCAAGTGCCAGTGCTGACATTGCACACCACCGATGACGAGATCGTCATGGTGGAAAATGAGCAAGCCTATGCGGACGTTGTCGCTAGGGCGGGCAATAGCGCTCTACTGCGGCAACTGTTTGTGCATCGGGCAGGGCACGGCAATTTCACAGAAGCAGAAACGATTGCGGCTCTACAGGCGCTGATTCGGCGATTAGATACCGGAACCTGGCAGAACCTGGATCCCGAAGATCTCAATACTGCTGCTAATACGCTCGGAGCTATGTATAACGTTCTGTATTACTGTTACCTGTGTTCCGAGATTGCACCTCCAGTGGGAGTACCAATGGCCCCAGCATTTGTTGACTACTCACCGGCGCCCTTTTTGCGGCCATACGATGCTTTTACAAATTAATAGCTATCGGGGTCAGTGTGCGGCGCTGGCCGCCTCTCGTGCTAATACTGCTCAAATCGAAGCGTGAGGTCTGTTTCCGCAGCCTGAACGCGACTAATTGAGACAGCGGCTAAGATTGCTGAGGCGGTTCCATACGGTCAGGTGCGAGAGATTCAACGCGCGGTCAGTGCGCTTGAGAAGGTAGCGGCCTGAGCGATGGCATCTCAGACGCCCATGGGCTTTATTTATAGCCTCGCTTCCTTTCCTGCCTTTAATTTCCTCGTATCCGTGACATCCGCGCAATCCGCGGTTCCAGAAAAATCCAAACTTTCCGCGTAACCTAGCACCGAATTTTCTCTAGTACATCAGTGAAAGGCCAGAAATGACTTCTCAATAACAAGAAGTCAACGAAGGCCAAAACAAGAAAAGGAAATTAAATTTATGAACAAACAAAACATTAAACAACAGCTACGCAGAGCTTTCTTTGCGCTCGCAATTGTCGGCGCGTTATTCACGCTGCCGAAGGCTCAGGCTGATCAGCCGGCACCGGTAAGCGGAACGTTCACTGTTTGCGCGCACAACATTTGGGATAGCCTCCACATCGCCGGTCGGAACTTAACCATCGACGTCTACCAGAACCAGATATTCTACGGCGATCTGGTCGGGACGTTATACATCACCCCGGAGAATCCCGAGCACGATGTAGTTCGGCTTGCCGACGACGGTGTTACGTTGCTCCGTATATATTTCCACGGCAGCGGAACCTTCGCGGGTTCAGTTCTGGGAAGAACTGCCAGCGCGGCGGCGGTCATGAGTTACCAAGCCCAAATTGCTCCAGACCTCACAGGATATGGATACTGGTGGTTTGATGATCCGGTTGCCGGTATTCACGGGCAGGGAACGCTTTATGGTAACGCTCCTGATCCCAACCCGTGCGAGGGCGACGGCTATTACGTCACTGGCACCTATACCGGCCAGATTCAGTTGACCCCATAACTCGATAAGCTAAGCGCCGCAGTTCGCAATCAGCCGTCACGCGTCAGAACGTGGCGGCTTTTTGTTTAGGACGCCGGCCGGGGCCCCGTTCGTCGGATAACAATCGTAATAGAAGTCTGCGAAGGGAACAAAGTTCGTTTCCCCGTAAGCTGTTCCCCCTTCGTTTTCTTCCTTGGCTTCTGTTCTTTGTCGTTTGTACCTCGTCCATGTCATCCGCGGCCCTCAGGTTTTCTACATTTTCCGCGTAACCTCGCGCTGGATTTTCTCTAGTACCTCAGTGAAGGGCTGGAACTGGCCGCTCAAAACAAGGAGTCAAAGAAGGCCAAAAGAAGAAAAGGAAATCAAATCATGAACAAACCAAACATTAAACGACACCTGCGCAGAGCTTTTGTTGCGCTCGCTCTAAAACCGGCGATGCGCGTGACTAAATCCCACCTCGGCGGAGCGATCATTGTGATGGTGCTCGCGGCCGGGTTGGCTGCATCTGCAATCGCTCAGAGCACGGTAACGAAGGTCGTTGGCGGGCTGCATAGCCCGCGTGGGCTGGCATTTGGCCCCGGCGGTCAACTCTTTGTGGCTCAGACAGGCGACGAGACCGTTGACGGCTCGATTATCGAAATCCTGAATCCGGTGGGAGTTCGGCCGAACGTTCGGACAATCGTTACCGGTCTCCCCAACGTTGGCGATCCCGAAGAAGGCGAGTTTCTCGGTGTCAGTGGACTCTCGATCCTTGGCAACGGCAGGAATTTCGGCCTCTACGCCATAATGGC
>WNFY01006957.1_pt1 | contig 12759 bp, 13 predicted proteins | sample 5400091 | NCBI WGS metagenome assembly WNFY01 (sample SAMN13153364, study PRJNA577476) | soil metagenome | isolation source: 60 cm soil or saprolite under grassland replicate 1 | place: USA:California | collected 2016-06-15 | reverse complement strand
CGAACCTGCGATCCCGGGGTTCAGGTAAATAAGTTTGGTGTAGTCACGGCCGTTTACTGGAATGTTCGCTACCGTCTCACTGGTCAGCGTTCCACCTAGGGTGTTGTTCGTCGTCTCAACCAACGGCAAAGTTTCGCCGGAAACCTCGACTTTCTCTGATACCTGTCCCGTCCTGAACACCACATCCACGCGCCTCTCTGCGGCGACGTTGACGGCCACGTTGCTCGTGACCGCCGTCTGAAAGCCGCTCTGCGTCACTGTGACCGTGTAGGTGCCGATGGGTAGCTCAGGCAGTGAATAGCTGCCATCGGTGCTGGTCTGAGTAGTGCGCTCGAGACCGGTGTCCACGTTGTGAACCGTGACTTTTGCGCCGGCAACAACGGCGCCTTGCGGATCAGTCACGGTGCCGAGGATCGTCCCGCGGAAAGTTTGCGCCAACAAAGAAGTGGAAAAGAGCAGCAGCCAGAGCAGGACACTTAACCGCGTTTTCATGACGGCTCCTTGCGGATCGCAGAATTATTTGTTGATGACGGTCACCGATTGTAGCGCAGGCGAGTGCAGACCTTCCAGCAACAAACACGGCTTTGTGCTTTAGACATTGGGCTTTGAAGATGAATCTCCGTAGGTAAACGTTCTTCTCCGCAGGTGATGATTTTTCGCGCAAGAAGAGGATCTGCGAGTCGCGTGTCGAAATTCCACGAAAGCGCCTACGATAGCGCAACCAAAACAGCAGGTCCTTCGACTTCGCGGAATCGCTCGCGAGCGAACGATTCCGTTTTGCTCAGGATGAGAGAGAAGGGACTTACCCCTATATTCCATCGTAGGTGAGTCCAACCGAAGCTCTCTCAATCTCTAAATGGATTTACGATCCGCACGCCAGCCAGCACTGATCCATGCTGAAAGTCTTCGCTGTAAAGGACGGTTGCGCCGCCGGTGCGCGCAGCGTGGATAATCAGGGCGTCCCAGAATGAAACACGGGTCAGGCGGTGTAGTTCGATCGCAGCAACGACGTCCTCCACTTCGAAGCGTACAACATTCGCTGAGGAGAAAATTTCCACTCTACGCTGCGCAAAATCCGGAGCGATGCCGAGCTTGCGGGTTACGGTCGCGTAATACTCTTGCAAGACCTGCAAGGATAGTGCTGCCATGCCATGCTGAAGATGTCCCGTGAATAGATCGTTAGCTCGCTTCTGTTTATCAGGCGCTGAAGGGTCGTCGGCGTAGATCAGAACGTTCGTGTCGAAGAACGCAAGGTTCATCTGCGTTCGTGGATTTCTTCGCGATTAAACTTCCATCCGCGCGAGTTGCCCTTGGCATTACGCGTGAGCTCACGGAATTCGGCTGCAAGCGCCTCAAGATCGGGTTTGCCGGCCAGTCGCTCAAGATACTCGCGCACCAACTGATTGACGCTCTTGCCCATGGCTTCCGCGCGCCGCCGGGCCTGTTGGACGACTTCGTCGTCAACGGACAAGGTAAGGTTCATTTACACATAATACGTGCGCACGTAGTACGCGTCAATTGGGAAGATTCCCGAACCACCCATTAGGCGAGACAGTCTCGGATTTATCCAGCAACAACCTCGTTTGCGTGGACACCCGACCCGCTTGGACCTATGGAACTGCTTTTCCACAGGCTCAGCAACTCTGCTGATTGGGCTTAGCGGGTACCCGAACCAAAGCGTAAAACACCATTCCTTGGGGTCGCCAAAGCAGTAATCCACAATTTCTTGAGCTTTTAAGATTGGGCCCACTAGGGTCACAGCGACCCTTAAGTTTGGTATTGACAGCAAAGCGTTTAGGCGTAAGATGTGGACAAAAGTGGTAGAAAGTGGCATCAGTGGTAGAGGCGATGGGTGAAAGTACGACAAACTGGAGCGCCAGTGGATTTTAGAGCTGACACCCCGAAAAAGAGCCCGAATGAGATCGAACAAGCCGAATTCGTCACCGTTTTTGCCTCTCTGGTTGGAATTGTCGCCTCTTCGAGGCGACCGGACGGGCGAGGGCACCCGTCCCCACACAAGGAAATAAATGTTTCGCGGCAATCACCCAACTCGCGTGGACGAAAAAGGACGGCTGAAAGTCCCCGCGGAATTCAAGCGCGTGATCGACGAGAAGTACGGTCAGCAATTTTACATCACCAGCTTCGACGGGAAGGTTGCACAAGTGTATCCCTTCGAGGAATGGGAGCGGATCGAGCAGAAGTTAGCGGGGCTCTCCACTTTCAATCCTACGAAGAAGAAGTTTCTCGACCGCACGAACTACTGGGGGCAGCAGGTGGAAATGGACGGTCAGGGCCGGCTATTGATGCCGCAACTGCTGCGAGAGTCAGCGGGAATCAGGGGCGAAGTAGCTGTGACGGGCAATCTGACGTATTTGATTGTGCGGAACCTGGAGCAGTACCGCCGGGAGATCGAGGAAGACAAGTTCACGCCTGAGGATGAGAAGACGCTCGACGAATTGGGCATCTAGTGGGCGAGGGTTTAACAGATACCCCTCAGCGGGGTGGACGTGGGGAAGTTGGACACGTTCCGGTTCTTTTAAAAGAAGCGATCGACTTTTTAGCCGTCCGGCGTGGCGGGACGTATATCGACGCCACGGTGGGCCTTGGCGGGCACAGCTTAGAAATCGCAAAACGCCTCGGCGCACCGGGTCATTTGATTGGCGTAGATAAGGATCCGAAGGCGCTGGAAATTGCAAAAGGCGTCGTTGGTCGTTGGTCGTCGGTCGTTGGCGAGGAACCCGTCGTTGGTCGTTAAGGAGGTCGCGGAGAATCGCCAGAGCCATTGTCCGGTCGCGGCCGATATTGACGACTGCGGAACTCGCAGCCGTGATCTCAGCCGCGGCCCGGTCAATGAAACATGAGCGGATTCATCCGGCGACCAGAACCTTTCAAGCTCTCCGAATATTCGTAAACCGCGAATTGGACGACCTGCGGAAGCTGATGGAAGCAGCGCCGCAGTTGCTGAAACCGGAAGGAAGGCTGGTGGTGATTAGCTTTCACTCGCTGGAAGACCGCATCGTGAAAGACGCGATGCGGGAAGGCACGAAGCTGGGGCGGTACAAATTGCTGACTAAGAAGCCCGTGACGGCCGGTGAAGACGAGATTGATCGCAACCCGCGGGCCCGCAGCGCGAAATTGCGGACGGTGGAAAGAATTTGAAAGAAACACAAGGTCCCTCGACTTCGTTGTTTCGCTTTCGCGAAACGACTTCGTTCGGAATGACAGGTTTGTGGTGACGAGCAACTTTGCAGTTAAGAAAAGAGAGTGCCGCAACGCACCGGATGGAACAAGGAAGGCGGGCGAGGCGCCCGCCCCACACAAAAAAATAGTTCTGTAGGTAGGAATTCACGCACGGGGAAACGCAATGTACACGGGAAAACTGATTGATGATCTGATCGCGACGGTCGAACGCACGGAGACCAGCTTCCGTCTCGACCCGGAGCAGGAATCGAAACTTGCCTACTGGTACGCCGTAGCGCAGAGTGAAGCGACAAATCTGAATTACGAACTCGCTGGGGTGGCTTAACCATGGCGGCCGCGGCGATTCAAACTCCGATTTCCAACCGTCGCCGTTCGTGTTGGACCGGCACGCCTGAAGTCTATTTCACCAAGGCGATTGATAATTCGCGGCTGGTGAAAGTTGAAGATCCACGCCGCGCGCGGGAGATGCGGCAATTCGGGGTGGCTCTCGGCTGTCTGTTTTTGTTTGTGATGGCCTATGCATTTCAGCACTTCAAAGCCATTGAGTACGGATACAAGATCGAATCGCTGAAATCGCAACGCGAGAGCCTGGTCGAGATGAACCGCGCTTTTCGGCTGGAAGAAGCCTCGCTGCGTGATCCGGAGCGCATTGATCGGATGGCACGCGAGCTAGGACTGCAATCGCCGCAGGCGGGACAAGTGATGCGGATGGATACGGCTCTGCCAGAGGGATCGAGTTCGGTGATGGCGAGTTTGACGCCAGTGTCGGTGGTTTCGACGCGATAAGAAATCGAGTTCTTGTTTGAAAGGGCGCGGCTTACAGCCGCGCCGCTAGCCACAAAAGACGACTTACGGCACGGCTGGAAGCCGTGCCCTTTCAAGGCAAGATGGCGGCTAACCGGCCGCCATATTTATGTGAGAAAAGAATGTCCGCCACGTCCCGCAACAGCACGAACGTCAGGCTTTATCTCCTCGCATCGATTTTTGTGCTGTGGTGCGGCGCCATCTGCGCACGCCTGGTGTATTTGCAAATCTTTCGCTACGGCAGCTTCCAGCAGCGGGCGCAGCATCAGCAGCAAAGAACGGAAGAGGTGTCTGCGCGCCGCGGTGTTATTTACGACCGCCAGGGCCGCGAATTGGCCATGTCCATCAACGTGGACTCGGTTTTTGCGGTGCCCACGGAGATGCCGAACCCGGCGAGCACAATTTCCCTTGTCGCGCGCATTACAAAGCAGGACCCCCGCGAACTGCTAGCCAAATGTGACGCGGCCAAGACTTTCTGCTGGCTAGCGCGAAAACCTGATCCGGAAATTTCCGCCCGCATTCGGTCTTTGAATCTGCGCGGGATCTATTTCCAAAAAGAATCTAAGCGCTACTATCCGAAAAGTGAGCTTGCGGCGCAGGTGCTTGGTTATGTGGGCATGGACGATGCCGGCCTGAGCGGGATTGAGCGCGAGTATGAAGATCAACTGCACGGCCGTCCGGGCCAGATGCTGATTTCCGTTGACGCACGAAAAAAGTGGTTTGGCAGCGTGGAGAAGCAGCCGGACGCGGGGCAAAACGTCGTTCTCACGATAGACGAAAAAATCCAATACATTGCCGAGCGAGAGTTGGAAACGGGCATGCGAGAAACGCGTGCCATTGCCGGCACGGTGATTGTTGAGAATCCGCGGACCGGAGAAATCCTGGCACTGGCAAATCGTCCGACTTTCAATCCCAACCTCTCGCGCGAAATCACGCCCGAGAAACTGAAGAACCATGCGGTGAGCGACGTATATGAGCCGGGATCGACGTTCAAAGTGGTGACGATTTCGGGCGCGCTGGAAGAGAAAGTGACAAATCCGAATGAAGTTTTCGATTGCCAGATGGGTTCAATCGTCTATAACGGCATGCGAATCCGTGACAGCAAGCCGCATGGACTACTGCCTGTTTCAGACATTCTTGCGGAGTCAAGCGACGTTGGTTCCATCAAGATTGGATTGCGGCTGGGTGAGGACCGCTTCTATAAGTACATTCGCGCTTTCGGGTTCGGTCAGCAAACCGGCATTGAGCTCCCTGGCGAAACGCGTGGACTCACGAAGCCAGTAAGCCGCTGGTCGAAAGTTTCGATCGCTGCGATCTCGATGGGGCAGGAGATTGGAATCACGCCGCTGCAACTCGGGGGGCTAGTTTCGACCATTGCCAATGATGGCATGTATGTCGCTCCAAGGATCATGGCTGCGACGATCCAACCCCAAGGAGCTCCGCAGACGGTGGCGTTCCATCCAGTAAACGAGCATCGGGTGATCTCGTCGCTAACAGCTGCTCAGATGCGGCAGATGATGCAAGGCGTAGTGCTGCACGGGACCGGAAAAAAAGCCATGCTGATCGGCTATACGTCGGCGGGTAAAACTGGGACGGCGCAGAAAGTTGACCCCGCGACGCACGCCTACTCGCATACCAAGTACGTGGCCTCGTTCGGAGGGTTCGCGCCGATCAACGATCCAGCAATTACTGTGGTCGTGGTGCTCGACTCAGCGGTAGGGCTGCACCAGGGCGGACAGGTTTCAGCGCCGGTGTTCAGTAGGATCACCCAGCAGGTGCTTGAGTATCTGCACACGCCGCACGACACGGAGATTCCAGCGAACCGGCAGGTGCTGCTGGCACGCACGAGGGCCAGCGATAAGGATTTGGAAGAAGGGTCACCCGACCATCCGGGAGAGACCATGGAGGTGGCGGAGGCGGGTGATGCCTTGCAATCGCCGAAACGGCCGACCAGTACCGCGAGTGCCGAGGCGGTGCCGGACGGGCGAGACTCCCGTCCCCCCACAATCCAAAATGGGGGAAACGCGAGCTCCTCGACAATCAATAATGGAGTTGTGCAGGCTGCTATGCGGGCGAAGGAGCCGCTTAGCCAGGGAGCGTCATCCTCGGCATCGTTAGAATCGTCGCCGCCAGTCGCTGTTCCGCCAGCGAATGGCACTGTGGTTCTGGACGTGGAGCAAGGGGGAATTGTCGTTCCCTCGTTTGCGGGGAAATCGGTCCGGTCAGCAATTGAATTGGCTGAATCGAATGGGCTCGACCTGGACGTGGTTGGGAGCGGAGTCGCGCAAGAGCAATCTCCTGCGGCTGGAGCGCGGGTTCCGAGCGGGGCGCGGATTAAGGTGCGATTCGTGAGATAGTCTGCGTGCTGGAGTACGAAGTCTGCGGTTCATCCGTCTTCGTAGTACTTGGGATATGTATTTCCGATTTGCCAATCTCTGGCCGGCGATAGATGACTTTTCCATGCAGGATGTGCAGGTTCCGTCCGGAGCGTGCGCCTATGGACGCCCCACCGAGACCAAACATGTAAGCGGATGGTCCGCGCGCACCAGCGACGAGAAGGGCTCCCAGTACTGACCCCAGGCCTCCGCCTCCAACTGCACCGGCCAGCAGATTCGCGCCATCGCGCTTTTCTACCCGTATTTCGCGCACGCGGTCGCGGCGAAGATGAATCGACCCCGCGTCGGAGTCCGAACGCGCACGTTGTATGGGTGTACAGATCAACTCGTCCGCTGTTGCGCGATCGAACAAGCAAGGGAAGGTCATGGACGTGACCACCTCAATCCCCCATCCGTGAGGGATATCCTCTCGTACCGCCTGCCAATCGCCGATGGGGGATCTTGCAAGAGAAAATGCAGTCGTAGTCAATATCATCAAAACAAGCGACAAGATTCTTCGCATAGGGATACAAGCCTCGCAATCACCGGCTGCCAGCGTGCTACCAATGACCTGATACCGGGCCTGGTCTTGTAAACAATTTCCGATTCACAAATTTAATACTGAGTTCTCCAACCGGGCGAAGCGCATGGGACACTTTCGCAACTGACACATTCAGGAGGCGACAGGGCCGCGGATGAATTGCTCGTAGGCCACCAATTCTTTAAGGCTCGCCTCGGCGATCAGGGGAAAGCTCAGAATGCGGAAAGCACCGTCGAGCCCGTGTGCAGTGGATTTGTCGCAAATGACCGCCGCAGCCTGGTCCAGTCCTCGACGCCAGTTGGGCTTGGCGGCATCTCGGAGCAGTAGGGAATCTGGATGGAAACCAGCGGCAATCAACATGGTGCGCGCGTTCTTCAGAAAAGGCGGCCAGCGGGAGGCAATCGCGATCAACGGGCTCGAAGGGACGGGCATGTATGGCGCCAGAGAGTCCGCAGGAGAGCGGAATTGAAGTGTGATTAATTCCGTATGCTCCGGCACGAGATCGCGCACAGCTTTCGACCTGATCGAGAGAATCAAAGGAATTGCTGTGGCAAGTGTGCTATCGCGCCCGCATTCGGAGGGAGTGCAGGTCTGGATTTGAAGAGCGAGGTGCTGCTGCAGTTCGGTCACAACGATGCGGGTGAGTTCGGGATCAGGCTCAATGAGAAGGAAATGGTCTGGCGGTTGAATCTCCATCCACTGTTTGAGGCGTGCTCGGACGACGCCCAGGGGAGTATCGAGTTTCCGCGCAGCGATGAAGAACTCTGCTATCAGTTGATCGAGGGCAACGGCTGGCGATGAGGTCTGCGGTCTCGTTTCCCGGACGTAGATCCCACTGCCTTTGCGGAATTCGACCCAGTGGTCGCGCTCAAGCTGGCGATATCCAGCGCTGATGGTGTTGGGATGGAGATGAAAACGGCGAGCAAGTTCTCGGGTGCTGGGGAGGCGTTGGGCAGGTTTGAGGTCACCGCTCAGAATGCTGAGCACGATCTGAGTAACGAACTGCTCGCGAACGCTGATGTCACTGCTACGGGAGAGCCAGAGGCGCATGGGAGGGTATCTTAATTCAAAGCCGCTGCGCTCACCTCGGAGGCACGGAGAAATCGGTGAATAGGGTCATTGGGTGATCTGAAATCGTAATAAAGTGCATACACTCGCGTCACCTCGGCGGTGCAATGCGTTTCGGCCTGTTTACCACTTTCTAATACAATCACAGCAATGAATTTTCTTGAGCTTCTGGAGGGGGTCGAAGTTTCTGGACAGAGCGGAAATCCGCCAGTGACGGGGGTCGAATACGACTCTCGTCGCGTGAAGCCGGGGAATGTGTTTGTGGCGATGCGGGGGGAATCGAGCGACGGGAACCGCTTTATTGAGCAGGCCATTGCGGCAGGAGCGTTGGCAGTCGTTACCGATTCGGATTTCAGACCGCCAAATGTTGCCTGGGCTAAAGTTTCGCACGGGCGGCGAGCATTAGCGGCTTTGAGCGCAAATTACTATCGGCGTCCGGCGGAAAGACTTGCCACTACCGGAATTACCGGGACTAATGGCAAGAGCACGACCGCTTTCTTGCTGGAATCCATTTTGCGCGCGGCGGGTAAGAAGACGGCACTAGTAGGCACGATTGAGTACCACGTCGCGGGCAAGGTCCTGCCTGCGCCGCACACTACGCCGGAGCCACTCGAACTGCAGCGGTTGTTTCACGAAGCAGTTGAAAATGGAGCGACCGAAGTTGCAATGGAGGTGTCGTCGCATGCGCTGGTGCAACAAAGAACGTTTGGCATCCCTTTTGATGTGGCGGTGTTCACGAATTTGACCCGCGACCATCTCGATTATCACAAGACCATGGATGAGTATTTTGCGGCCAAGCGAATGTTATTCGCGCGCGGTGAGGCAGGGCCGCGTGTCGCCGTTCTCAACACGGACGATGAAAGCGGTCGGCACCTGCTGGAGTTCTGTAAGGAGCAGGGCACGAAAGTGATTACATACGGGCTGGCGAAAGGGGACTTCCGCGCGACGAATGTCGAGATCAGTCTGCGCAGCACAAGCTTTGATTTGGTCACACGAGACGGGACAGTTGGAGTGAGTTCGGCGCTGATTGGCAGGGTAAATGTCTATAACATTCTGGCGGCAAGCGCGGCAGCGTGGTCACGAGATTGCAACGCCGAAGCTATCCGTGCAGGAGTGGAGGCATTGGCCTGTGTTCCGGGACGATTTGAGCGGGTTGATTGTGGGCAGCCGTTCACAGTTGTGGTGGATTACGCACACACTGACGATGCGCTGCGGAACCTGACCTCGTTAGCGCGCGAATTTGTGAAGCCCGCGAATGGAAGAGTGATCATAGTGTTTGGCTGTGGAGGAGATAGGGACCGGAGCAAACGGCCTTTGATGGGTGAGGCCGGGACAGGAAGCGACTTTGTGGTGCTGACGTCGGACAATCCGCGCACCGAAGATCCGCTGGCGATTATTAATGATGCAATCGTCGGATTACAGCGGTCGGCCGGTAAATACAAGATTGAGCCGGACCGTGGTGCGGCGATTCACCTTGCACTTAGCGAAGCGCGACGAGGGGACATTGTTCTCATAGCTGGGAAGGGACACGAACGGAAGCAGGTTCTGCGCACTGGAACGATTCCCTTCGATGATCGGCAGGTCGCGGCAGAGGCGCTAGAGGCACTCGGCTACGAACGTCCGGCGGGGAGCCTGGCATGAAGCTGGCACTTTCCAGAGTCGCGGAATTTGTGGGCGCGAGTGGGAACGAGTTTGATCCGACCGCTGTTGCCAGCGGATATTCGATTGATTCACGCACGATTCGTCCCGGAGAACTTTTCTTCGCAGTTAAAGGGGAAAAGATGGATGGGCACGATTTTGTGTCCCAGGCTCTCGAAAAGGGAGCAGTAGCGGCGGTTGTGGCTAGAGAGAAGCGCCCTGACCTTCGTCTCGACGCCACGCCCCTTAATCACAGTTGGAATGGGCGCGCGGGGACGCCCGCCGCCCCACAACCTAGTTTAGCTAAGCTCATCGTGGTTGAAGACACTCTGGAAGCTTTGCAGTTGTTGGCGGGACGCGTGCGACGCCTGTGGGCGCGTCCATTGATCGGGGTGACCGGCTCGGCCGGAAAAACAACGACAAAAGAGGCGATCGCACACGTTCTTTCGACAAGGTTTCGTGTTCACAAATCCGAAGGAAACTTCAACAATCATTTTGGGCTGCCGCTCATGTTGCTGAAATTGGAGCCCGAACACGATATTGCCGTGGTGGAGCTTGGTATGTCGCGCTTAGGAGAGATCACTGCGCTGGCGCAGATTGCGCAACCGAATACCGGCGTGGTAACGAATGTCGCGCCCGTGCATCTCGAATTCTTCAGCTCGATTGCAGAGATTGCGCGTGCCAAGTACGAACTTGTTGAGTCGCTGCCCGGAGACGGAACTGCGGTGCTGAATGGAGACGATGAATACGTTTCGCAGTTTGGGCGCGAATTCGAGGGGAAGGTCGCTACATACGGCTTCGCATCGGCATGCTCGGTGCGCGCGGAAACTTGGGAATCGGCAGGAGAAGCTGGGTCGCTATTCGATGTCGTTGTTGGAAACCGGCGCGAGCGTGTCACCTTGCCGCTAGTTGGCCGGCACAACGCTTACAATGCGCTGGCCGCAATCACGGTCGGTCTGGAGCATGGGGTGGCGCTGGCTGAGTCTGTCGCGGCGTTGGGAAAGCTTTCGCCGGCGGAGAAACGAGGGCAGGTTGTTCGGGTCGGCAACATTACAGTAATCAATGATTGCTACAATTCCAATCCAAAAGCCCTGGCTGCAATGGTGGACGCGCTTGCTGAAATGCCGGCGAAACGCAGAATCGTAGTGGCTGGTGAAATGTTGGAGCTCGGGCAGCAAGGCGAAGAGCTGCATCGCGAATCGGGTCAATATATTGCCGGAAAGAAGTTAGACATTCTGATAGGCGTGCGCGGACTGGCTAAGGCGATGGTGGACTCTGCGAAGGAGGCGGGAGTGGCCGCTGAGTTCCTTGCCACACCGGAAGAAGCGGGCGAGTGGCTGGCTAATGAGGCTCGCGACGGAGATGCCATCTTGTTAAAGGCTTCGCGAGGGGTCAAGCTGGAGAAAGCGATGGAGAAGCTGACAAGAGAGCCGTCAGCCTTCAGTCATCAGCCGTCAGAAAAAAAGTGACGATCGAAGCGGAGCTGTCGCCGCGGTCGGTCTCGGCGCACTGCGTTTCAGATCGGGAGTCGAAACACACAATGTAAAGTGGCATAGATTAGCCGACGACCGACAGCCGAATACCGAAGACTGAGAAATAACCCGGAGGCGGATTGCTCTACTGGCTGCTTTACGAAAAACTGTTTCACTACTTTCCACCATTTCGGATCTTCCGCTACTTGACCTTCCGCACCGCGTTCGCCAGCCTGACGGCGATGTTCACCGGCTTGATTATTGGACCGCTGGTGATTGAACGGCTTCGCGAATTCCAGATTGGACAATACATTCGGGAAGAAGGCCCTAAGGCGCACCAGAAAAAAGCCGGGACCCCCACTATGGGCGGAGTCCTAATTGCGATTTCGATTATTGTGCCGACTTTGTTGTGGGCCGATCTGAGCAACGCGTTTGTGTGGATGGCGGTGCTCTCGACGGCAACATTTGCGGCGATTGGATTTGCCGATGACTACCTGAAAGTGGTGAACAAGCGGAATTTGGGATTGACGTCGCGCGCGAAGTTCGGGCTCCAGGTGCTGACTAGTGTGCTGATCGCTGTGGCGCTGATCGCAATGCAAAATCGCGGCATGTATTCGACCCGCCTGGTGGTGCCGTTCTTCAAACAATTTCAACCTGACTTGGTCATTGACCCGCTTGTTCACAACCCAAGCCTATGGCCGCTTGCGTTCCTGCCATTTATTGGTTTTGTAGTGTTCATTATTGTGGCCTCTAGCAATGCGGTGAATCTGACCGACGGACTCGACGGGTTGGCGATTGGGTGCACGTTAATTGCCGCTGGGGCTTTGACGGTGCTGACGTATGTCAGCGGGCACGCCACACTATCTACGTATTTGGAGTTGCCGCGAATATCGCAGGTCGGAGAGTTGACGATCTTTTGCGGCGCGATGGTTGGGGCCGCGATCGGATTCCTTTGGTATAACGCCCATCCTGCTGAAGTTTTTATGGGGGATGTAGGCTCGCTTGCGCTGGGGGGCGCGATTGGGACGGTTGCCGTCATCATCAAGCAGGAGTTGCTGCTGCCATTCATCGGGGGGGTGTTTGTCATTGAGGCTTTGTCAGTCATTCTGCAGGTAGGGTCGTACAAGCTGCGCAAGAAGCGAATTTTCAAGATGGCGCCCATCCATCATCATTTTGAGTTGATGGGATGGTCGGAGTCGAAGATCATTGTGCGCTTTTGGATTGCGTCGCTGGTGTTCGCGCTGTTCGCACTGACTACGCTGAAGCTGCGATAATCTCTTTCACCATAGAGACACGGAGAAGTCGGGTCATCGGGCGATCGGGTCATCGGGCCATCTAACTTCGCGTCAATCTTGGGATTCTTCTCCGTGACTCCATGGCTCCGTGGTGAAAAGGCTTTTCGTGGATCTCAATGGAAAACGCGTGCTGGTGGTTGGGCTTGGCAGCTCTGGCGTGGCTTCGGCGCTGTTCCTGAAATCGCGAGGGGCGCGGGTCACGGTTTCTGACTCGAAGTCGGAAGACCAGCTTACCGAGGAGATCCCCGCGCTACTTGACCAGGGATTTGTGGTTGAGACGGGCGGCCATGGGGAGCGCACATTCCAAAATCAAGACTTGATCGTTGTGAGCCCGGGAGTTTCCGTGGACGCCGAGCCGATCAAGC
>WNFY01005682.1_pt1 | contig 12762 bp, 11 predicted proteins | sample 5400091 | NCBI WGS metagenome assembly WNFY01 (sample SAMN13153364, study PRJNA577476) | soil metagenome | isolation source: 60 cm soil or saprolite under grassland replicate 1 | place: USA:California | collected 2016-06-15 | reverse complement strand
TCGAACTGATTGTTCCAGATGACGATGTTCTGGGTAGGCACGTTGATCCGGCGGCCATCGACGTCCCGGCCCGACTTAAGCGCGATGTTGTCGTCACCGGCCAGGAGGGTACTGTTCTTGATCACCACGTGGTCGCAACATTCGGGATCACAGCCATCGGTGTTCGAACCTGAATGGTGGGTCGTCACGCCGTCGATGGTTACATTTCTGCACAAGGTCGGATGCAACTGCCAGAAGCGGGAGTTGCGCAGGGTCACACCCTGGATGAGCACGGTATCGCATCGATACGGCTGGACGAACGACGAACGGAGACTGCCGACGACGTAGCGCTGCTGGGGCAGCAGGCCGTCTGCCACCAGTGGTTCCAGGACCATCGCTCGGTCGCCACCCTGGTTCCAGGATGCGGTGCCGGAAGCATCCAGGGTACCACTGCCTGTGAGCGCGATGTTCTTCTCGCCGTAGGCATAGATCATCGGCGAGTGGTTCATGCACTCGATGCCTTCATAGCGGGTGAGCACGAGCGGATACTTGGAGGCGTCGCCGCTAAACATCAGCGTGGCGCCTGGATCGAGGTGCAGGTCCACATTGCTCTTGAGGTAGATGGCGCCGGTCACGAACGTCCCGGTTGGCACCACGACGTGGCCACCGCCTGATGCGCTGCAGGCCGAGACCGCCTTCTGGAAGGCGGCCGTGTTATCGCTATTGCCGTCTCCCCTGGCCCCGTAGGCCGGATGTGTGACGACGAAATTCGTATTCGGAAAGCTCGGCAGCGCAGTGCTGACCAGGATGCCGTTGGCCTCTGACCAGGGCAGGGGTCCGGCAATCGCTGCCTGTGACGCGGAGAGTGGCAGCAATTGTATTCCCTTGAAGGCCAGCGGTGCGACAGCGGCCCCACCCACTATAATTGCTCCCGTTTTTAGAGCCTGCCGGCGAGAAATCCTGTGTGTCATAGGTTTTCTCTCATTCCTCATTGTCGATTTGCGGTACTGCTATTGGAGCAGCCGCATAAAAGTTGTGGGGAAGAACCGGTTACTACCAACGCTACATCGCTTCTATGTCCCTTAGAGCCTTCGCCTTACTGCTAACTAAAGCATATAAACCTTTTTTGGGATTGTCAAGCCCACGAGAGTAACTTCTCGTCTTCTGTTCCATCTCAACTTCCCAGAATATTTACTGCGCGGGCAGCAAGCACTGTAACGACGGTGAGAGAAAGGATTGCCTCTATCATCATGAGTGCTTTAGCAAGTCTTGACAGGGGAAATGTATCGGCAGGGCTGAGAGCGGTTGCTCCGGTAAAGGCCAGGAAAAGGTAATCAAGAAAATGTGGTACCCAGCTATTCCCACTCACTTGCTGCGGAAATAGGAAATCGGCAGCCTGGTGCCCGGAGAGGTGGCGTTTCCATGGACCCCCTCCGTCGAGTTCCCAATACCACAAGGCAAATACGAGGATATTGAAAAACCAGAGAAGGGCCGCGGAGCGCAATAAATTGGTGGCATGTTTATCAGTCGGCAGCGTGATAATTAAGAGCGTGATGCCTAAAACGAGTGCCAACGTAATAATGCCAAGTGGTAGCAGCACAAGAAGACGCTTCGTATCATGTGAAAGCCCTCCTTTCGTCGCTATAGATATGAGGAGCGGAACAATAAATACTGCTTCAAGGACCAGAAGGAGCCAGTTAGGGCCTATGATCAAATTCTGCGGGAGGGCCGCGTAGAGGAGACCGATAACAATCATACCGGCGAGTGCTGCAATATTCGGGGCCGTGTCTTCTTCAGTCTCATTTGAAGCTGATTGTTGCTTCATCGTATCTATCCTGCTATGCCTCATTAATTTACCCTGTGTACCGGAGAGTGCTTGGCCTGGTGATCACACATGGAACAGAGTCCACTCTGCTATGCAGCGCTCAAGTACATTCACAGCCTAATCGGAGAGCGTGAAGAAAAGCGTTGGAAGAAGAGTGAAGGAAATTATTTTTCAGATTTTTCTCACCACTTTCCTGTTTGCACGCTGCTGTTTCCGTCGGAGCAATTGGAGAACCTGGATTCCCCGCTCGCGATCCGACCTCATGCGGTGTGGATCGCGAGCAGGAAGTACCTTAGTGGTTGCTGTTCAGGCCAGCCCTGCTGTCAGGGAGCGTGATTGGAAGTACACCACGATGTACATGACCCCAAACACGAACGCGTAGACACCAATCAACCAGACTACGGCGAGCAGCCCGGATGAAGGTTGGGAGGCAATAAGGATGCCGAAGATGATCGATACCACTCCGGTCAGCACCGTCAACACAGCGCGCCCACCACTCATTGGGAAGGAGAGCGGGGCTGCGACCTCCAAAATGCCGGTCAGGATCGCCCAGGCCGCCAGAAGGTAGAGGAAAGCGAGAGCTGTGATGCCCGGCCATGCCAGGGAAACCGTCCCCGCCAGGATACCCAGGATGCCCTCGAAGAGGAGAAATCCCCACCCCTGCTCTCCAGTGTTCCGCAGGGCAGCCGCCACGGCTGTGATTCCGCTGATGACGGCAAACACGCCAAACACGAACACCAGGATGGACAGCGTCATATGCGGCCAGACAAGCGCTATGATGCCGAACAGGACGGCGGCGATGCCGCGAAACAAAAACATCGTACGATAGTTACTAATAAGTTGTTGCATGTTGTTCCTCTTTCTTGTTGAATGACAACGAAAAAACGAGCGATTCACCCCTTTCAGTTGGGGAAACTTTTTTTGCTCTCTCCCTGCATGATAGGCGCGCCCTGTGAAAGGAAGCGTTTGCTGGTGCATAAAAAAGTCTATCAGCCCGTATCAAAAAAAGCTCTGGCAGGGCAGCCTGGAGGTGTTCTCGGAAAGGCTGAAGCAGCTTGTCTTGTGGCACCCCTCTCCCACTCTGCCAGCAGGGTCTTCTCGCTCAGGCCTGTGCCTGCATGTCTCCTGGTCACGCCCGAAGAATCATTTGCAACAGTCCACCGCTTGCCTCTCATGCCCCTACTGACTGCTTCTGCCACAACCTGCCTTCCCTTCCCATTCCTGGTCTCCGCAGGTGCATGCCCGTCGATGGGAGCGGGATAAGGGAGATTGTCCTCCTCGCCCTGATCGTTCCCGACCTGTTCTTGCATGACGAGCGACACACGTCGCTGCACCAGCCGTTGGCGGGTCGCCCCTGCCTCTTGATACACTCCCTCGCGGATCATTTCGCGAGGAAAGGCATATCCATCGAACGCCCGCGATTCTTCAGCCAGATTCTCCTCACACAACAATCCATTGCGCAGTAGCTCCTCCAGGGCATACAAACCCGCCAGCTCATCAAGCTGGGCCACCTGACAGAGTCGCTCGAAGGTAAGTCCCTTTCCCAGAACTGCTCCGGCTACCAGTAATGCCCAGGCCGAGGGGGTGAGCTGCCCGAGTTGGGAGCGGATTAGCTCACGCACACTCGCCGGGATCAGATCGCCGACCGATGTCTGCGCCAACAGCCCGGCCCTCAGCACCAACCCCCAGGAGCCATTCTCCTGAAGCGAAGGGAGAATGATCTCGCGCGCGAGCAGCCCTTTGAGGGTCTCGACCAGGTAAAGCGGCTGCCCCCGAGTCTGAAAATAGAGCCAGTCGGCGAAGGGCACCAGAGCATCTCGAAAGGTGGAGGCTTCCCCGTTATCGGGGCATCCATCGGTTGAGCTATTGTTCCCCAACTCGAGTGGCTGCTCCGTCCATGCAAGTTTCTGCACGAAGCGCTGCGTCTCTTCTTTGGTGAAAGCAGTGAGTACGAGTGTAGTCAGCGGAATGCGCGTCCGTTTGAGAGCCATCACCCAGGAGGACTGCAGGTCGGGAAAAGTATCGGCTCCCGTGCGCAGGTTGAGCAGCAGCAGTACCGGCGCGGGCTGTTCGGCGAGACTCCGTGCGAGATAGAGCACCAGGTCGAGTGTCGCTGTATCAGCCCATTGCATGTCATCGAGCAAGAGCACCAGGGGACGATGTGCGGCCCATAGCTGGACGAGACGAGCCATGGCCTCGAACAGGCGATTGTGTCCGAGCGCCTCATCCGTCGCAGGAATGGGTAGATCGGGATAGCGATCGCTAAACTCGGGCAGCAAGCGGGAGAGTTCAGCCAGCCAGACATCGCTGAAGAGATCCTCGGGGGCATGTCCCTGCTCCAGTCGGCATCGCAGGACATCAATGAAAGGCTGATACGGGAGCTGCCTCCTGGTTTGAAGAGCTCGCCCCACCAGCACTTCTGCCCCTTGCGCCTGTGCCCAGCCTATAAATTCGGCGGTCAGGCGCGTCTTTCCGATCCCGGTCTCCCCCTCAAGCAGGACGAGCTGTGGCTGTCCCGCATGCACGTGCTGGTAGCACTCGATCAAGGTGCCGAACTCGGCTGATCTTCCCAGGAACGGGCCATCCAGGAGGTTTGCGGGAGGCTGTCCGGGCGAGGTATGGGGCGGCTGAGACTGCGGCGAACGTACAGGAGCGGTGTGTCGAATACGTTTGGCTAGAGCCACGGTCTCAGGTTCCGGTTCGACCTGCAGTTCGTCGGCCAGCACGGCACGGCAGTTTGCGTACGCGCGTAAGGCCCCTACACGATCTCCCTGAGAGAAACGCAGCCGCATCAGGCGTCGGTAGCCTTCTTCACAGAGTGGATCGAAGCCAAGCCAGCGGCTCACGGTATCGATAGCGCGCTCCCCATCTCCCGCTCGTTCGTACAGCATCGACAAGGCATCAAAGAGTTGGTGTACACGCAGGTGCCAGTACTCCCGGTGTTGGCGAGTCCAATCGTCGAAGAATTGCGAGTCGCGCAGCGTGAATCCTGCCAGGAACGGACCGCGGGCCAGGCGCATGGCCTGCTCGAGCTGCGCCAGTAACTCTCCCCCTGCCTGGTCCTTGAATGGTTCTACTAGGCGCCCTGCTTGCTTGCTGACAGATTCGACGAGCCGAAGATCCAGGACGAGCTGGCTGCTCTGCTCAATTCCAAGCGTATCGCGCTCAACCAGCAGGTGGGCCTGCTCGCCTGGTTCGTGACAGTGCACGAGGGACTTGCGCAACTCAAGCAGGGTAGCCCGTAAGGCTGCGCGTCCGTGCTCGGCATCCAGCTCCGGCCAGAAAGATTCGGACAGTGTTTTGCGCGTGTGAGTTCCACCTTCCACAGCCAGGTAGACAAGCAGGGCCAGTGCCTTACGTGTGGAGAAAGTGAGAATATATTCGCCGTGCTTCACTACCGGTGTACCAAGCAACGACAATTGTAACTGGCTCATAGTCTGCTCCTGTTGTTCACTGGACGACAACGAAAGAAAAGGTTCTACTGAAAATCCTGTTACAAATTTTTTTAGCTCGCTATAATTGACAGGCTGGTAGCCGATTCATGGAACGAATCATACCCTTTCGCGAGGATCAGCAATTTGAAGAAGAGGGTGAGCAGCAACCAATACCGAACCCGCTTACTTTAGTCAATGCACTCTTATGAGCAGTTTACGCGGCAGGTGCATGTAGGTGATGTCCTCACGGGGACATTTCGGGCGGAACGCCTCTAATTGTCTCTCACTCACAGAGAGAACGCTAGGTATAGTGAGCGACAATCTCCAGGGTGTCCATGCCCGGATCAAGCTGTTTGGTGATGCCATCGAGCAGACCGAGCGTGCGTCCGACCAGCAGCAAATCTGTGGGAATAGTGCCGATGCTCTTCCCGATTTGCATTCCGACGTCGACCGCATCAACATCTTCCCCGCTCTCACCGGGCTGGTCTTTGCCAAGTAGCACCCCGACCAGGTTCAGCAGGGTAGTAATGTCCACCTCTCCATCGAGTCGAAGTCCAGCTTCGGCCAGCGCCCCACTGACTCCGCCGAAATCGCCACTCGTGAGCGCTTGCACCAATTGACGCAGTGAATCGACGAGCGAGGGCGCCAGAGAAACGGTCAGCCCGTGGTCGAGCAGCACCAGGCGGGGACCCGGTTGCACGAGCAGATTGCCAGGATGCGGGTCCGCGTGCAAGATGCCCAGATGCAGCATCTGGTCGGCGTAGAGATCATTCAGCAGCCACGCAACCTCGTGCGGAGAAATGCCCGCCTGCTCCAGGGCCTCGCGGTCAGTAATCTTAATGCCGTGGATGTATTCCATCACGATCAGATGTTCGGTACTCAGGTCTGGCATGACCGCTGGAACGAGCGCATCGGCACGGTGTGCAAGCGCCGTGCGGAGGCTCGTCATCGACTCGGCCTCGTGCGTAAAGTCGAGTTCGAGCGGCAGCGTCTCATTCAGGTAATCAACAATCGGCTGGAGCTGGATCGCGGGCGCCAGCCGCGCGATCGCCTTGACGATCTGCTCCAGGACTGCCAGGTCCGTCGCCACCAGGTTCTCGATGTCCGGGTACTGCACCTTGACCGCCACCTCCCGCCCGTCGTGCAACCGTGCGCGATGCACCTGTGCAATAGAAGCAGCCGCGACCGGCTCCCGCTCGATCTCCGCGAACACATCTGTTGGACGCTGACCCAACTCGCGGGTGATGGCCTTCTCTATCTCAGACCAGGAGCGCGGTGGCATCCGATCCTGCAAGGGCGCCAGGGTGCGAATATAGACGGCCGGAAGGAGATCAGGACGCGTGGAGGCGAACTGGCAGGCCTTAATCAGCGCTCCGCCGAGCGAGATGGCCGTCTCCAGTATTCGGTTCGCGCTGCGCTGGTGCTGCAACTCCCAGTCCCGTGGCTTTACCAGCGAAGGCAACCACTTCGCTCGCTCACCCAGCGTCGTATAGCCGACGAAGATATCCGCCGCGACGGTGGCCATCACCAGGGAGCGCGAGAGGGACTGACCGACCGGAACCACGCGCGTGGCATGTTCCTGCACCGAGAGCCCGGCCTCCGTCCAGAGAAACGCGTTTGAACGGGCCAGGTCGGTCAGGCGGGCTAGAAACAGAGCAGGATTGGGCGTTGTCCCATTGGTAAAGACCGCCCACGTCTCCTCGATGGCATGCCTCACAGCCTGGTCGAGGACCCATCTTCTCTTCATCGTTCTTTTCTTCTCCATCTTGACGCTGTCGCTTTCCTCTCTTTCACGAGCGCAGTTCGCTCTTCAACACATTGCCTGTGGCCGTCATAGGCAACTCCGTAGCACCTCTTCGATTTCCCAAAGGACGAGGCGAGTACGAGTACCTCCTAGCCGTATTTCTGACGCATAACCTTCTTGTCGAGCTTGCCAGCGATCCTAGCGCGGCCAGGGTATGCAATACCAGTTGCCGATGGCTAAAGTAGACCCCTTTCGGGTTACCGGTGGTACCGGTGGTATAGAAGGTTGTGGCGCGAGCGTTTTCATCAAAGTCAGGAAAATCGAAGTCCTGCGCGCTCCTGGCCAGCAGATCTTCGTACTCCGCCGCAAACGTAGCGCTGGACTGCGGGCGCTCCCCTTCATCGCTTAACAGAATGAAGGTGTTCGCCGTTTCCAGGCGATCCTTGATGGAGTCGAGGACCGGCAAGAAGTCGGTGTGACAGAGGATGACATTGGCCCCAGCATGATTGAGGGTGTAGAGAATCTGTTCCGGGGAGAGGCGAATATTCACCGTCTGCAAGACGGCTCCCATCATCGGAACGGCGAAGTAGCACTCCAGATAGCGATGGCTGTCCCAATCCATCACGGCTACTGTATCACCTGACCTCACCCCCAGCCCGGCAAGACCACTTGCCAACCGGCCAATACGTTGACGCAGCGTTCGGTAGGTATAGCGATATATATCCCGGTACACGATCTCCTGTTCGGGAACCGTTGCCAGCGGAGTGTGAAGCAAATGCTTGATGAGCAGCGGGTAGTCATATGCGGAGGGAGTGTGTTGAATCAACGAAGCTGACATGGTAAATTTCCTTTCATTTGATATTCACCCTCTCTTGCCGGACTTGCTATCATCCCTGAGAAAGGCATGGACAAGCGAGGCCATCTGCTCTTTCTCGGTGAGGGCGAACAGGTGCCCTCCGTTGAAGATATGTAGCGTCGCATGAGGAATGAGCCGCGCCAGAATCCTGGCATTGATCGGTGGGACGATCACATCATCCTTACCTGCCAGAATTAAAGTCGGCTGGCGGAGACGGTGCAGCCAGGGAATGCTGGTCCAACCCACACCTGCCAGCAGTTGCATGAGGTATCCCCGGCCATGTGGCGCTTTGATCAGTTGCGCATAGGTGTGAGCCAGGTCGGGATTCTGCTGAAACGCGTCGCCATAGAGGAGCGGAGCGATGGCGGCCATGTAGGAAGGATCAAGATAGCGGCGTGGACTGATCATTTTGCCCAGGACACCCGGTTTTCCGGGCACCGAGATCCCACCGCTCGACGTGGACACCAGGATCAGGCGACGGCACCGCGAAGGGTACTGGTGGGCGAATTGTTGCGCCAGCGCGCCACCCCACGAGATGCCCAGCACATCGACTTCTTGATGACCTAATACGTCAAGCATCTCAGAGATCAGGCGAGCAAGGTCTTTGAAGCGGAGGGGGTAACGTGGGAGCGGCGACCCTCCAATCCCCGGTACATCAAAGCGGATCGTCCCGATCTTCTGTTCCCCAACGTTGTCGAGCGCCTCTATGAAAGGGTCAAACAGCTCCAGGTTGGCCCCGATGCCATTGATCAGCAGTAAGGGCGGCCCGTTGCCATCCCCCTGTTCTATGGCTACGCACAAAGCTACGCCCTTGACGTTGATCATTGTCGTTCCCATGGCTGTGTCGTTACGCATTTTATCCTGCCTGATACTATCCTTGCCTGTCTGCCCTTGTGTTCCCGTATCATTCCACCGTCAATAAGAGCGCCAACGTCTCGGCCATCAGGGCTGGCTTTTTCTCGTCTTCAATCTCGACCGTGTTCTGGAATGTGAGCAGCAGGCGACCCTTGCCCTGCGCTTCCACTGCCATCAACACCACTCGATCGCGGATGCGCGCCCCTGCTTTCACCGGTGCGATAAAGCGCACGCGATCAAGGCCGTAATTCAGAACGTGAGAGACGCCCTCAGGGACGACGTTGAGTCCATTTAGCATGGTGACGAGCAACGAAAGTGTGAGGTAGCCATGCGCAATCGTTGAGCCGAGGGGACTTTCCCGCTTCGTCCGTTCTACATCGACGTGAATCCATTGCTGATCGTCTGTACAGTCGGCGAACTCATTGATGCGCTCCTGGTCAACGGTGAGCCAGTCGGAGACTCCCAGTTCTTGCCCCACGAATTGCTCGATGGTGCTGACATCGTATCGCTCACGTCTCATGTGTATCCTCCTGTCTGCTCTGCTATACAATGGCGCTGAAGCCGATGATGGCGGTTCGGTCAAAGCGTCGTGTGATAGAGCTAGTATAGTCGACGAGCGTTGAGAAAAGCGTTTATCGAACTGGCCCCGGAGGCAGATCAGCGTTTGTTGTGACATATTTGTCTGTACGAAGGTGAAAGTTGCCCACTTCCAAGGAAACTATTTTCGTTCGAGCAGCTATCCTGACACCTTTGACTCACTCAACTGAGTCGCTCGACGACCATAGCCATCCCCTGTCCACCAGCTACACACATGGTTTCGAGGCCGAAGGTCTTATCAGCTGTCTGGAGGCTATTGAGCAGCGTGGTCATGATGCGGGCACCGGTCATCCCGAAGGGGTGCCCCAGGGCGATTGCGCCGCCGTTGACATTGAGCTTCTCCCATGGGATCTCCAGATACCTGGCAGATGGGATCACCTGGGCGGCAAAGTCTTCGTTGATCTCAACCAGGTCGATGTCGTTGATCGTCATGCCCGCCCGGCTCAGAGCCTGGCGGCTGGCTTCAATCGTCCCCAATCCCCTGATCTCGGGATTGATGGCTGAAATCCCACTCGCAACGATGCGGGCAAGCGGGGTGATGCCCAGTTCGCGCGCCTTACTGTCGCTCATCACCACCACGGCAGCAGCGCCATCATTCAGTGGGCAAGAGTTACCCGCCGTCACCTCACCATCGGGTCGAAAGACGGGTTTCAATTCTGCCAGGATCTCGACCGTTGTGCCGGGTCTGGGGCCATCATCTTCGTTCACTACGGTTCCGCCCGGTGTGATGATTGGAATAATCTCGCGTTGGAAGAAGCCATTCTGCTGCGATCGCACCGCTCGCTGCTGAGATAGGGTAGCATATTCGTCCATCTCGCGGCGGCTCACATGCTCGAGCAGGCGTATGTTCTCAGCGGCCTGGCCGGTCTCAATGTAGACATCTGGCAGCCCGGCCGGGGGCTCCCATGTACTGACTCCTCCTTTGGCTCGTTCAGAAGTACGCTCCTCGGCCTGGGCAAAGAGCGGGTTGTGGAAGCCAGTGTCGGCCATGCCGTTCTTAAACCGGCTCACGGTCTCGACCCCCGCGGCCAGGAAGATATCTCCCTCGCCGGACTTGATAGCGTGGAAGGCCATGCGGATAGTCTGCAGCGAGGAAGCGCATAAGCGGTTGACCGTCACTCCCGGGACGTTGGGCATACCGGCCAGGATAGCCACTATACGTGCCAGGTTGAAACCGGACTCACCGGCGGGTTCAGCACAGCCAAGCAGTAGATCCTGGACCGCGTCTGGATCGAGCTGGGGTACCTTCGCGAGTACAGCGCGCACAATAGCGACGGTGAGGTCATCGGGTCGGCACTCGACCAGCGAGCCCTTGGAGGCCCGGCCAATGGGGCTACGGGCGGCTGCAACAATGACAGCTTCGGGCATACTCATCTCCTTTTTTTCTCACTCAAGCTTTGTCTCCTCTCCCCATCCGACTTGTGAGCGGCTTGAAGCAAGACGCATTTGCTTACCATCGTCATTATCTAAAAGCATCTATATGCATTTTAAATCTATATGCAACGGTTGTCAAGGGTCTGCTTACTCTTGTTTCTCGACTGTTACCTCCCTTTGAAGTCTGCTTTGCGTTTCTCGATAAATGCCCGCATACCTTCACGCATATCCTCAGTGGCGAACAGCAGGAAGAAATTCTTGTGTTCCATTTCTAGACCTTCTTCTAACGTCGTTTGCAGTGACTTGCACACCGGTCAGCACCATCTCCATAGTGCGATATTTGCCAAGCGTACGTGCTAAGCGCTGCGTGCCACCCGCCCCTGGCATGACCCCAAGGTTGATCTCAGGTTGTCCAAAGCGCGTATTCTCTGATGCCACGATCATGTCACAATGCATCGCCAATTCGCAGCCGCCACCCAGGGCATAGCCACCAACTGCTGCGATCAATGGTTTATGAATGCGCCGAATGCGTTCCCAGGTCTGGAAACCACCGAGCATCATCTCAATTGGTGACTTATCGGACATTTCTTTGATGTCGGCTCCGGCTGCAAACGCTTTCTCGCCTGCACCGGTGATGACCATGCAGCGAATCCCTTCATCGCGATCAAGCTCCTCTAGCGCATTGGCAAGTTCGCTGACAAGCTGAAAATTAAGTGCGTTGAGTTCATTTGGCCGATTCAGGGTGACAATCCCAACGTGCTCATCGCGGTCAACTAAAATAGATTGGTAATTTGACATGCCTCTCCTCCTTTGAAGTTTAGAGTAATTTCATGGCCTGCTTGCTATCAACTGGGAACGAGGTGAGCTCCGGAAAATCAGCGTCATTCCCCATTTCTCATAAGAGCGCGGAGCGTTCGTGCAGACTCCTCATCCATGTGATAACTCTCAGCATCCGAGGGGAATGTCCCCGCCTGGACATCGGCGAAGAAGCCTTGCAGGGCCTCGGTAGCTACATTGGCCAGCTGAGCGTACTGGCGAACAAACTTGGGAACCCGTCCATCGTAGAGACCCAACACATCGTGATAGACAAGCACCTGTCCATCGCAGTGTGATCCTGCGCCAATGCCAATTGTTGGAACCGGCACTTCCTGCGTCACGATCTGCGCTAGCACATCAGGCACCCCTTCCAGAACGATCGCAAAGACGCCTGCAGCAGCCAGTGCATGGGCATCAGTCACCAACTCGCGGGCTGCCTCGGCCCTCTTGCCCTGGACCCGGTAGCCGCCCATGACGTGGATCGATTGTGGGGTAAGCCCCAGGTGCCCCATCACTGGAATCTCGGCAGCGAGGATCGCTTCTATCACCGCCAGTCGCTTGCGGCCTCCCTCAAGTTTCACGCATTCCGCCCGACCCTCACGTATGAAGCGGCCCGCATTGCGCACGGCCTCCTCTACAGAGACATGGTAGCTCAGCCAGGGCATATCGCCTACGATCAAAGCGCCGGGTTTTGCTCTTGCTACAGCAGCCGTATGGTGAATCATTACATCCACTGTGGCGGGAAGGGTATCGTCATATCCTAAGACTACGTGCGCCAGCGTATCGCCTACCAGGATCATATCCGCTCCGGCTCTATCAGCGATGCGTGCCGAAGGGGCATCATAGGCTGTTACCATCTTAATCTTAGGCCCACACTTTCGGGCCTGTATAGCGGGTACGGTCACTTTCTCCCGCATCGTCGTTCCTTGCCTTACACTTAACGAACCGACTTCAGTTCGGTCTCTTCTTCAACTTCGTAACTTGTGGTCACCTCCGCCACTTTGCCAAGCATTGCAATCACCGGACAATAACGGGTTACGGAAAGTTCGATGGCTCGCGCTACAGCCTGCGGATCAACATGTTGGCCCCGCACCCGGTAGAGTACTTCGATCAGGGTGTAGATCCTCGGGTGCTGGTCCGCCCGGCTCCCATGCACCTCCACGCTGAGGCCGCTGACCTGTTGGCGTTTCTTACGCAGGATCGAGATGACATCCATGGCGGTGCAGCCAGCCATAGCCAGCAGCAGCAAGCGAGGGGGCTGGGGGCCGGCACCCACGCCGCC
>WNFY01017112.1_pt1 | contig 12763 bp, 8 predicted proteins | sample 5400091 | NCBI WGS metagenome assembly WNFY01 (sample SAMN13153364, study PRJNA577476) | soil metagenome | isolation source: 60 cm soil or saprolite under grassland replicate 1 | place: USA:California | collected 2016-06-15 | reverse complement strand
AGAATGCGCCGTCCATCCAATGCACTGACCCAGTGCAACTCTGGTACTCCAACCGCGTCAGAACTATACAGCAGCTTCGAGTATGGAGCTACACTAAACGCGGCCCGCGTAAACTCGAGCATTTCATGGTAACCCAGGTAAGGAATACCGTACGAAAGATCGAGGTAGACGTTTTCGTAAACAGTCGCAAGATAAGCTCCCTGTTGTGTATAAGGATAGCATTCGTGAAGTAGGACTACCGGCATAGCACGATATTCGCGTCGCTCAAGTACAGCGCGCAAATGCAGCGGATTCGCGAGAAGCATATCCGCATCAGTATCACCATAGCCGCTATGGAACTGAACAGGTAGTTCCTGTCGTGCAGCTTCCGCAAACGTCACGTGTAAAAGGGTATCGAGCAAGGGCTTATGCGCAAGCCTTAATGAACCTCTTTCTTGCACCTCACGGCGAGCCACAGCAAAAGCTTCCTCGACATCATCGATTCTCCAGGTACGAATATCCAACCCAGTGCGATAGGCTACAATGCTTTTCAACGCCACATATCCTTGCCCGCGCACATCGTTTAGCGCTACTCGTAACGCTTCGACAACAGCAGAAAATGTAGCGTTCTCAGTTATCAAGCGCTGCATCAATAGCTCCACCCTCAGCATTGGCGCCACCCGGCAGTTCGCGAGTTCGCTGACTGTCGCATCCGGCAACACTAGTTCCGGTGGTGGAAAACCCTTATCCATAAACAGTACATCGAAGTTTGCAGCACGCAAGAATCTGCTTATCAATTGTTGCTCATCAAATTGCTGACGTGCTGCCAGTATGGCTTCTTCTGTTGGTTCACACTCAAAGAATGCAGCCATCTTATGTACCAGGCGATGGTAGAAGAGCGTGGTTGTCACATGCGAGCTTCGCATCCCAGGATCAGAGGATTCGGTGAAGTGCCCCCGCCACGCAGTGATTATCTCCCGATTGTCACCCTGAGCGACCGGGGTTCGATTGTCAGCCTGAGCCCATTCGCTGCGCTCAGGGTAAACTCCGCGAAAGGCCTGTGGAGCCTGAGTCCGGTAGATACCATGGCAGTGATTATCTGCAAGTGGAACATTTGACAGATCAATAGGCGTCATTGGGAACCTCCTGGTGTCATCCTGAGCACTCACCCTGTCATCCTGAGCGAAGCGTTGGAAACCTCCTGGTGTCATCCTGAGCACTCACTGTCATCCTGAGCGAAGCGAAGGATCTCGCGCTGTTGCCTGGTACTCCTTCCATGTAGACAGTATATCACCGGATCAAGAAGAGTGAAGCTTCATGGTGGCCCGCATCATCGCCCCGAACCTGTCCTTCCTATCAGGCCATGCCGATACTTGGCAAGTGAAGCCTCATGGTGGCCCGCATCATCGCCCCGAACACCATCATCCCGAGCACTCACCCTGTCATCCTGAGCACTCACTCTGTCATCCTGAGCGAAGCGAAGGATCTCAGCCAACACCACGTAATAATCATCGTTTTCCCCTTTTTGAAACCTTCTTCTTTGCTTCGTCGTGCCTTACTTAAAGAAGCAGTTCCCTTTTTGGAGTGAAAAGTGTCGTCCTGAGCGAAGTGCTGTCATCCTTCGCTTCGCTCAGGATCTCGCACTATTGTCCGAGATAAAATCATACAAATAGGCATGGCTCGAACCACATTATTACTAACACTGCCACTATTTTTTATCCACTGGATATGGCTCGCTTTGAGAAAAACAATCTGCATTTATCATTTACAAGGAGAATAAATGTATACCCTTGGAATCAATGCTGTTTATCACGATTCTGCTGCCTGTCTTGTCAAAGATGGACAGGTGATTGCAGCAGTTGAGGAAGAGCGCTTCACACATGTGAAGCATGGAAAACGTCCCACACCTTTTTCAACCTATGAATTACCGTTTCATGCAATCAACTACTGCCTGCAGGAAGGCGGTATCTCTCTGGTTGATATTGATCATATTGCTTACTCCTATAATCCCTTTTTGCTTCTTGGACAACATCATAATGATACAGTTCTCACTCTTCCCTTAGAGCCAAGCGTACATCCAGTGCCCTCTGAATGGGAATCAGCATGGGACCCTCTCTTTCTATCATCCATTATCAATGCACCACGCCACTTAACTGGCGGTGTACCACATCATTTGCAAGCGCGTTTTCGTGGAGCATATAACAAGGGTCCATACAGATGGCATTTTGTGGAGCACCACCTGGCACATGCTGCCAGCGCCTTTCTCCCCTCTCCATTCATGAATGCTGCTATCCTGACGTTGGATGGTCGAGGAGAGAGGGCAACAACAAGCTATAGTATTGGCGAAGGTAACTCCTTGCAAATGCTTGGTCAGGTCAACATGCCACACTCACTCGGAATACTCTATGAGCAGGTCACTGAATACCTTGGGTTTCTCCATTCTTCAGATGAGTATAAGGTAATGGCACTGGCATCATTTGGTAAGCCACGTTATCTTTCCGATTTCCGGGAGATTATCCAGCTCAAAACAGTTAGCGCTGGAGGAAACAGTTCTTCAGTTAGCATCCTGGCTTAACCAGGTCACCAACATCGATAGACTCTGCCTGGCAGGAGGAGTAGCGCTGAACTGTGTCATGAATGCTCGATTGCGTGATAAGGGACCGTTCAAGGAAATCTGGGTTCAACCTGCTGCAGGTGATGCAGGAACAGCACTCGGCGCGGCACTCTGGATTGATGCACAGGAACATTCAACATCTTCACGCTCCTTTTACATGGATCATGCATTCCTTGGTCCTGCTTTTAGTGATGACGAGATTGAGCAGTTTTTACATTGGTCAAAACTTCCATATCGGCGTTCCAAAAATCTTGCTGATGAAGTCGCTAATATGCTGGTACAAGACAAGATCATTGGCTGGTTCCAACATCGCATGGAGTTTGGACCGCGAGCACTGGGAGCACGTTCAATTCTGGCATCACCACTTCATGCATCTATGCAGGTCAGGCTCAACGAGATCAAGGATCGCGAAGACTTCCGGCCAGTAGCCCCTGTTGTTCTTGAGGAAGAGGCTGCTCATTGGTTTGAAAATGCCGGTAAGTCTCCATTCATGCTTTTCGTCTATGATGTGCTGCCAGAAAAAGCCGAATATATCCCAGCGGTGAGGCATGTGGATGGTACAGCGCGCATACAGACTATCAATCGCCAACAGCATCCACTCTATTATGACCTCATCAAGGCATTTCAGATGTGTACCGGGGTTCCGGTGCTCGTCAATACTTCATTCAATACTCGGGGTGAACCCATCGTATGTACTCCACGCGACGCCGTTGAGTGCTTCTGGACCTCACCTCTTGACGCGCTCGTGATAGGCTCCTACATCTTAGAAAAGCCGCAGAGTTACGAATAATGGTTTATGTTTCAGTTGTCGTACCGACCTTCAAGCGCCCGGCATTGCTTACTCGATGCTTGGAAGCGTTACTTGCACAAGACTTCGTTCCGGCAGACTATGAGGTCGTCATCGTTGATGACGCGGCTAGTGACCAGACAAGATGCCAGATAAAGCAGTATGCAGAGAGGGCTGAGATGTGCGGTCATGCAGTACGCTATCTTGCTGTGATAGCTTCTCACGGTCCCGCAGCAGCACGTAATATCGGCTTGTACGCCGCTTATGGCGAAATTATCGCTTTCACTGATGATGATTGTATTCCGTCTCCAGGATGGCTGAAAGCCGGGGTCAAGGCTTTGGTCAGCGATATTGTAGCCGTCGCAGGGCGCATCATCGTGCCATTACCGCCTGCACCTACTGATTATGAATACAATGCATCTCATCTCGCACATAGCGAGTTTGTAACCGCTAACTGCTTTTTCCGCCGTGATGCTCTCATCAGGATTGGAGGATTCGATGAACGCTTCACAGCCGCGTGGCGCGAGGATAGTGACCTCATTTTTACGCTGCAAGAAAACGGTGCGCGGTGCATCGCCGCTCAAGATGCAGTTGTCATCCATCCAGTGCGACCTGCGCGCTGGGGAGTCAGTATACATCAGCAGTGTAAGAGTTTCTTTAATGCTCTTCTTTATAAAAAGCATCCAGTCCTGTATCGCCAGAAAGTCCAGGCAACACCCCCCTGGCACTACTATGCTATCGTGTGTGCTTTACTGGTCGTATTGATCGGTGCAATAAGTGAATCATGGCTACTAGCATGTACTGCTCTTGGAATATGGATATATTTAACAGGCCGCTTCTGTATACAGAGGCTCCAACACACATCCCATGCTCCCTCTCATATTGCTGAGATGATAGTGACCTCTGTTGTGATTCCATTATTGGCCATTTTCTGGCGACTGCGTGGGGCTATCAAGTTTCGCGTGTTCTTTTTGTAAATGCTGTAGAACTACGTAAGCTGTCATCTGAGCGACTAATGTCATCCTGAGCAATAACAGTGTCATCCTGAGCGTAGCGAAGGATCTATCCAAAAAGTTGACGACGATCTACCACGCGCTTCACCTTGCCCTCGCTACGCGGGAGATGGTGTGGCTCAACAATCAGTACGTGCGCATGTAATCCTAGCGCCTGGTGTAGATCATTTGTCACGGCTGCTTGCAGCAGACCAATGGTTTCAGCTCCTTTATGATGAAGCATTTCATCTGCCTCCACATGTATCTCCAGCTCATCTAATGCATCACGTTGTCGATCAACGAGAATCTGGTAGTTACTGCTCAGGCCAGCATGGGAGAGCAGCACCTGCTCAATTTGGGTGGGGAAAACATTGACACCACGTACAATGAGCATATCGTCGGTCCGGCCTCGAACGCGCTTCATCCGCACAGATGTACGACCACAAGGGCAAGGTTCATGAACCAGGGCTACAAGATCACGCGTGCGGTAGCGTAACAGGGGCAAAGCTTCACGCGTCAAACAGGTGAAGATGAGTTCACCGACCCCACTATCCGGGAGGCGCTTGCCCGTTTCAGGATCAATTACTTCCGGGTAAAAGTGATCCTCGTTGATATGCAATCCCTGGTGTTGTGAGCACTCGGCTGCGACTCCGGGACCAATAACTTCTGTCAAACCATAAATATCGAAAGCCTCCAGGCCAAAGCGTTCTTCTATCTCATTGCGCATTCCCTCGGTCCACGGCTCAGCACCGAAAAAGCCAACACGCACATTCATTCGACTACGCAAGTTTATCCCCTCTTCGGTAGCAACCTCTGCGACAACTAGCGTATAGGAGGGTGTTCCTGCAATCACTGTGGCCCCCAAATCTTCCATCATCATGATCTGGCGTCGCGTCAATCCGCCACTCATCGGGATAACTGTTGCACCAATAACCTCCGCTCCAATATGTGCTCCCAACCCACCGGTAAAAAGACCATATCCATAAAAGTTCTGAAAGACATCGTCTGCCGTCACACCACCCGCTGCGAAGGTACGAGCCATCACTTCACCCCACATTGTTATATCGGCGCGTGTGTAGCCTGCGACCACAGGTTTCCCAGTGGTGCCGCTCGAAGCATGTAATCGCACCACGTCTTTCAACGGCACTGCAAAGAGTCCATAGGGATATGTGGTACGGAAATCATCTTTGATCGTGAAAGGGAGACGATCGATGTCTTCGAGAGCCTGAATGTCACGAGGATGTACACCACGCTCCTCGAGTGCCTGTCGATAGAAAGGTACTCGCTCATAGACACGGGCCACCTGCTGTTGCAAGCGTTGTGTTTGAAGCGCAGTTAATTCCGTACGTGGCATCGTCTCTGCCTGCGGATCCCAAATGTATCCATGTGATTTCTTTGCTGGTCGATCCATAGGTTACATCCCTCCTTGCTGGCAATTAGTAAACTCATAGCACTCCCTCACCTCCCCTGTTGTCATCCTGAGCGAAAGCTGTCTTCCTACGCCAAATTGTCATTTAGAAATTTTCAAACGTTCAGACATGACTTGCTTCCTACGCCAAATTGTCATCCTGAGCGAAGCGAGGGATCCTCACTTCGCTGCGAAAATCACTGAAAGTTTTGTAGTTACTATACCCAATATCAGTCCAAAAAGCCAATTCACTCTGCAAACAAACCTCATCAATAAACTACTGCTCAAAATGAGCGCTATGTGAGCGCTATTTTAAAAGCGGTCTTATCGGTATTGTTTCCGACACTTCCATGAAATATGATATCAGTATATTACCAAACAAGGTCGGCATCACAGTCGAAGTCTTATCAGACTCACATTTTATGGAGGTTCACGAAGATGATGTATCGCAGCGAAGTAGTGGGCAGCCTGCTCAGACCCACCTATTTAGTAGAAGCACGCGATCAGCTAGCAGCAGGGCAGCTCGACGCAGCAGCGTTTAAAGCTATTGAAGACCGGGCAGTAAATGAGTCCATCGCTCTCCAGGAAAACGCTGGTATCAATGTGATCACCGATGGAGAGGTGCGGCGCTACGCTTTCTATGGACACCTCATCGAGTCGTTGGAAGGCTTCGACAAGTATGGAGGCTGGGCCATTCCCTTTAGAGACGAGACGGGAGAGCAACTCGTTCTCAAGCGACCTGTAGTAGTAGAAAAACTCAGATGGCGTAGGAGCATGTGTTCAGAAGAGTGGGTCTACTTTCGCTCTCGTACATCGCATCCTGGAAAAGTGACGATGATTAGTGCCCAACAAGCGGCCGCTTACTACGACCCTGAGAAGTCAAAATCAGCCTACCCATCCAGAGATGCCTACCTTGCTGATATCGTAGATTTCTCGCGTCGCGAAGTAGAGGAACTTATTCGATTAGGCTGCACCTACATCCAGATCGACGCGCCTCAGTATGCCGCTCTTCTCGATCCCCAGATGCGTGAGGGGTATCGTCAACGTGGGAACGATCCCGACAAACTCATCGATGTCTGCATTGAAATGGATAACACCATCATCGGCAACCACCCTGGCATTACCTTCGGCATGCATATCTGCCGCGGCAACAACCAGAGCAAGTTCTACGCCAGTGGTGATTATGAACCAATTTCTCGTATATTCAGCAAGACCCGCTTTCAGCGCTTTCTTCTAGAATACGACGATTCACGTTCGGGAGGATTTGAACCGTTGCGACATGTGCCCGAGGATCGCTTCGTGGTACTCGGCCTTATTACGACCAAGAAACCCCGACTGGAATCTCCCACAGAACTACGACAACTCATCAAGGAAGCTTCTCAATATGTCCCATTAGAGCGGCTCGCCCTCAGTCCACAGTGCGGCTTTGCCTCTACAATGGAGGGTAACCGCATCTCGTTTGAGGATCAGCGCCGCAAACTAGAACTCGTGGCAAGCGTGGCGCAAGAGGTCTGGGGTTCCAAATGACCAGCCTACGTGCAGCAAAACATCTCAGGTGAGCGCACTTCTGGAGTGCGCTCCTGCTCAACCTGAGACCCCTACAACAGACTTAAAATCTCGTCGTCACTCAGGACATGCGAGGTTTGTTTGGCCGCATTCAAGATCAGTGCGATACGTGCGGGCGTCGGTTCCATTTGGTGATTCTTCAACCATGCGACCACATTAGCCTGCCCGCTCATTGGTCCAATTGTGATCGTTTGCTGTCGTCCAACCAGGGCAGCAGGAACGGAGCTATAAACGCGATCTTCAAGCCAGGTATCTCCTTTGGCTTGAGCTTTGAGTATAGCTGCCGCGTGGACACCCGTGCTGGTGGTGAAAGCATCTTCGCCCATGATGGGATAATTACGAGGGATCTGCATACCGGTCATCTCGCTTGCTAATCGGCAATATTCATCCAGGGCATGCAGGTCCTGGTCCATCCAACCCTCGAGGACCAGATTCACAAGTAATGTGTCCATCGCAGTGTTGCCAACGCGCTCTCCAATGCCTAAAGCACACCCATGCACCCGGCTCGCCCCTGCAGAAAGAGCAGCCAGACTATTCACTACATCCAGCCCGCGATCACGATGCCCGTGCCAATCAAGCATGAGATGGCCAAATCCCGCGCTCTGAAGTTGCTCACGGAGAAACTCTACCAGGCGTTGGACACCAGATGGTGTAGCATGTCCTACCGTATCTGCTAGACAGAGGCGCGAGACACCTGTACGGGCCGCTGTGAGATACATCGCTGCCACATGTTCTGGTCGGGCCCGTGTCGTATCCTCAGTGACGAACATAACACTGAGACCATTGTTCCGTGCATAAGACACTGCCTTCTCGATCGTTGTAAGCAAGAAAGATACATCCCATCCTTCAACTAATTGACGAATGGGGCTAGAACCTATGAACAATGCGGCTTCAATCGCCTGCCCGCTGCGCTGTTGGGCTTCAAGAATTGGCGCAATATCAGCCTCGTGAGTTCTCGCAGCACAATTGGGCTTGATTGGTAGGTGCTCGTCAATGATAGTTTTTGCCAGTACTAGGGCCTTGAAGTCCATCTCTCAATGTCTCATCGTTGAGTTCGATACGCTCCGGTGGATCGAATTGGCAAGTGAATGGAGGCACCTGGTTCCAGTCATAAATAAGGGAGTCACTCTTGAAAAGGTCTGTAGATGAAGATTGCTGTTCAGGCATAGCGACTTCTCTCCTTCTTGGGTTTTACTGCTGAAGATCTATTAAACGTTTCGTTTTGCTTCCGCTACAACATTCCTCTTTCATGTGGAAATCAGGGCACACAAGTATAGATACTCATAGTATAACTGGCTCTACAGAGATTTCGCCAGAGATGAATCATAAGAGAGACACATTTAAACAGTGTCAAAAGATCATATAGTGCGTTTACACTAGTAGTGAGACCCTATAGAAAGTAACATATGTATGGGAAATAGCTTATTCTGAGGATACGCTTTCATTCTAATGCTAGTATAATAGAGACAGAAGTTGACATCCTTGCCAGCTACAATTGGACTGGCATATGATGAATAGAAGCTGAAATCATCTATTTTGATCAATGAACCCGAAGAGGTCCTTGATGGACAGCCTCCTGGAGGCCAAGAGAAAGATAGCCTAGAGCTGAACGTATGCAAACATCGAAGTTCACCCCGTTGATCTCATCAAATAAGACACCTGAAACGATGCCCAGTCTTCCTACTACCTGGCCCAAGAACGCCCCTTCGTATTTTCACGTGTTAAGCAAGCCTTCTGGCGCAACATGCAACCTCGATTGCACGTATTGCTTTTTCCTCTCCAAGGAGAAACTCTATCCCAACAGTCGCTTTCGTATGACCGATGATTTGCTCGAAACCTATATTCGCCAGTTGCTCGAATCGCAGCGCGCTCCTGAAGTTACCATTGCATGGCAAGGTGGCGAACCTACTTTGATGGGATTGGACTTTTTCCAACGCGCGATAGACTACGTGAAAAAATATACGCGCCCCGGGATCACTGTCCAGCATACGATGCAGACCAACGGTATTCTCTTGAATGAAGCCTGGTGCGACTTTTTTCACGAGCACAACTTTCTGATTGGTCTGAGCCTGGATGGTCCGCAAGCTATGCACGACACCTATCGGGTGGATAAAGGTGGAGCACCGACATTCAATAAAGTGATGCGGGCTGCTCGACTCTTGCAAGAACACCAGGTAGAGTTCAACATCCTCACGACAGTCAATGCCGCCAATGCTGATCACCCGTTGGAGGTGTACCGCTTCCTACGCGACGAGGTCGGCACCCACTTCATGCAGTTCATCCCGATTGTGGAGCGCATCAATGAGAACGGGGAGATTGGTTTCCAAGAGGGCAACCAGGTCTCTGAGCGTTCGGTGAAGCCGGAGCAATGGGGCACATTCCTGATCACCATCTTCGACGAATGGGTGCGGCGTGATGTGGGGACGGTGTTTGTGCAGATGTTTGATGCTGCGCTGGCCTCCTGGTATGGCGCGCCACCCGCGTTGTGCATTTTTGCAGAGACATGCGGCAATGCGCTGGCATTAGAGCATAATGGCGACCTCTACTCGTGTGACCACTTTGTAGAGCCAAATTATTTACTCGGCAATATCAAGAGCAAACATATGATTGAGCTGGTAGCATCCGACCAGCAGCGGCAGTTCGGACTGCATAAGCGCGACTCGCTGCCGCGCTACTGTCGCGAGTGCGAGGTACGCTTCGCCTGTCACGGCGAGTGTCCGAAGAACCGCTTTATCGAGACACCAGATGGCGAGCCTGGATTGAATTATCTGTGCGCAGGTTACAAAGCGTTTTTCCTCCATGTCGATAAGCCGATGCGCATCATGGCCGAGTTGCTGCGTCGCAATCGAGCTCCGGCAGAGGTGATGTTGGTGCTGGCGACAGAGGAGGCGCAATTACAGAAAACATTTGCCAAAGCGGGACGGAATGAGCCGTGCCCGTGTGGCAGTGGGCGCAAATTCAAGCACTGTCACGGGAGATAAATGGCTTACTGCTTTATCCATGGTCACCACTGAGAAGACGACCATGTTGACAATGCCCGTTACGCTTCTGGCAACGTGAACTTGTGAACCTGCAAGCGCTTAACGAAAGCAGGACGGCGTAGATGAGGCCGAACCCAGGCGCGGAAACGGTCTTGAAACTCCAGGGTCTCGTTAAATTGATTAGCGGCTCCACGCAGCTCTACCAATACTCGAACAGCTTCGTCGTAGCCTGGGCCACTACCGCGTACCACTTCCTGATCGACTTGATGCCAGTAATCTCCCTGGTGATCGTGAATATCTTGCAGATGTCGCAGACGCTCCACTTCCTCCCGCTCGCGCTTCTCGCGTTCCAATCGGGCATTTATAGCCTTGCTTTCGACAAGCAGTTCATCGTAGGAGACGCGCTCACCAGTTGGTGGCATTGCTCTGGTCTTGTTCTGGCTCAATTGGCGTAATTCCCTGACGAGTAGGCGGCTCAGGCCTGGCTCATTGCGTGCTAACCGCACCAGATACTCGTACTGGCGCTCAGGTGGCAGCAACTTGACCCAGGCAGCAACATCATCTTCTTCAGTCGATGACACAGCCGCATTACTATGTTGAGCTGCCGCGAGAAGCAGTTCTTCCGGCACCTGCAACAATTCTGCCAACGCCTGTTGTGCCGCCGTCAGCATGCCAAAAGCGGGTGGAACTGGTGGCATACTGATTTCGCTGATTTCATCGTCCTCTTCTTCGTCATAGCTCCCACCCATGCGCTGACTGGCCAACCACGCAATATAGAGCGCCCGCCGATCATCTTCCATCAATTCATCGCGAATGGCGATGAGCGATCCTAATTCATATTCAATCCATTCGTCAGGCGCTTCCATCTCGCCAAAGTGGATATCGAGGATATCGTAATCTGGATACCGGGTGAACGTGACGAAATCTTCGAGCTCGTAGCCATCGATGAGATCGACTGGCAACATGCCATGCGGGAAACGCAATGCCAGTTCGGGCGAGCCCCAGTTCGCCCAATAGAGGAAGCCATCAAAGAACTCGTGGAGCACCTGGATGGGATTGTGCTTGAAGTCACCCCAGTGATATTCAATCATGGCGTGAGTAGAAGAGGCTTCGATATGACTGGAAAGGGCATTCACCGCATCGAGTTGCATCCGTGTCAGCGGTCGATCGATGGTCATGAATTCCTAACGCTGGTATTCGCTCATTAATATTGTCCTCCATGTGGTGTCAGCGCTAGCATATAAGGCATTCAATATACTACAGTCATCTTATTCTTGGGTTTCACAAGCAAAATAGGTTGAGTGCAGTTTGGTTGCAGCTCAGTGTAAAAGCTGGTATCAGCTTTCCACAAAGGATATCACACTTGACTGAATGAGAAAAGAGTTGGTACTGCTTTCGTCATAAGATATGGCGTACTTTTCCCGATTTTATGCTAAGTGTTGATGGATAAATCGATCCTCAAGCAGTAACGCGTGCAATTGAGCTTTCCGCCATCCGCTATTGCCCGGTGATCGGGTTGCTCGGGAAAGAGGCGCCAGTCGCCACCCGCTATATAATCGAGTAGGAAAATCGTTGGTCTGCTAGGTGCGCTGGGGGGCGATTGTGATCGGCTTTACGGATTGGAGCTATACCTATGGCCCCGAGCGCAGGGTTGGCCTCAATCACTTCATTTTCAACTTGAGCGCAAGATCCTCTACCTCATCTCTTTCATTCTCCGGCTACTGGCCGGTCCAGGTAATAGTCAATGCACCCCGCTACGAGATACGGCGTGAGCAACGGGCAGATGGAGGTGAAGCGCGTCAGCGAACCGTGAGTGTCACCAGCCCCACTCGCCACATACTACCCAGGTTCATCGGCAGCAATGGTTGACTGACAACGACACGCCTCTCATGCACTATGACAAAAGTCTCTCATCACGCTTATCCTGAGCTTCCGTCTTGTTCCTTGACCGGGTTCCAGAGGGGATAGGGGATACCCGCCAGCCGGTTGATGGCGAGCGCTTGCAGGGTAAGCAATACGACGGCGACGAGCAGCACGAGCAGTTGCCAGGGTTTGGTGAGTAAGCCGAGCGAAATAATCAGCGTCGTTGCACCTGCCGGAGGATGCGGTGACTTGAAAAGCACCATCAAGCCAGACGTCAGGCCGAGCGAGAGCGCGGCAGCGATGACGCGAGGCCAGGTCACCCCAACGGCCAGCGCCGGACCCGCAGTCGTGAGACCCGTGACGACCAGACTGAAGTAGCCTGCCAGCACGCCGATGGTATGACCAACCAGCGTATAGCGCGGCGAGGCGGAAGGCGCGCGCGGTGTGTAGAAAAAGAGGAACGCAGTCGGCCCAAGCGAGGGAAAGATGAACGGTGATCCAGTTATGAGCGCCAGGGCAGACATCAACCCAATACTGATACAGCCGTTGATAAAGCTGAATATGGCCAGCACA
>WNFY01004558.1_pt1 | contig 12764 bp, 13 predicted proteins | sample 5400091 | NCBI WGS metagenome assembly WNFY01 (sample SAMN13153364, study PRJNA577476) | soil metagenome | isolation source: 60 cm soil or saprolite under grassland replicate 1 | place: USA:California | collected 2016-06-15 | reverse complement strand
TGCTCGATCCGACCAAGGTGAGCCGGACCGCGCTGCAAAACGCAGCCTCCGTCGCCGGCCTGCTGCTCACCACCGAGGCCATGGTGGCTGAGTTGGTCGAAGAGAAGAAGAACGCCGGCGGCCATGCCCACGGCATGGGTGGGATGGGCGGAATGGAAGGCATGGACATGTAACTCGCTCAGCGAGTTACGTGTCCCGGGCAGGTTTCGGAACAGGGGAGCCAAGGTTCCCCCCGTAACCCCCTTCCTTGGAGTGACCAGAAGGAGCCCCGCTTCGGCGGGGCTTCTGTTTTGGAGCGGTGCGGCAGCGGCTGCGGCTTTGCTACACTGACCGCCCGTGGTGGCCCGTACGCCCGGGCTGTAGGAGGAGGGATCATGATCAGGCCAAGCATCAAGGGGCAGCGCCTTGCCGCCGTGTTCCTTTTGGGCTTCCTGCTGTTTAATTACCCACTTCTCAATCTGTTCGCCGGCCCCGGTCAGGTGTGGGGTATCCCAATACTCTACGTCTACGTGTTCGCGGTGTGGGCGCTGCTGATCGCAACGATGGCGCTGGTGGTCGAAAAGCGCAATGACTAGGAGCCGCTAGAAGCCGTCGGCGGGTCTTCCGCGTCCTGAGCCATGCTCACCGCCCCGGTCATCGTTATCGCCTCCTTCGCCTACGTAGGGCTGCTGTTCGCGATCGCCTTTTACGGCGACAAGCGCGCCGACGCCGGCCGCAGCATCATCGCCAATCCCTACATCTACGCCCTTTCGCTCGCGGTCTACTGCACCTCCTGGACCTTCTACGGCAGCGTGGGGCGCGCGGCCACGAGCGGCATCGGCTTCCTGCCGATCTACCTCGGCCCCACCCTGATGGCGGCGCTGTGGTGGTACGTGATGCTCAAGATCATCCGCATCAGCAAACAGAACCGCATCACCTCGATCGCCGATTTCATCGCTTCGCGCTACGGCAAGAGCCAGATGCTGGGCGGTCTGGTGACGGTCATCGCCGTGGTCGGAATCATCCCCTACATCGCGTTGCAGTTGAAGGCGATTTCTGGGACCTTTCTGATTATGCTGCAGTACCCGGATGTGACGGCCACGCCGGACAAGCAGGGCGCGCCGCTCTTCCTCGGCGACAACACTTTCTATATTGCCATGCTGCTTGCTGCTTTCACGATCCTGTTCGGTACGCGGCACCTCGATGCGACCGAGCGCCACGAGGGACTGGTCGCGGCGATAGCGTTTGAGTCTCTGGTGAAGCTTCTCGCCTTTATCGCGGTGGGGTTGTTCGTCACGTTCTGGCTCTACGGCGGCTTCGGCGACATCTTCAGCCGCGCCGGTCAGACGCCCCAGCTGAGCGCCTTGCTGACGTTTGGCGGCGAGAGCGGCAGCTACGCGACCTGGGCCTCGCTCACCTTTCTCTCGATGGCCGCCATCATGTTCCTGCCGCGCCAGTTCCAGGTGACGGTGGTGGAGAACGTGGACGAGCGCCACCTCACCAAGGCGATCTGGCTGTTCCCGCTCTACCTGCTCGCGATCAATGTCTTCGTGCTGCCGATCACCTTTGGCGGGCTGCTGCATTTCCAGAACGGCACGGTGGACGCGGACACGTTCGTGCTGACGCTGCCGATCGCGGAACGGCAGCCGTGGCTCGCGTTGTTCGCCTTCATCGGCGGGCTTTCGGCCGCGACCGGCATGGTGATCGTAGAGACCATTGCGCTCTCCACCATGGTGTGCAACGACCTAGTGATGCCGGTGCTGCTGCGCTTGAAGGTGCTGCGGCTGACCGAATGGCGCGATCTTTCCGGGCTGCTGCTGGGAATCCGCCGCGGGGCGATCGTGCTGATTCTGGTGCTGGGATACCTCTACTTCTATCTCGCCGGGGAAGCTTATGCGCTAGTTTCCATCGGGCTGATCTCGTTCTCGGCGGTGGCGCAGTTCGCCCCGGCCATCATCGGCGGCATCTTCTGGAAAGGCGGCACGCGCACCGCTGCGTTCTGCGGCCTCGCGGCCGGCTTCCTGGTGTGGACTTACACGCTCCTGCTGCCTTCCTTCGCGAAGTCGGGCTGGTTGCCGATCACCTTCCTCTCTCATGGGCTGTTCGGTACCGATCTCCTTAAGCCGCAGCAGCTGCTTGGCCTCCAGGGACTGGACGACATCACGCACTGCCTCTTCTGGAGCATGTTTGCTAACATCGGGTGCTATGTCGGCATATCCCTGATCAAGGGGCCGAACGCCGTCGAGCACGGCCAGGCTACCGTCTTCGTCGATGCTCTCAGGCACCCTGCTGCGGCCCCCGGCTCGCGTTTCTGGCGCGGCAGTGCCTCGGTCAACGACCTGCTGGCCCTGCTCGGTCGCTTCCTGGGACCGGACCGGGCGCAAGAGGTATTTGCTGCCTACGCCCGCAGCCGCGGCGCGCGATCGGTCGAGGCCCTCTCGGCCGACGCCAGTCTCGTGCACCACGCCGAGTCTCTGCTCGCCGGCGCCATCGGCAGCGCGTCCGCCCGCGTTATGGTCGCCTCGGTCGTCGAGGAAGAACCGCTTGGCCTTGACGAGGTGATGAACATCATCGACGAGGCCTCGCAGGTTCTCGCTTACAGCCGGCAGCTGGAGCAGAAATCGCACGAGCTGGAAGCGGCCACTAACGAGCTGCGGAGCGCCAACCAGCGGCTGCAGGAGCTCGATCGCCTGAAGGACGATTTCATTTCCACCGTGACTCACGAGCTGCGCACGCCGCTTACTTCGATCCGCGCGTTCTCGGAGATCCTCAGCGACAATCCCCGCCTCGACGAAGGCGAGCGCGCGAAGTTTCTCGGCATCATCGTCAAGGAGTCCGAGCGGCTCACCCGCCTTATCAACCAAGTGCTGGACCTCGCGAAGATCGAGTCCGGCGCCGCGGACTGGCATTCCAGCGAGATCGACATGCGCGAGGTGCTCAAGGACGCGGTCAGCGCGGTGAGCCAGCTGTTCAAGGAGCGGCGGGTCGAGCTGACGCTTGAGCTGCCGCAGAACGTGCCGGGCATCGTTGCCGACCGCGATCGCCTGATGCAGGTGATGCTCAATCTCCTCTCCAACGCGGCCAAGTTCTGCGAGCGTGCGCCGGGAATGGTCACCGTAGCGCTCGTGGAGCAGAGTGGTTTCCTTCGCGTGGAAGTGAAAGATAACGGCATAGGCATCGGCCCCGCCGACCAGGACCTTATCTTCGAGAAATTCCGCCAGGCGGGCGATACGCTCACCGGTAAGCCGCAGGGCAGCGGGCTGGGGCTGCATATCAGCCGCCGGATCATCGAGCACTTCGGCGGACGCATGTGGGTGACGAGCCGGCCCGGCGAGGGCGCCTGCTTCTCGTTCACCCTGCCACTCGCGCGCGGGCTCGCGCTGGTGAAAGCGGCCTGAGCTCATGAGCCGCCGGGTGCTCATCGTCGACGACGAGCCGAACATCGTCACCTCGCTCGAGTTTCTGATGCGCGGTGACGATTACGAGGTGCGGGTCGCGCGCAACGGCGAGGAGGCTCTGCAGCTCGCGGAGAGCTTCAGGCCAGACATAGTCGTGCTCGACGTCATGATGCCGCAGCGGAGCGGGTTCGAGGTTTGCCAGAAAATCCGCGAGAACCCTATCCTTAGGGACGCGAAGATCATCATGCTCACCGCCAAGGGGCGCGAGGTGGAGAAGGAAAAGGGACTGGGCCTCGGGGCGAACGCGTACGTCACGAAGCCGTTTTCCACGAAGGAGCTCATGAACACGGTGCGTGGCTTGCTCCCGCGCAGCGAGCGAGCGGATTCTCCCCGCCGATGAACGACATGCATCCCGATCAACGCCCCACGGCCTATGTCGTCGACGACGACGAGTCAATCCGCACGCTCTGGCGGTGGCTCATGGAGTCGAACGGGATCCCCGTGAAGACGTTCGCCACCGCTGCCGATTTCATCGAGTCCTATCGGAACGGGGGCGCCGGGTGCCTCGTGCTGGATCTCAAGCTGCCCGGCATGAGCGGTCTTGAGCTGCAGCAATACCTGAACCGCAAGGACATCGAGATCCCGATCGTCTTCGTCACGGGTTACGGCGACGTGCCTGCAGCGGTGAGCGCGCTCAAGGGCGGCGCCGTCGATTTCATCCAGAAGCCGTTCAGCCATCGCGAGGTTCTTTCGATCATCGAGAAGGCCTTTCGGCGGGATGCTGAAATTCGCGGGAAGCGCGCGCGGCTGTCGATCGTCGCCAGCCGCCTCGCCACGCTGACCGAGCGCGAGCGCGAGGTGTTGCAGCGCGTCATCGAAGGCAAGCCGAACAAGATCATCGCGGGCGAGCTCGACATCAGCATGAAGACCGTCGAATTCCATCGCGCCAAGGTGATGGAGAAGATGAGCGTGACCTCCGTGGCCGAGCTGGTGCAGATTGCAATGCAGCAATCGGAGTGAGTCTGAACCTAGGGTTTTCCCTAATGGAACCCCACCGCTCTGGCGGCTAGCATCTGCCGGGTTGTCCGGGAGCCCGTCCGAGCGCTCCCGACGAACAAAAGGAGGAGGGGCACATGGCGAATTTGACGCCCGCGCAACGCGACGCGTATTGGCAGAAGACTTCCCGGCTGATGTGGATCATCATGGCTCTGTGGGTGCTCTTCAGCTTCGTGATACCCGCTTTCGCCGCGCAGCTGAACCAGATCAAGATCTTTGGCTTCCCGCTTGGTTTCTACATGGCGGCGCAGGGCTCGCTGATCTCCTACGTAGTGTTGTGCTTCTGGAACGCGAGCGCGCAGAACAAGATAGACGAAGAATTCGGCGTCGCCGAAGACTGACCCGGGAGCGACCAGCATGGCCAACCAGACCAGCAAGAGTTTCGTCGACAATCTCGGCAAGATCTACGGCGTCTACGCGGGGGGATTCATCGGCTTCGTGATCATCCTCGCGATCCTGGAGCAGATGGGGGTGCCGAACAAGATCATCGGCTACTGCTTCGTGTTCCTGACCATCGGCGTGTACGCCTACATCGGCGTGATCTCCCGCACCTCCGAAATCTCGGAGTACTATGTGGCGGGGCGCGTCGTGCCGCCGTTCTTCAACGGCATGGCGACCGGCGCCGATTGGATGAGCGCGGCCTCGTTCATCTCGATGGCCGGCGGCCTGTACCTGGCCGGCTACGGCGGCCTCGGCTACGTGCTCGGCTGGACCGGCGGCTACGTGCTGGTCGGCGTCCTGCTCGCGCCCTACCTGCGCAAGTTCGGCCAGTTCACGGTGCCCGACTTCCTCGGCGTGCGCTATGAAGGAAACACCGCGCGCATGTGCGGCGTCGTGGTGCTGTTCTGCGCGTCCTTCACCTACATCGTTGCACAGTGCTTCGGCATCGGCATCATCACCTCGCGCTTCCTCGACATCCCATTCGAGATCGCGATCTTCGTCGGCCTGCTCGGCATCCTGGTGTGCTCGATGCTCGGCGGCATGCGGGCGGTGACCTGGACGCAGGTCGCGCAGTACATCATCCTGATCATCGCCTACCTGATCCCGGTGGTCTGGCTCTCCACGAAGCTTTTCGGGAATCCGATTCCGGAACTCGCCTACGGGCAGGTGCTTGAGCAGATCGGCCAGCTCGAGCAGAAGCTCGGCATCCTCAAGCCGCACGCTGCGGCCTACGTCGACGCCAAGGGCCAGTTCAGCTGGGTCGAGTTCAACAACTTCTGGGCGCTGACGCTCACCCTGATGATTGGCACGGCGTCGCTGCCGCACATCCTGATGCGCTATTTCACGACGCCGAACGTCAAGGACGCACGCACGTCGGTGGGCTGGAGCATCTTCTTCATCTTCCTGCTCTACTTCACGGCGCCGGCCTACGCAGCGTTCGCCAAGCTCGAGGTCTATACGAACGTGATCGGGCATCAAATCAGTTCGCTTCCGGCCTGGGTGCAGAACTGGTCCCAGGTCGGCGGCCTGCTCACGATCAAGGACGCGAACGGCGACGGCATCCTTCAGCTGAGCGAATTCATCATCAATCAGGACATCATCGTCTTGTCGATGCCGGAAATCGCGGGCCTGCCCTACGTGATCTCGGGCCTCGTCGCGGCGGGCGGCCTCGCGGCAGCGCTCTCCACCGCCGACGGTCTCTTGCTCGCCATCGCCAACGCGCTGAGCCACGACGTCTACTACAAGATGATCGATCCGCACGCGTCCACGGTCCGCCGCCTGGTCGTCGCGCGGCTCCTGCTGGTCATTGTCGCCATTGTTGCGGCGGCGGTCGCCGGAACGCGGCCCGCGGGCATCATTCAGATGGTGGCCTGGGCGTTCTCGCTGGCGGCGGCGGGGCTGTTCGCGCCGCTCGTGCTCGGCATCTGGTGGAAACGCACCACGGCCGCAGGCGCGATCGCCGGCATGGTCATCGGCTTCGGGGTGTGCGCGTATTACCTCGTCGGCACGCGCTACTTCGGCATGGCGGAGTGGTTCGGCATCCGCAACATCTCGAGCGCCCTGTTCGGCCTGCCGTTGGCTTTCCTGGTGACCTGGGTGGTGAGCCTGATGACGCAGGCGCCGTCCAAGGAAATGCAGGAATTCGTCGATTCGATCCGCGTTCCCAGGGGCGAGCTCGCTTGGGTCAAGGGGGCAGTGCACGACTAGCCGCGGTTTCGACGTTCGCTAGGGACAGGGCCCGCTCTACGCGGGCCTTGCGTTCCTGGGGGTGCGATCTTCGTTGCGAGTGACACCGATCGGTAACCGGGGCGTCGCGCCGCGGTAGGCGCGGGCTCAGTGCGTGCCGCGACTGAGCCAGCGCTCGCCCGCCGCCGCTTTGCGCAGCGCCGAGACAGTCCGGATACCCTGCTTCGCGGCCTTGCGTTCCAGCACCAGCAGCAACTGCGCCGTCGCCAGGGCGTCCGCGAGCGCATGGTGGCGCGCCACCGACGCGATGCCGAAGGCCTGGAGCCAAACGTCGAGCGGCTGCCTCGTGCCGGCGATCTCCGAGGCGACCGAGCGGGCAAGCCACGCAAGGTCGAGCCACGTGAAGCGCAGGCGCTCTCCCAACCAGATTCGCGCCGCGCGCTCGAGCATGGCGGCATCAAACGGCGAGTTATAGCCGACGCACGGCGCCTTGCCGGCGAATTCCAGCAAGCCGATCAGAGCTTCGCGCGGGTCCGCGCCTTCGAGTTGCTCGGCGGCGCCGATGCGATGCACGAGAATGTTGTCCCGGCCGCTCGGCGTGTGCTGGCGCAGCACGCGGTAGTAGCTCTGGCCGAGCGCAATGCGCCGAGCGACGACGACGATCGCGCCGACGGCGATCAGCGCGTCGCGCCGGGGGTCGAGCCCGCTCGACTCCACGTCGATCACGACCCAGCACGACTCGGCTGCGGGCGCGTCCACGGGATCCGGCAACGCACGCCAGGCATCGAGCCGGCGTCGCTGCTCGGGCGTGAGCGCGGCGCCCCGAGCGAGCAGACGCGCGAGCCAGCCGCTCACAACTGATAGTCGAGCGCGAGCCGGCGCTGCAGGCGCCGCGCCTGAAGCAAGGATTCCTTGAGCACGCGCCGCTCGAGCGAGTTGAGCGCGGCGGGGTCAATGCGGTTCACCTCGGCGACGGCCGCTGCCCCCGCCCGCTGGCGGCGCAGCCGCACGTGCAGCAAGTAAAAGAACGCCGCCACGCTCGATTCGACCTCGTCTCCCGGAACGCCGAGCGCGCGGCCGGCCTCGCGCAGGCGCGTCGCCGTGTGCGTGGTGGTCGTGCCGGCGGCGAGAGCGTACACCCGTGCGACATCCACAAACACCCGGGTGCCCTGGGTTTTCAGATCGATACCGCCGGCGTCCACTCCCGGTTCGAGATTGCCGAAAAAACCGATCGGAGGGCCGCTGGCGAGCGCGTTTTCGGCCATGAGATGCAGAAACGTTTCGTTGCCGGGAATAGCGCGCGCGATCCACGCGCGCAGATCCGCGGCGAGGTCGGCCTCGCCCGCGAGGGGCCGGAAATCGAAAAAGATGCTCGCGTCGAGCAGCGCCTGCGGCGTCGGTGCACGCAGCCAGGAGGCGAAGCGGGTGCGCCACTGTTCAGAAGAGAGGCAGTTCTGCGGGTTGCCCGCCATGATCCCGCCTTTGCACAGCGGAAATCCGCACGCGTCGAGCGTCGCATTGACCGCGCGCGCGAAGCCGAGCAGCCGCGCCTGCGCCGCGTCGTCCCCTGCCTCGAAGACGATCGCGTTGTCCTGGTCGGTAGCAATCGTCTGCTCGCCGCGACCCTCGCTGCCCAGGGCAAGCCAGCACCAGCGCAGGCCGGCGAGATCATGCTTTGCGGCTTCGAGCGCGACGATGCTCTCGCTCAAGCGGTCGTTGAGCGCGGAAATGATCTGCGTGAGCGGCTCGGCGCCCAGCCCTTGCGCGAGCATGCTCGCCGCAAAGCGCCGGATCGCGGCCGCGGCCTCCTTCAGGCCGTCGACATCGCGCGCGAGTTCGATGGCGTGGCTCGCCGCCCGCATCGACAAGCGCTCATGGGCGAAGAGCGACCGTTCCGATACCACGCCCTTGACGCGGCCCGCCTCGAGCACCAGCAGGTGTCGGATGCCGCGCCGTGCCATGAGCAGCGCCGCTTCGTGAACGCTCGCCGTTGCGGGCAGGCCGAGCGGGTCGCGGGTCATAAAGCGCTCGATCGGCGCCGCCGGGTCGGCCCGTCCCTCGGCGCTGTGCCTGAGCAGGTCGCGCTCGGTGAAGATGCCGAGCGGTGCGGTTTGCTCGCTCACGACCACCACCGAGCCGACCTGGAACCGCTGCATCAGCTCGAGGGCCTCTTTAAGCGGCGTCCCCGGCGCGCAGGTTACGGGTGCGAGACGCAGGATTTCGGCGAGCGGCGTGAGCATCGCGCGCTCGTGCTCTCCCTCCTCGTCGTAGCTCTCCCTCATGCGCCGGTATGCCTGCTGCAGGAGGGATTCGATCTGAGCCGTGCAGTAGCGCCGGAACACGGGCGAGCGCAGCATCAACTCCTCCACCGTGGAACCCTCGATCTCGTAGGTGAAGGAGTCTTCGGTAGCGCGGTATTCCGCCGTCGTCGCCCGCCGGCCGACCACCGCGCTGATCGGAAAAGGCTCGCCGGGCGCAAACACCAGCTCGTCAAACAGCGCCGGCCCTGAAGTGAAGCGCGCCCGTACTGTGCCGCGCTGGAGCAGGTACAGCACGCCCGCGGGTCCGGAGCCCGGGCCGACAATCAGTGTGCCGGCCGGATGGTAGGAGAGGCGGGCGCGCGCTGCGATCAGCGCGAGCGAACCCGCGTCCATATCGTTGAACGGCACATGCTGGCGCAGGAACTCGATCGCGGCGGAAGCGAGCACGGAACTCATGACAGTCACAATAGGCGCACGACGAGCCGACGGTTCGGCGTCCGCTCGACGGAGCCCGCGCCCAACGCGGGCCTTGCTTTTTTATCGGCTACGTCAGAACGTGACCTTGTAGGTGCCGTCGATCTGCTTGTCGGCGATGCACTGGTAAAGCCCCTTCTTGCCGTCGAGCTCATAGGGGATGTTGACGCGTATGCCGGAATCGCCGGTCGAAGCCTGAATGTTCGAGTTCTCCTTGGTGACGAAAGCCGCCTTGGCGTACCTCGGATCCTTTTTCGCGCCAGCCAGGCAGACGTCATAAGCGAGCTGCTCGTCCTTTCCCCTGGCGCAGCCGGCGAGGGTCAGCGCGAGGGCGGTGGCGCTCGCTGCGGCGATACGCTGAGCGGAAGTCATGAACATAGACGAAGGTCCTTTTTCATAGTCGGAAATCGGTGCGGCGGATTATTCCGTATTTTGCCAATTTTTCGGCAATGGTGGGGCCTGTGATTTCGGTGGTCTGGGTTAGGGTGCGGGGGCGGCGAGAAACTGCCCGACCAGGTCCGCGGCGACGAAGCGCCGTTGCATTTCCTGGCTCACGGCGATCATGCGGAAGCGCACGGCTCCATATACCACTTCCTCATCCAGTGCGCGCATGCTGGCATGAATCGGCAGCGTTTCGAAGAGGCGCTTAGCTGAATGATTGGCGACATCCCGCGCCCGCCGCGGTTCCCCGAGACTCACCGCTTTTAACCGCGTGGTGAACTCCGCAGTTGCCTCGCCCCAGCCTTGCGCTCGATGCCTAGGCACAGGTAGAGAAACTAAGAGCGCCGAATGGATTCCGATGAGGGCTTCGCGCAGTCGGGGATGCTGTTCGGCCGAGACGTACGGGCGCAGGTGTCCCTCGGCCACGATGAGCAGGTCGCCCAGAACGGCGACGAATGTTTCCCAGCGGCAGACATCGAGCGCGTCGAGGAATGGTTTCTCGGTGAACAGGGCGTAGCTCGCGAGCCCGGTCTTGCCGCGGCAATAGTCGATCGCGCATTTCTGGGCGATGAGGGCGGCGCGCTCCCCGAGAAAGGTCTTTAGGGCATCGGCAGTTGCGATCGGCGCCGGCCGCAGGCGTGCTCCCAGGCGCCGCCACAGCCGCCCAACCCAGCCAGCGGCCAAGGGGTTCGCGATGGTCGCCGGCGGACTCGTCATGAGGAGCTGAGTTGGTGAGTTCTGGCCATTGGGATAGTGAGTTCTTATAGCATAAGATACCGCCATGCAACCTCAGGACATCTGGTGGTCGTACTGGTACTTCCATCTGCCGAACTACGCCTTCTCGGTGCTGTTCTGGACGCTGATCGGGCGCTTCATGTTTGCGATCTTCCTGCGGCCCGACTCCCCCAACTACATCTACCGCTGGTTCCGGCGCCTCACCGACTGGATGATGCGGCCGGTGGCCTACATCACGCCCTCGATCGTGCCGCCGGTGGCGCTCGCGCCGATCGCTGCTTTCTGGGTGGCCATCGCACGCGTGACGTTTTTCATGGTGCTGTACGCCGCGGGCCTCACTCCGCGCATGGCGCAGTGAACCGCGCATGTTGGATCGCGATACCCTGTTCCCGGTGGTGCTTGGCGTATGCATCGTCAACGGCATTTTTTCGCCCTATCTCAAACTGGCGATCCCGATCACGGTGGTCCTGATGCCCGAGCTTTTCCCGCGCACGGTCGAGTGGGTGCTGTTCTGGAGTTCGGTACTGCTCGCGAGCGGGACGCTCCTTTTCAGCGGTGTGCCCGCCGCGCTCTACGAACGCCTGGTCGAGGGTAAGCCCGAGAGCGTCGCCTCGATGTGGATTTGGCTTGCCGGCGCGGCAACGTTGAGCCTGCCGGCGGTGTTCAGGTTTCTATAGCGCAGCGGTGAGTTCGCGCTCGCGACGATCGCGGTGAATTCTTGGCGAGCAGGTGAATTGCCCTTATAATTCGCGCTCCTTTTTCGCGCGTTTCGGGTTTTTTCCGGAGCGCACCGGCCCGGCCAAGTAGCTCAGTTGGTAGAGCAGAGGACTGAAAATCCTTGTGTCGGTGGTTCGATTCCGCCCTTGGCCACCAAGATTTCGCGCGTAGCACGGCCACGCGCGGCCGCACCCTTTCTATCGCGGCACGAGTGCGAACGCGCGCAGCGCAGAGCCCGTGCCGCCCTTTACTTTGAGCGGCGGCACGACCACCGGAAATTCGTAGGCTTCTGCTTTCGCGAGCGCCTCCAGGTCCAGGTTCTCGATGATGTAGATGCCCGAGTCGGCGATGAGCCGCATGTGCACGGGGAACACCTGGAATTTCGGCTCCTTCACGACGGGCGGTCGCTTTTCGAAGGTGAGCGTGTCGTTGCCGACGACGCGCGCCCCGGTCTTGATCAGATAGTTCGCGCCGTCCAGCCCGAGTCCGGGCGACGCCTCGCCGGCGTACTTCGCGGGGTCGCCCTTGAAGTACTGGCCCCAGCCAGTGCGGATGAGCACCGTGTCGCCTTTGCGCAGCGTCACGCGCTCGCGCCGGGCCGCATCTTGCAGGTGCTTGGCCATGATCTCGAAGTCCGGCGGCAGCGGAGCGGCGTTCTTCTGGACCGTCGTCGCGACATCGAGCAGGATGCCGCGGTTCACCAGCAGCTCGGCCGGATACTGATCGATGGCAAGATGGGCGCCGACGCCGCTTGCGCCGATGCCCGCCGGATCGCTCGTCGCCGCGGCGGCGTCCACCCCGCCGTATAGCTTGCCGTCGCGCCCGATATGGCCGATGGCGTCGATCGAGGGTGCGCCGTGCTGGCCGCTCCATTCCATCTTTTCGGCCGCAAAGGAGAGCTGGTCGCCGTCCTTGAACATGCCGCGGGTCTTGCCGTGCGTTGCGGCCAGCGCCATCGAGAACGGCGGATTCACCGACGCGATAGGGGACTTCGAGTCCCAAGCGTGCGAGAGGTCGATGACGCGCGCCTTGGCGATTGCGGCAAGCAGGGTCTGCGCGCGGGAGTCGTTCGCCAAGGCGGACGATGTCCCGCAGGCAAAGACCAATACGACGACGACTTTCAGAAGCGGTTTGAACATGAGTCCTCCTTGGCGGCAAATCATGCAGTCGCCGAGCAAAGCAAGTCAAGCGAAGCGCGACTTAGGCCAGTACTCGATTTCCGCCCTTGAATACCATTGATTCGCCGGGCGCAGCGAGGCAAAATCCACCCGAGGGGAGGGCAGATGCGTTCGTTGAAATTCCTATCGGGGGCTTTCGCCCTCGCGCTTGCGTTCTCAGCGGGCATTACGCGCGCCGAGCCGGTGAAAATCCGCGTCGCATGGGTGACGCCGGTCGCGAACCGCGCCTCCATCCTGTTCGAAAAGCCGGGGCTTGCGCGGCACATGGGCAAGTCGTATACCTTCGAGGCGGTGCGCTTCCAGGGCGCGCCGCCCATGATCACCGCGATGGCCAATGGCGAGCTCGAGATCGCCGACCTCGCATTCTCCTCGTTCGCGCTGGCGGTGCAGAGCTCCGG
>WNFY01019942.1_pt1 | contig 12766 bp, 8 predicted proteins | sample 5400091 | NCBI WGS metagenome assembly WNFY01 (sample SAMN13153364, study PRJNA577476) | soil metagenome | isolation source: 60 cm soil or saprolite under grassland replicate 1 | place: USA:California | collected 2016-06-15 | reverse complement strand
TCTGATTCTCGCATTCCTTATTTCTTTACAAACAACAGCGCAACGAATTGTTAAGAATTATGAAAAGGAATGGGTGCAAGTGGATGCTTTTGTAAAAAAGGAATTACCCAAATCGGCGTTGACCCAGGTTAAAAAAATTTACCTACTGGCAAAAAAAGAAAAACAGGATGCGCAGATCATTAAAGCTCTCGTGTATATGACAGGGCTGCAAGAGCAGGTGACTGAGAATGGTGGGGTAAATTCTATTGATGACATTGAAAAGGAAATAAGTACAGCAACAGAGCCTGCAAAGTCTATTCTTAATAGTATGCTGGCAGACATGTATTGGAATTATTACCAGCAACATCGCTGGCAACTATACGACAGAACAAACACAAGTGGCTTCAGAAAGGATGATATAGCCACGTGGACCGCGGATGATTTTCATAAAAGGATCAGCGACCTTTATTTGCAATCAGTCAAAAATGCAAGTCTTCTTCAGGGAACAAATCTCAATGCTTACGATGCCATAATTGTAAAAGGAAACGTTCGTCATCTTCGTCCTACTCTTTTCGATCTGCTGGCTCACCGGGCATTGAATTATTTCAAAAATGATGAAAGAGACATTACAAGGCCAGCTTATGCTTTTGAGATTAATCAGGCTGTCGCATTTGGTCCCGCGGCCGATTTCATTCATCACAAATTCATAGCAAAAGATTCCCTCTCACTGGAATATAAAGCATTGTTGCTTTACCAGCAATTAATCTCCTTTCATTTGAATGATGCGAGGCCTGATGCTCTCATCGATGCCGATATTGAAAGAATTGAATTTGTCAATGAAAAGGGTGTCCAGGAGAATAAAAAAGAATTATATCTCGCTGCACTGAATCATCTCGCTCATCAATATGAAAACATCCCGGCAGCTTCTCAGGCCTTGTACTTAATTGCTCAACAGTACAATGAAGATGCTTCAACTTATCAGCCTTATGGAGATACGACGCATCGTTATGACAGGATAAAAGCAAAAGAAATTTGCGAAAGGGTTTTAGCGCAGAAAGATTCTTCTGAGGGAAAGATAAACTGCTACAACCTTCTGAATGAAATCAATAAAAAGGATTTCAAATTTTCTGTTGAAAAAGTAAATATTCCCAATCAGCCATTCAGAGCTCTAATCCAGTACAGAAATTTCAATCAGCTATATTTAAGATTAATAAAGGCAGATGAAAAATTAAAAGCCGAGCTGGATAATTACTATGATGAAAAGTTCTGGAGTAAAATTGTGTCTGCTACCGCTATCCGCAGTTGGGAACAGGAACTGCCTGCTACCAATGACCTGCAGCAACATGCAGTTGAAATAAAAATAAATGCTGTTCCGGCGGGCGATTATCTATTGCTGGCGGGAACCAACAAAAACTTTGATCAAAAGAATATGATGCCAGGGCATCTAAAAATATTAAGGAAAAAACAACCAGCTACAAAACAGATGAAAAAGGTTTTTTCAAATTAGAAAGAAAAAAAGAGCAGTCCTATGGTTACAACTATTTACTGGATGTAAATTATAACGGCGAAAGATTTTTCATGGATGATTTCCAGTACGATTACTATTATAGTGATGTTATCCCTGCCATAAAAGAAAATATCTCCGTTTTTCTCTTCACGGACCGTTCCATTTACAGACCAGGTCAAACCCTATATTTTAAGGGAATTACTGTAAGCCGGGCCTTGGCAGAAACAAAAAATAATATAAAAACTGGTTATGAAACCATGATCTATCTGCGTGATACGAATGGCCAGTTAACGGATTCGATGAAAGTAAAAACAAATGATTATGGTTCTTTCTCAGGAAAATTTCAATTGCCTCAAACCGGCCTGAATGGACAATTCACTTTGTTTGTAAAAGATGATAAAGGTGAAACAAATGTATCCGTCGAAGAATATAAGCGCCCAAAATTTTATGTAGATTATGAAAAAATAAAAGGCAGCTATAAGGTCAATGATAAAATAAGGGTGACAGGCTTTGCCAAAGCGTATGCGGGAAATACTATCGATGGAGCCGCGGTGAAATATCGTGTTGTTCGTCAGCCAAGATTTATTTATGACTGGTTATTCTGGCGTTGGTGGCAGCCACCGGTAAAAGAAATGGAAATTACACACGGAGAAGTGAAAACTCGTAAAGATGGAAAGTTCGAAATCGAATTCACGGCCATTCCCGATTTAACAATTGACAAAAAATTTGAACCGGTCTTTGATTATCATATTTACGCAGATGTTACAGACATCAATGGCGAAACAAGAAGTGGAGAAGAAACAGTTTCGGTAGGATACAAATCTTTATTGCTCAATGTCAATTTGCCCGAGAAATTACCAGTTGATAGTCTCAAAAATATTTCAATCATCACCACGAATATGGCTGGTGAATTTGAGCCGGCGAAACTTATTGTTACCATTTCAAAACTGAAGGAAGAAAAACGGTTAATCAGAAAGCGCTACTGGCAGAGACCGGACCAATTTGTAATGAATAAGGATGAATACATCAAACTATTTCCTTTTGATGAATACGACAATGAATCGGATTTCAGGAGCTGGGAGAAGGAGAAGCAAATGGTTAATAAAAGAGATTCTGTCAAAGAAAATTCGAAATTCGATCTCGTATCGAGCGGGACGAATTTATCGTCAGGCTTCTATGTAATTGAGGTGATGACAAAAGATAAGGACGGGCAGGATGTAAAGGAGGTAAAGTATATCGAGTTAGTTGATGAAAGCAGCAATCATTTGAATCATCCGGAGTATTTATGGACAGATGGCAGCAAACCAATTGAACCCGGAGAAAAAGCAACGGTCAAACTTGGTACGTCAGCAGACAATCTTTTCGTAATTCAGCAGATTGATAAATCAACCGACAACCAACAGCAAGGGACGGACAACTATCAGCTTGTTAAAATGAACTCTGAAAAGAAGGGGTTTGATTTCTCCGCAACCGAAGCCGATCGTGGTGGTTATGGTGTGAATTATTTTTTTGTAAAGGACAATCGCCTTTATCAATACAGTGATGTAATAAAAGTGCCATGGACAAACAAAGATCTAAAAATAGAATATGCGGCATTTCGTGACAAAACCTTACCGGGCAGTGAAGAAAAATGGAAATTAAAAATTACCGGGTATAAAAATGAGAGGGTTGCCGCTGAAATGTTGGCGAGTATGTATGATGCTTCATTGGATCAGTTTAAGCGCCATGAATGGTATCAGCCTTCCGTTTGGCCTTCTTATTCTAATTATTCTTTCTGGAAGGGCAACTACAATTTTGGAGAAGTGGAGTCAAATCAAAAAGAATTGGATTCCTATATTGAAAAAAAGTTAGTCAAAAACTACGACCAACTTAATGTAATAGCGAGATATATTCGACATCAGAGATTACTGGAAATGGTAAAATCTGCCCCACCTGAAATTGTAAGAGATGAGGAAGGGAAGGCTGATGCCAACAACCAAGTCCAGGAAGTTGTCGTTGGAGCAGCAAGAAAACCAATAAGAGATGGAATGTGGAAAGATGCTGGCTATCTGACTATGGATACAACTGAAAATGATCACAAGCAAGACCTACCCAGACAAGGTCCTGAAGTTCAAATCCGCAAAAACTTCAACGAAACTGCATTCTTCTTTCCTGATCTGCATACTGATTCATCCGGAGCCATCGAATTTTCTTTCACCATTCCTGAAGCATTAACCAAATGGAAACTGCAAACTCTCGCTCATACAAAAGATTTAGCATTTGGCTTGTCAACCAAAGAAGTGATTACGCAAAAGCAGCTAATGATACAACCCAATGCACCGAGATTTTTGCGGGAAGGTGATAAAATGGAATTTAGTGCCAAAATCGTTAATCTTACTGACAAAGAATTTACCGGCCAGGCTCAACTACAATTAATAGATGCTGCGACCAATCAATCGATAGATGGCCCGTTTCAGAATATGTTTCCCAATCAATACTTCACAATTGCCGCTGGTCAAAGTGAGGCCGTAAAATTTCCGATACAGGTTCCTTATTTATTCAATAAGGCGTTGGCCTGGAGGGTTGTCGCCAAAGCAGGTGATTTTAGCGATGGGGAAGCGGATGCAATACCTGTTCTTACCAATAGAACATTAGTGACAGAGACATTGCCGCTAAATATGCGAGGCAGTGGAACAAAAAATTTCAGTTTTGATAAGTTATTACATGCCGGCGAAAGCGAAACTTTGCAGAATTATGCATTAACAATTGAATATACTTCTAATCCTGCCTGGTATGCAGTGCAATCGCTCCCTTACCTGATGGAATACCCATATGAATGTGCCGAACAGATCTGGAATCGCTATTACGCAAACTCTTTGGCCACCCTAATCGCTAACTCTTCTCCACGCATCAAACAAATATTTGAACAATGGAAGACGAGCGATACCACCGCGCTCCGCTCCAATTTGCAAAAGAACCAGGAACTAAAATCTGTATTGCTTGAAGAAACACCCTGGGTACTTGAGGCAAAATCAGAAGAACAACAAAAGAAGAACATTGCTCTCTTATTTGACATGGTGAAAATGACCAGTGAATCAAATAATTCATTGGAAAAACTAAAACAGATGCAATTAGAGAACGGTGGTTTTGTTTGGTTCAAGGGCGGGCCGGATGATCGTTACATTACGCAATACATTATAACAGGGATTGGACATTTAAAAAAATTATCCACGGGATCAAGTGGAAAGGCATTTGCGAATGGGCAGGATGCGAAATTGAAACAGATTCTTGCTGTCGCAATTCCCTATCTCGATAAAAAAATCAAAGAAGATTATGAGGAAATATTAAAACATAGGACGGGCCGAAAGTCCTCCCCTTGGGAGGATTTAGGTGGGCTTGAGATACAATATTTATATATGCGCAGTTTCTTCCCTGAATACGCGATCGAAAAAACATCTCAATCCGCTGTTGATTATTTCAGAAAACAATCGCAACTCTTTTGGACAAAACAAAACAAATATATGCAAGGCATGATTGCATTGGCTTTATCAAGAGCAGGTGATGCAAAAACTCCCGCTGATATTTTAAAATCATTGAAAGAAACAGCTATTGTAAATGATGAATTGGGAATGTATTGGAAGAATGAGAATGTTGGATGGTTTTGGTACCAGGCTCCAATAGAAACACAGTCATTATTAATTGAAGCATTCAATGAAATTGGAAAAAATGTAAAGCCGGTTGATGATTTAAAAACCTGGCTTTTGAAAAATAAACAAACCACAAACTGGCGAACAACGAAAGCTACTGCAGAAGCTTGCTATGCTTTAATGCTGCAAGGCTCTGACTGGTTGGTTTATGAACCTGAAGTGGAAGTAAAACTGGGAAACAACATTGTCATTTCAACAAAACAGCAAAAACCAGAAGCAGGCACAGGATACATCAAAAAAACAATCGAAGGTTCTGAAATCCAACCAACAATGGGAAATATTTCTGTAACTGTAAAAAGGCCAAGCTATCAATCAAGTGATAAACCGTTAACCTCAACCACCTGGGGCGGCATTTACTGGCAGTATTTTGAAAACCTTGATAAGATCACAACATCCTCAACCCCTTTGAAGCTGGCAAAAAAATTATTCGTTGAAAAAAATACGGATCGGGGACCTGTTTTAACTCCCGTTAATGAAGGTGAGGAATTGCAGGTGGGTGATAAAATAAAAGTGAGAATTGAATTGCGGGTAGATCGGGATATGGAATATGTTCACATGAAAGATATGAGAGCTTCCTGTCTTGAGCCTGTAAATGTTCTAAGCGAGTACAAATGGCAAGATGGTCTTGGGTATTATGAAAGCACAAAAGATGCAAGCACAAATTTTTTCTTTAACTACTTACGCAAAGGAACCTTTGTTTTCGAATATCCCTTGTTTGTAACACATACGGGAAGTTTCAGCAATGGCATTACAACTATTCAATGCATGTATGCGCCAGAATTCACATCCCATAGCGAAGGAGTGAGAATTTCGGTTGCCGAATAGAGCCCTGAGCCTGACGAAGGGCGGTCAATTAAAAAAATATGTATATAGTTTACATTTTGTTGTGTTCTGACAATAGCTATTATACTGGCCTAACAAACGATTTTGAAAAAAGAATCTGGCAACATGATGCTGGATTTTTTCCTGAATGTTATACATTTAAGCGAAGACCAGTAAAATTAGTTTGGTATACAAGAATGAAGACCGCAGCAGAGGCGAACGATCTTGAGAAACAAATTAAAGGCTGGTCAAAAAAAAAGAAAGAAGCATTAATTAGCGGTCACATCGATGAATTGAAAAGATTGTCAAATGCAAGGAGAAACTTCAAAGGCCCTTCGTCAAGCTCAGGGCCAAGTAGATTATCTCATTATCGGACAGGGCCTCTGTGGTACATGGCTTAGTTGGTATCTTGTAAAAGAAAACAAAACGTTTATCGTTATTGATAAAAATGAATCAATCACTCCTTCAAAAGTTTCGGCGGGGATTATTAATCCTGTTACCGGTCGAAGAATGGTAAAGGTCTGGCTCGCGGAACAAATCCTTCCCTTTGCACATAATGCTTACAACGAGCTCGGAAACTTCCTTGGCGTCACCAAGTTTTTCTAGAAAGAATTGAGGAAGATGAGGAATATCTTCATTCTTACGCTGAGCAAAATCAATTCAACCAATTTTTTAATTATGATCTCGGCTGTGGTGAGATTCGTGGGTGCTTTGTTGCTCATTTAGAGATTTTACTTCCCGCCTGGAGACAACAACTAAGCGAAAATAGACAGTTACTCGAAGAAAATTTTGAGTTTGGAAAACTGGTCATCAAGGACCATTCAATTCAATACAAAGACATTAGCGCCGGGAAAATAATTTTCTGTGACGGTCTCAGCAGTTTTGAAAATCCTTTTTTCAAACCACTTCCTTTTGCACCCAATAAAGGCGAGGTATTGATTGTAGAAATTTCCGACCTTCCCGACCAGCATATTTATAAAAAGGGATTTGTTCTGGCGCCACTTGCGGAACACAAAAAATTTGCGTCTCTCCAGAAAGATCTGTTTTGGTTTGGTTCCAATTATCACTGGAATTTTCCAGATGCAAATCCTACCAAAGAATTTTATGAACAGGCGGAACGCCATTTAAAAGCCTGGCTCAAACAGCCTTTTAAAATTCTCGAACATATGGCCACTTTGCGCCCGGCAACTTTGGAGCGAAGACCATTTGTAGGATTACACCCTCATCAAAAAAACATTGGCATGCTCAATGGTATGGGAACCAAAGGGTGTTCTCTGGCACCTTTTTTTGCCCATCAACTAACCGAACATCTTCTTCGTGAAAAAGAAATTATGCCTGAAGCTGATATAAAAAGATTTTCAAAAATTTTAGCAAGGTAAAAAAAGCGCCTAGTCTTGCCCTTTACTGAATTCAAAAAATTTGATGACGCTTAATTAATTAAAAATTTTTTATGGCACAAACCGAACCGATGTATATCATTCCTGCCCGTTTTCGTAAAATGGAAAACATGCATATTGTTTTCTGGCTGTTCAAAGATATAAGCTGGTGTATGATCTGGAGACCGCTGGGCATAACGATGATATTTCCGACACTGATTGTTGCAATCATTATTGCATGGAGAACAAGAAACCGGAAATCAGAACTGGCACATAATCTTGCCATCACTTTTTGGATTACTGCCAATTCATATTGGATGATCAGTGAATTTTTTGGATTTGACACAGTTCCTCTTTTTGGTTCGTATACTGGAAAACATCTTGCCCTCATTCCATTTTTAACTGGTGTGATTATACTAGCTTACTATTATCTTTTTCAGCGCAGGCACGAAATAGAAGAAGAAGGTGTAGTGACCATGTAAATTAAAAAAAGGAGTGAGAGAGACTATCGGAACACAAGTAAGCCGAAAAGAATTACTAAACGATGAATGCCTGCCTGTCGGCAGGCACGGATTGCGACGCAACAAAACTTCAATCGGCGCTACAGATGCCGGTATCCACTAAAATAAAAAAGGTATAACTGAACAGAAGCTTGCATAAATTTGCTTATGCGCCGGACTTTTGAAATTATTGGAAGCAGTTTTAAAATGGCTATGCAGGAGTTGTGGAAGAATAAACTGCGCACTTTTCTTTCCCTGTTTGGTATCACCATTGGTATATTTTGCATTATTGGCGTGCTGGCAACAGTAAATAGTTTGGAGCATAATATTCAAACTGAAATCAAAAGTCTTGGTACCAATACCATTTACATTGATAAGTGGGATTACAGCGCCGGCGGTGGTCCTGACTATCCATGGTGGCGATATGTAAAACGGCCCGAACCAAAATATGATGAAATAAAACAGATCAAAGAAAGAACGCCGAGTGCAAAATATGTGGCATTTAATATCAATGCCAACGACAATGTTGAGTATAAAGACAATTCACTTTCCGGTGTAAATCTGTTTGGTAATAGCGAGGATTTTCAGAATATTCAACCAGTGGATATTGCATATGGGCGGTTCATTACAGAATCAGAGTTTGATCATGGCAGCTCTGTAATGATTATAGGAAATGAAGTAGCGGAAAAATTATTTGTATCGCCGGAAATAGCGGTTGGAAAAATGCTTGAGGTGCGCGGGAAAAAACTTCAGGTTATAGGCGTGATAAAAAAGCAGGGTAGAAGCATGATTGGTGGATGGCAATTTGATCAGAGTGTGATAATGCCTTATAAGTTTGCCCGCAATATTATGTGGTCACGTAACTCAAGCCCGGTCATCCTTGTGCAGGGAAAAGATAATTTGACAAGTATCGCCTTAAAAGATGATCTGAAAGGAGCCATGCGAGCTATTCATAAATTAAGCCCCATCCAGGATGACGATTTTTCTTTGAATGACATTAATGAGTTTAGTGAAGCAGTGAGTAATCTTTTTGGTCCTTTGAATACAGCAGGCTGGTTTATTGCGGGTATTTCCCTGATAGTAGGAATGTTTGGTGTGGCAAATATTATGTTTGTAACTGTAAGAGAACGTACTAACCAGATTGGTTTGAAAAAAGCAGTTGGCGCTAAAAATAGAGTAATCCTCGCAGAATTTTTATTGGAGTCCGCGTTCCTTTGCATCATCGGTGGGTTGATGGGATTGGCTCTTGTTTATATTCTGACAAAGATTTTATCCGGCGCATTACATTTTCCAATTTATATTTCAACAAGTAACCTCGCCACGGCTATAAGTATTTGTATTGTTGTTGGAGTTCTTGCCGGAATTATTCCTGCAACACAAGCTGCACGCATGGATCCTGTGGCGGCAATCCGATCGCATTAATCCCCCTGTCGCCCCTAAAGGGAGGCTTATCAACTGCATATCTTTGCTGAAGTTTTGTACTAATGCTAAACAATGAACCTAATATTACTAAGCCCCCTTTAGGGGGTTTGGGGGTTTTTATCCTCGCAATAGAATCATCATGCGATGAAACTTCTGCAGCAGTTTGTTATGATGGAAAAATCCGGTCGAATATCACAGCCAATCAAACTGTTCATGAAAAATATGGCGGTGTAGTTCCCGAATTAGCAAGCAGGGCACATATACAAAATATAGTTCCGGTTGTCGATGAAGCATTGCGGGTTGCTGGTTATGAGTTAGGAGATATGGATGCAATATCGTTTACACAATCACCCGGATTGATTGGATCATTGCTTGTGGGTTCACAGTTTGCAAAATCACTTGCACTTTCTCTCGATAAACCATTAATTGCGGTACATCACATGCAGGCGCATGTGCTGGCAAATCTCATTGACGATCCTAAACCCGGCTTTCCTTTTTTATGCCTGACAGTAAGTGGTGGTCACACGCAGATTGTTTTATGCGAGTCACCTACAAAAATGAATGTGATGGGTGAAACGATTGACGATGCCGCCGGTGAAGCATTTGACAAATCTGCCAAATTATTGGGACTTCCTTATCCGGGTGGACCTTTAGTTGATCGTCTTGCGCAGCAGGGCAAAGCAAAGTTTAGTTTCCCTGAGCCACAAATCCCGGAATTGAATTTTAGTTTCAGCGGTTTAAAAACTTCCATTCTTTATTTCTTACAAAACGCCGGCAAAAGTCATGTTTATAAAGAAGAGAAAATAGCAACCGGTGAGGAACAAAAAAAATTTATTGATGACAACCTTGCTGACCTCTGCGCCTCGATACAAGAAAGGATTGTAAGCATTTTATTAAATAAACTGAAGAAGGCAGCCATTCAAACAGGCATAAGAGATATTTGTATTGCGGGCGGTGTGTCTGCAAACAGTGGATTGCGCAAAGCTTTCGAAGAAATGGGCAAGAAAAACCATTGGAACACATTTATTCCCGCATTTGAATATTGCACCGATAATGCTGCAATGATAGCCATCACTGCTTACTATAAATTTCTTGAAAAAGATTTTGCTGATTTATCAGTGACTGCAAGCGCAAGAGCAAGCTGGTGAGAAAAGGATCAAGGCGCAAGGTACAAGCACTCCACATTCTTGTACCTTGTTCCTTGTATCTTGTGCCTTCCATGGCTAATTCCTATTTCCAGTTCAAACAATTCACCATTCACCAGGATCGTTGCGCAATGAAGGTGACGACTGATGCTTGTTTGTTTGGGGCATGGGCGACAAGCGAAGTCAAAAGTCATCCCGCCTCAATATCGCTCATCATCAGTCGGCGTTGTTATTTGCTGAACTCCTTTCTATTGTGAAATCAAACCTCGCCACCAACGGTAGGTTTTATTTGCTTCTTCCCTATAAAAGAAACGATGAGATCAAGGCATTATTTAAAAAAGATTTATCAATACTGAAAATAATTTTTGTAAGACAATCAACAAAGCATGATTATTTCCGCATTATGTTATGTGGGAAATTGGAAGGCGAAAATGATACTGAAACAATGATTGATGAAATTTCAATCTGGAATGATGAGCAACAGTACACTAACGAGTTTAAAGAATTATTGAAAGATTATTATTTGGGCCTCAGCTTGCTACATCCTCTCCAATAAAGAGGAGACGGCGCTTAAGAATAAATCCAAGCATTCGATCTCCCACATCAATCTTTATTAACTCCGACCGGAGGTTTTGTGCGCCTGTTCTTCCGCCTCAGGCGAAGAGTTAGAGGGGGCTGCATATTCTTTTAAATACTCAAAATGTTCAGTAAGCTTTCCATTTTTCACAATGGTCGCTTTATCAAGAATATCAGAGCCGCCGGAGACAAGATCAAGCAATACGTATTTTATCAGTTGTTCGCCAAAATATCTCGAAGCATCGCGTGGCAATTCGTTTGGTAAATTGCCAACAGCCATTATATCTATGGAGCCAGGCAGATACGGAGCCGTCTTTTCCAGTGTTTTTCTGTCAACACCGTATATAGGATCATCAATAGTTTGATCGCCCAGGTTTATCGGAACCGACCCACCTGCATCATCTGCAATATCGGCGATGGTTTGAATGGCGAAAGCTGTTTGTTGAATATCTTTTTTTTCAAACAATCGTGGGAAATTTTTTTCCCAATACACGCCATTCATCAAAATGTCAGATACGTGAGTATAAGGCAAAAATTTGCATTGGTATTCTTCGGGATGTAAATGAAAATGTTCTCTCGAATAATTTTTATGGATACCATGTTCATATAGATCAGCACCTTTTAGTTGTGTATACACCGGGTATGAAAATTTCTTTTGTAAGTACTCATCCGGTTCCACTTCGACTACCTCCATCAGGTTCATAATTTCCAGCACGCCATGCGCAACCCGGCCCGAACCAGTTACAACAATTTTTATATTGGGAAGCTTCAGACCAAAATAAGTATGGATCAGCTCACGGAAACTTCGCTGTTTATAAACCCTGTCAAGATTGTAAGCCCCTGTTCTGTTTCCATAGGCCATCATTCCATTATGGGCACCAACAACACCCGCAAAAAAACCGAATCCAATGATCCGCTGACCATCTTCATGCTCCAGGCATTCGTAATCAATTAGAGTAATTCCTTTGTCAAGAATGGCACGAAGTAATTTTTGATTTCTTGGTTGTTGTTTTTTTGTGTGTGAAAAAAAGAGGTAAATTTTTTCGGCAATCAATTCTTCAACCGGAATTTCCTTAATTCCCAAGAAGATATCACAATCCGATATATTCTCTCTTACCTCAACACCTGCCATTAAAAACTCTCTGTCGCTGAAGCATCGTGTGGATGAACTCTGCACAATTATCTTAACGGAATCCGAATTCTTGTGAATCCATTTACATTGCGCAGGTGTGAGTGAGACGCGGTTGTCTGGCGGTATTTTTCCTTCTCTAATGAGTCCAATCTTCATCATGGTTGTACATTTGCATCCGATAGCTATCGGGAGGGGCAAATGTAATTTTATAATGCCTGAAATCTATGAACCTGTTAAATAAATTGTGGAGCATATTAAGGAAGATATTCCTGCCTAAAAAGGATTGTTGTAAGTGAAGAAAAATTGGAGGCAAAATGGTAATATTGCAGCCCTGATAGCCAGGAAGTCAAGTGGATCATATCGGTCACAAAGATTGCTATTGACTATTATGACTTACTGACTAAAAAGCCCAGATGGCGGAATTGGTAGACGCGCTGGACTCAAAATCCAGTGGTAGCAATACTGTGCAGGTTCGATTCCTGTTCTGGGCACAAGCCTCATCAAAAGGTGAGGTTTTTTTATTTCTCCCCCACAGAGCGAGTTCAGCAATATCAATTCAATAGGCATAATTTATGTGTTCCTTAGTAAGTCAACGATATGTCGAATCTAAAAACTTTATTT
>WNFY01004556.1_pt1 | contig 12767 bp, 15 predicted proteins | sample 5400091 | NCBI WGS metagenome assembly WNFY01 (sample SAMN13153364, study PRJNA577476) | soil metagenome | isolation source: 60 cm soil or saprolite under grassland replicate 1 | place: USA:California | collected 2016-06-15 | reverse complement strand
GTTAGCACAACCCGATTCGGCGCGTTCCATCCCGCCGCGACCGAGCCGCCGTTCTGCCCCAGCACGAACGGCGCTTTGCCGTTGACCCATACTTCAGCGTAGTCGTCCACCACGATTTCAAACACGACCGTCGAGCCTTTCGTTTCAAGGCCGGCGACTTTCTCCGGCACGGTCACGTTCAGGCGATACCAATTGAAGGAGAGCCGACCGTTGCCACGCCGCCCTTCCAGCGAGTCGGCAGGAATGATTTCCCATTTGCTGTCATCGAAATCTGTCGCGCGCGCGTCTGGTGCAAAGTCGAATGTCTTGTTTGCTTTTCCGCTGGCTTTCAAATCCGGGCCGACGCTTTTGTGATCAATCTCGTGAATGTGGGTGTCGCTGTAACGCCACTGCGCGTTTACGCGCGCGACACCTTCCGTTGTCCGCAAGTCCACAACGGCATCGGGTAACATCGCTCGCGGGGCATCGTCGGCGCGCAGAGTGAGAATGGAGGCATCGGTAAGCGCAGCAACCAGGACCGCAGCCCGCAACAAGGAATGGTTCAAATTCATAGGTGTCGTTTTCAACAACGGGTTCGTCGGGAATGGCCGGTGTTCCTTACAGATCGGGTAGCACACTGCTAAGGAGAGGTTGCTGACAATCCACAGTTCTGTTCCGACCGAATGCCGGCGAAGACGCTCACCCCACGAGCGGGCCACGCTCCATCGCGGCCGCCCGCGAAATGTCGTGGCTGTGATTTCGCGGACTGCGGCCGAGGCTTCGACGCACGAATCAAAACCCCCTTATTTTACAGGCGATTCCAGCGGTTCGCGCTGGTCTGCGGTTTTGTGGCACGGCCGTTGCGATAGGGGTAGTCACTATGAAAAACGAAACCGATTTGATGACGAACGTTGAGAGCACGCCGGCTCTCGGCAGCGATTGGGTGGACGCACATGCGGATTACCTTTTCAACTTCGCCATCGGTCAGGTGCGTGATGCGAACACTGCGGAAGACCTCGTTCAGGACACGTTTCTGGCGGCGGTCAAAGCCCAAAACAGTTTCGGCGGCAAATCCTCCGCGCGGACATGGCTGGTCGGCATTCTGCGGCACAAGATTTACGACCATCTGCGCAAGACCTGCCGGGAGCGTGCAGTGCGCCACGATCCAACGCCGATGAACGACGAGGAGTCCTGGGAAGAATCCGCACTGTGGCTGCACGACGTGGCGGCGGAAACTCAATTGCCCAGCCGCCGGATTGAGCTGGACGAATTCCGCGCCAATTTGGAACTGGCGCTCGGCAAACTGCCCTCGCGCATTGCTCAGGTTTTCCAACTTTACCAAATCGAAGAGCGCCCGAACCGTGAAGTTTGCGAGCAACTGAACATCTCCGAGAGCAATCTTTGGGTGATGCTGCATCGCGCGCGGAAACAACTGCGCGAACATCTGGAAGGCTGGTGGTCAGCCGAGCCAGCGCAAAAAGATCCAGACGCCCGTCTTAATTTCTAAAATTGCAAATCGTATCTTATGTTGAAAATTTCTCAGGCCGGAAAAGCAAATCATGCCGTCACCCTCAAACTCGAAGGCCGCGTGGTCGGTCCTTGGGTCGGCGAGTTGCGTCAGGTTTGTGAAACGCTTTTGAGTGAGGGTCGGGTGTTAAAACTGGATTTGACCGACGTGACGTTCGCGGACGCTGACGGCGTCGCGGTGCTGACCGGCTTCAAAACGCGAGGCGTCACTCTGAAAAATTGCTCACCATTTGTGGAGGAACAATTGAGGTCAACCGCGAATGGCTGATGTGGTGCTCGGTCTGCGGGCAAGCCTTCGCGGCGCAAAAAATAGTTTTCTCAAGACGCATTCCCTGCGTTCTGCGAATCAAACAAAAACCAAAGAAAGAAATCCAAAAATGAAAAACATCATCAAATCCATCGCGGCCGTCGCGCTGCTGTCCGTCTCCGCCTATGCTGGCGATCTGGTCAACGTATCCGGGGCGAGCAAAGCCGCCGTGAGCGGTTACGACACAGTTGCCTTCTTCACCGAGGGCAAGCCGGTGAGCGGCTCGCCATTCATCACTGCCGAATATCAGGGCGCGACTTACTTTTTCGCCACAGAGGAGCACAAGGCTTTGTTCACGGCAAAACCGGAAAAGTATGCGCCGCAGTGCGGCGGGTTTTGTGCCTATGGAGTCGGCCTTGGTAAGTTGTTCCCCGTGGACATCAACACTTGGCAAGTGCGCAACGAGAAATTGTATCTCAACCTGAACGCCGACATCCTGAAAAAGTTCAATGCTGACTTTGATGGCAACGTGGCGAAGGCCAACAAGAACTGGCCTGACTTGGTGAAGAAGGACGGGAAGTAACAGAAGCCGATGCCTGGACGGGGAGTTGACTCAATCCAACTCCCCGTTCCATTCTTTTGAGTCATGGCCGACAAATTTCACGAACTTGTCTTTACGGATTCCGTGCGCAAAGCGCAGGCACATTACTATGGAAAATCGCAGCGCGTTGAGGGTGCGCCGGAACGCGACGCGCTTACGGAAGACGAGACGGATTTCATCCAATCGCGCGACAGTTTTTACATGGCGACCGTCAGCGAAACCGGCTGGCCTTACGTTCAGCATCGCGGTGGCAAGCCTGGATTTCTGCGGGTCATCAATCCGACCTCGCTTGCTTTCGCTGACTACAAGGGCAACCGCCAACTGCTTTCCACGGGTAACCTCGCAGTGACCGACCGGGTGACGCTGTTCCTGATGGACTACCCACAACGCACGCGGCTGAAAATCCTCGGTCATGCCCGCGTCGAAGATGCGCGACAGCATCCCGAACTCGTCGCGCAACTTGCCGAGCCGGAAGTCCAACGCCTCGTGGAACGGCTGTTCTTCATCGAAGTCGTTTCCTTCGATTGGAACTGTCCGCAATACATCACGCCGCGATACACCGCCGCCGAAGTGGAAGTCGCCGTTGCCCCGCTGAAACAACGCATCGCGGAACTCGAAGCTGAACTGAAAAACGCTGGATAATTTTTGTCGTCCCGAATTAATTGCAGCCATGAGCCAATCCAATTCGATCCGGTTCCTCGAACTCAAGGTGCCGCCGCCGGTGGTGGCTCTTTTGATGGCTGGACTCGGTTGGCTTGCTTCGTGGGCGGTACCAGCACTCGGCTTTGTCCTGCCGCATCGGAACGCCATCGCGATCGCCTTGATTTTAACGGGCGTTTGCGTCGCCCTGTTGGGAGTAGCGAGTTTCCGGCAGGCGAGAACCACAGTAAACCCGCTTAAGCCCGAGAAGTCATCCGCTTTGGTGATGTCAGGTATCTACCGATACACGCGCAATCCAATGTATCTCGGCCTTCTGTTGGCTTTGCTCGGCTGGGCGTTCTTCCTGTCAAACGCCCTGGCCTTTCTTTTCCTCCCCGCCTTTATTCTTTACATGAATCGTTTCCAAATTGCTCCCGAGGAACGGGTGCTGGCTTCCATGTTCGGGCAGGAATTCACGGCCTACCTGTCAAAAGTGCGCCGGTGGCTATGACTCGTCATCCATCCATCAACCCAAAAGGATCACGGCTCCGAGAGGTGACTGCATCACCTCTTGAGGACGTCTGCCTTTTCAACAAACAGGAATCTGCATGGCTTACTTAATCGGCGTGGGCCTGGCTTTGGCGGTTTCGCTTATGGCCAGAATTGTCGGCTTGGATCGCGACCGGGCTTTTTATCCAACCGTGATGATCGTCATCGCTTTCCTTTACGGCCTGTTTGCCGTAATGAGTGGCTCGATGCCGGCATTGGGAATGGAGTCGGTGCCCATCGCTGCATTCCTGCTTGTCACAATTCTAGGGTTCAAGCTCAACCTTTGGCTCGTGGTCGGGGCATTGTTTGCACACGGCGTCTTCGATGTCTTCCACGGCCACTTCATCACGAACCCCGGCGTGCCGGTGTGGTGGCACAAATTCTGCCTGACCTACGACATCACGGCAGCGGGATATCTCGCATGGCTTCTCCTGAGTTCAAAAGCGGCAGCCAAAGCACGCTAGCCATTTATCAGCCCCTTTCACGCGATCGCAAGTATCCGTATTCGTGCGCTTCGAGTATGAATTTCACGACGACGCCGGCCAATGGTTTCGTGCCTACGGCAACGAGAACTGGGAGTTTGACGAACTTAGCTACATGAAGTTCCGCTTTGCCAGCATCAACGATTTGCCCATCAAAGCAGCGGACCGGAAATTTCGCTGGGAGCGGAAGGCTTGACTGTTCAGCTACGCGGATTTTCCCGGACGCTTGATGGTTAGCTTTTGCATCCGGCTGCGGAGCGTGCTGGGGTTCATGTCCAGAATTTTCGCCGCGCCGCGCTCGCCTTCGATCATCCAATTGGTCTGATTCAACACCGACTCAATGTGTCGCCGCTCCACATCGTCGAGTGAGCCATTGTTGTCCGGCGCAGGCGCGATTTCAATTGGCTTGCTCTTCGTCGTAGCCGCGTGAACAGATTGTGCTGGTGCGGCGCGCAATTCGTCGGCGATGACAAGCGTCTTGCCGGGCGACAAAATCACCGCGCGTTCAACGATATTTTGCAACTCGCGGATGTTCCCAGGCCACGAGTAATTTGTGAGCCGCCGCATTGCTTCTTCGCTCACCGAAGTGATGTGCTTGCCGAGTTTCTTCGCGCACTTCTGCACGAAGAACGTCACCAGAAGCGGCAGGTCGCTCACGCGCTCACGCAAGGCGGGCACGCGTAACGGCACGACGTTAAGACGGTAGAACAGATCCGCGCGGAATTTTCCTTCGCGCACCAATTCTTCCAGGTCGCGATTTGTGGCCGCGACGATGCGCACGTTGACCTTGATGGTTTTGCTGCCGCCAATCGGCTCGAACTCCTGCTCCTGCAACACGCGCAACAGTTTTACCTGAGTGTCCATCGGCAGTTCGCCCACTTCGTCGAGGAAAATTGTTCCACCGTCGGCGAGCTTGAAGCGTCCGTCACGATTGGCGATTGCGCCTGTGAACGCGCCTTTGATATGGCCGAACAGTTCGCTTTCGACGAGGCCCGCCGAGATCGCGCCGCAGTTCACCTTCACCAACGCGCGATTCTTGCGCGGGCTGCGGTCGTGGATGCCACGGGCGATGAGTTCCTTGCCCGTACCGGTCTCGCCGAGAATGAGCACGGTGGAATCAATCCGGGCAATCTGTTCAACCTGCCGTAGCACGTCGAGTAACGCGGGACTGCTTCCGACGATTTCACCGAAGTTGTGTTCGCTGCGAATTTCCTCCTGCAAATAAGTGTTCTGCGCTTCGAGCCGCGCCTTTTCCTGTTCTATCAGCACGCGCTCAGTGATGTCCACGAACATCGTGCGCGTGAACTTGCCGCCCGCGTCAGGCTTCGACCACCACTGAATCCAGAGCGGCTTGCCGTTGTCCTTGCGGCGCAGTTCCAGCACGACGCCGCTCGTGTCAATGCCCTTGCCGATGGACTCAAACGCCTCCTTCAGCCGCCGTTGCGCTTCCGGCGTGTCCGGGATGAAATCTCTTCCGTAAGTGCCTTCAACTTCTTCGGGTGTGATTCCAAAAGCCCGCATCGCGGCGCGGTTGGCGCGAATGAATTTGGAATCGAGACCCTCATGCACATAAGCAATTGGCGCTTCGTCGAATAAATCCCGGAAACGCTCGTCGCTCTCCTGCTTCTCGCGATGCAAATGATCAAAAGCCCGCACGCGCTCCAGTTCCACCCCAGCGCGGTTCGCAAACGTCGTCATCACCGAGACGACCAGTGGGTCGCTCGCCAGCGGTTTGTCGTCAATGATGACGAGATGGCCGATGATGTTTTGGGCCGAATCGCGCACCGGCACGCCGAGATAACTTTCCGCCGCCATTTCAACGAGCGGTTTGTCTTCGGGAAATAGATTTTGGAGGTTCCGATCGTAGTGGCACGTCTGTCCTTCGGTAACTTTCAAACAAGGTGTGCCGTTGAGGTCGTATTCAAAATTGTCGGCGAACGCGTCATTGTTCCAAAACGCCAGCGACCGCGCGCGATGATTGGAAAGACATTCCGCGACGAACGCATAACGCACCCCAAGTCCGCGCGCGAGCCTTTGCAGAAGGGAGCGAAAATAAGCGTCGCCGGTGGCGGTGGATGTGCCGTCAACAATGGCGTGCAGCAAATTTTCCGCGCGCTTCCATTGTGTGACATCGCGCGATGCGGCCAGTAGTTTTTCCGGCTTGCCGTCCGCGTCGAGGATGGGGCTGACCGCCACGTCGAACCACATCGGTTTGCGCGTTTGCGTGGTCGGGAAAAATCCAACGAATCGGCCCAGGCCGCCATGCCGTGCAGCTTTGACGGCAGCCTGCGCGGCCTTGCGATCTTCGCCCTGCCAGAAATCAATCCACGCAGCGCCGATGAACGGTTTGAGGTCGCAAATTTCCAGCACCGCCATTCCGCCCGCGTTCATGGAAAGCAGCCGCCCGTCGAGATCAAGCACCTTGATGCAATCCGGGCTGCCTTCGATGAGGCGCGTCTTGAAGTCCGCGCTCGGCGGAGGCGATTCGAGGTGGCCTGCTTTGCTTTGTGACGCGCCGGGTTTCATCGAATGGTTGCCAAGTCTCTTGGATAACAGCTATGTCCGATTCAATCAAACCTGAAAAGCTCAACAAACACGGTGGGACGAGCATCCTCGCCCCACCGTGGCAAACTCGAAGTCGTGTCCTCTGGCACTTCGCTATTTCTTTTCTTTTGGCTCGAACACTGCCGCGCCCGCCTCGGCAACTTCTTCGTCCTGCTGCGCGCTTTTCGCTCCGCTGCAACCGATCGCGCCAATGACTTGGCCGTCGTGAATAATCGGCACGCCGCCTTGCAACGGGGTGAAGTCGGACAGCGCGGTACTGGTGAACCGGCCCTTGTTGATTGTGTCCTCGAAGTCCTTTGTGGGCTTCTTGAAGATCGCGGACGTGCGGGCTTTTCCGATGGAGACGTTCGCGCCAGCGGCAAAGCTTTCTTCAGGCCGGACGAAGTAGAGCAGATAACCACCGTCGTCAACGACCGCGATGGACGGCCCAGCACCATTGTCCTTCGCGAATTTTGCGGCGGCTTCGCCAACCTTCTTTGCGCCCTCAAGCGTAAGCTTGTGCTTTGTGGCGACGTGACCCTGATCGGCGTGTTCATCCGCAAGCGCAAAAGTCGCGGCGGCAAAAAGAGCGAGGAGTGTGAATGATGTTTTCATGTAGTTGGTTTTGAGGGAGCGTTTTGGTTAGGCGGGCTGTCTCCAGCCCGCCGCACTCCTTCTGGTCAGTTATTTGATGGCTGCCAGATTGACCACGGATTTGCCGAGCAGACTATCAATCGGGTCTTTCTTCCCGGCCTTTGCCTCGACGAGCAGCGGCCAATATTTGTCCGCCTTCACCTTGTTGCCGGGGACATCCTTTTGCCAAAGTTCATCCGCGCCCTTGGTGTGTTGGACGATGAGCTGGCCGTCCACGATGGACCAGAGCAGCGGATTGGCTGGGCGCACTTTGCCAACGCTCGCCGCGTAGCCGCAGAAACCGCCGTAAGCAGGCGCGTATTTTGACGGGCTTTTCTCGAATATTTCCCGGTGTTCTTGAGAAACGAAATGATACAGCGCGCCGTTGTAGGTCGCTTCAATCTTCGGATCACCTTTCATCGGCTTGCCATCTGTGAAGTAGGAGATCGGGTCGTAGCCTTCGAGCGCGACACCTTTCTTATCAGTGAACACAAGCGTCTTGCCGCCCGACCCGTTGCGCACCGCAAGGCCGGGCCAATTTTGGTCTGCTTTCACAATGTTGCCTTTCTGGTCGGCGTTGAACTTGTCAGTCGCCTTCTTGTTGTGTTGGAGAATGAGCCGGCCATCAATGATCTGAAACCATTCCGGGCTGATGGGCGACAGGCGATCAATGCTCGCCGCGTAACCGCAGTAGCCGCCATAAGCGGGCGCATACTTTGCGGGATTCGCGTCGAACAACGCCTTGTGGTCGGCGGAAGCGAAGTAATATTTCGCGCCCTCGTATTCCGACTGGAACTTGGGATTGCCCTTCGCGGGTTTGTTCTCCGTGAAATAGGCCACGGCGTCGTAACCAAGAATGGCCGCGCCATCCTTGTTTTTCAGGACGAGAACTTTGTGATCCGGCGTTTGGTCGGCAAAGGCAGCACCCGCCAGCGAGAGCACTGCGACCAGACTGAATAGAGTTTTTTTCATGGTTCGATTTACAATTTGTTGTTTTCGCTTTTCGTATTGCGTGATGATTGGTCGCAGCGGTATGCGAAACCTTTCACTGATTTTGCGCAGCGCCGCTCAAACGGCCTGTCACCACGCGGATTGCCGCCTCGACGGCGTCCGGGTGCTCCCAGGGAATGAAATGGTTGTAGTCAGGGAACACGAGCGGCTCGAACAGATTGCTCTTGCCCGCTGCCGCAAGCTGAGTGCGCAGATAGCCCACATTCGCAACGGGCACTTGATGGTCCTTGCCGCCATGCAACATGACGACTGGCACAGCAAGCGCGGACAACTGCGGCTGCAAGCGTACGAGGTCGCCGCGAAGAGTGAGCAACTCTCGATTGCACTGCCGCAGCGAGCGCGGCACGGGCCATGAAACGAGCGGCCAATCAGCGAACCGTTGAATCGCGTAGGTTCTTTCCTGCGCCGGGTCGATGCTCCCGCCAATTAACACCACGCCTGCGACCTCGTTCGTGAATTTCAGCGCGGCCAGCAGCGCGACCGGAGCGCCGTAGGAATGTCCAACGAGAATTGTTCTCCGCGTCGGTTTGTTCGTCAGCAGAGCGCCAATGGCGTTCGCCTGGTCTTCGAGGCCTGGCGTGCGACGATCCGGACCGGAAGCGCCAAAGCCGGGCCGGTCCAATGCCGCGAGATTGGCGCGCGGAAACGGATGACGGAATTGTTCTCCGAAAACTGCGGCTGTCGCGGGCGTGCCGTGAATGAAAACAATGTTCCATTCGGCATCGGGATGTTTCAGTTCGTAGCAGCGCAGCGTGTGACCGAACGAATCGGCCATAACCCTCGACGCAAACGGCTTCAGGCTGCGGTCGTGCAGCGAAAACAGGAAACTCACCACGTGCAACAAGACGACCGGCAAAACCAGCGCCGCCGCCGCGCTCGTAACGACGATTCGAACGAGGCGTCGACGACGTGGTGATTTCAGTTGCCGGAACGAGCTTTTCAAATCATTGCGAGCCGCTACCGCTGCGCCGATGCGGTTGAGTCAGCAGAAACCGCATCCAGTTGCATCGCGTGGCCATCCGGGTCACGGACAATTTGCGAACGTGCGCTGCTCGGCTTGGAAACAAATGCTGCGCCGCCCTCGTGCAACTTCGCCAACAAATTCGCGACATCATCCACAGCGAGGTGCGTGTCCCAGAAAATCAAATCGTTAGACTTCGCGTCCGCCGGTAATTCGCGTCCTCCGGGCGGTGTAATGTATTCGAGGAACTCAATGCCCGGCCCGTGTTCCGCGCGCAGCCCGGTGATATGCAACCGCGCACCGAAGACCTGGTTCAAATGCTCCTGCTCAACGCCGTAGTTCTCGCTCTCACCGGCAACGCGCAAACCAAGCAAGTCGCGATAAAACGCCAGGCTCTTGTCCGTGTCTGAAACCACAATGGCCGTGTGATCAATGCCGAGAAACAAGGGGAGGTCGGACTCCGGCTTTGTGCCGGCGTGCTGCCACTTCGGATCGCCCTTGCCCGGCGGAAAGAAAATAATTTCGAGCACATGATTCTCCGGGTCGCGGAAGTAAAACGCCTCGATGCCTGCCGCACCCTTGTTCCACGCAGGGAGCGTTTGTGGGCTCGTTGAAACGTGCTTCACCTTGTGCTGGCGCAATTGCTCGTAAGCCTTGTCCATGTCGCGCACGACGATGGCGATATGCTGAAACCAATGGTCGTAGCTTTGTGAATCCGCCGGGATTGGCCTGCCTTTGATCCCGACATGCTCCGTCAACGTAATGCGTTCATCACCCAGCTTGAGCAACGCTACGCGCAACTTCACATCGCCCAACCCCAGCAGCGCGTCCTGCTCCCGCCCGCTCGCTTTGGAAATTGAGACCAATTCAAACGGCAGCGTGTTCGTGTAAAACACCAATTCACGGTCGAGATCCCTAACAGTCAACCCAATCGCGCCCACCTCGCGCACGCCTGCTTGAGCGGACACCGTGAGCGCCGCGAGCAGTAGGAACAAAGCGGCCTTGGCCAGTGGCATTTCCCAAAACCCAACGCGGGCGTTCTCCGTTCGTTCAAAAGCGTTCAGGGCTTCGCCGGATTCCCGCCGTCCCAATTTTGGGAGAGGTGGGATGAGAGGCGAGTGAACGACAGGAATCCGGTTGGCCCTGACAAATCGTTTCAACATCACGTCCATGAAAACATTTCGTTTTAACATTCATGGATTGGTCGAAACAGAAGAGGATTCCTTACGGCGTATGGCGCATTTCACAATTTGCGATACGTCGCCGGGTCGGCACGCAAAATCAGCAACTCGCCCTGCCGTTCAACTTCGCCTGTGATTTCGAGCGGCTCGGCTACCAAGTCTAGCACTTGTTTGTTCACGGGTTTGCCATCGGCGGAAACGAGTAACAGATAAATCGCCGGGCCGCTCTTCTGGCGCACGAGCAAGACAGGGGGCACACCGCCGCTGATGCAACGGATGGCGCAAGCGCGATGCGGCGTGAGCTGGCCGGGGTTCATCACACCGAGGAAACACTTGCTGTCCACGATTTCACCAATGAGGGTTTGTTTGCCCAGCGCCATCGCCTGCGGCACTGCGGCGGGCGCAGAAGCATTTTCTTTTGCCTGAATCCACTCAGGCTTCGTCTCAATCATCGTCTGGTCGCCGCGATAAATGAGCGTTCCTTTGAGCGTGACGGATTTGCCATCAAGCGGGGCGATGGTTTCGCGGTCCAGGCCAAATTTCCACGGAGCGACGAGGTAATAGGTGGAGTAGCGCGACAGTCCGTCGGCGTTTCCCGGTCGCGGCACGAGCAAGTGCGGATAGGGCGTGGTTTGCAGGATGCCCGAGAAGCTTTTGTGGTTGCCCCACTCAAACACGCTTGCACTAATCATGCGTTGCGAAACTGCGAGGACGACTGGTGCGAGCAACACCAGCGTCAGCACAACGACGACGGCCTTGCGCACCGTTTTGCCGATGCCCGGCGCTGCCTTGGCTTCCCAGCCGATGTAGAATTCGTCGGGTTGGTTCATGGAGTTTTTGAGGGACTGCTGCCGTCCTCCATTCCCCAAACGAGAGGCGAAGCAAGCTCAAGACAGTTTCCCGCTGGGTCGCGAAAATAGAGCGAGCGCCCCCCTTTCGGCCACTGCACATCCTTCGCGATTTCGACTCCCTTTCCTTTCAATTCCTTTTTCCACCCATCCATTTCGGACATGGGCACTGTGAACGCGACATGGCCTGGGCCGTGAGCGCCATGTGGCGCGACTTCCGATTCTTCAATCGTCTTGGCGGGATTGAAGATTAACAACATTTGATCGCCGAGCTTGAAGAACAGGTGGCGACCCGCTTCCTTTGCAAAAAGATTGAGTCCGAGCACCGATTTGTAAAATGCCTCGGCCTGGTCAAGATCGTCCGCGTAGAGAGAAGTCTCCAAAATGCGCTCAAGCCGCAACGCGCCGATTGAAGCTGGAGTTTTCATTCGGTGGTGCGAGCCGACTCGGCGCGCGTGCCAGCGGGATTGGGTTTGGGATGCACAAATACGCGGCCATTCTTCACAAGCAAGTTGAATGTGGGGACTTTCTCCACAAACGGCGGCGGCGATGCCCCTGTGTCGGGTTGATATTGATAGCCGTGCCACGGACAAGTAATGCAGCCGAAAACAATTTTGCCTTCGCCCAACGGTCCGTTCTGGTGCTGGCAGACGTTCGAGACGGCGGAGATTTTGCCATCGTATTTGAAAACCGCCACGCGTTCGCCGGAGAGGCAGACGATGCGCGCGCGGTTTTCAGGAATGTCGGCCACGGCACAGGCGTCCACGTAGTCATCCGGGGCATCCGAGTTAACGCCCTTCTGCGTTCCACGATCTGCTGCAACTTCACGTCTCGCCGCTGTGACGTGCAGACCCAACACCATCACCAGCCCAAGCGCAACCACGACGACGAAAAGCGGGCTGCCCTCGCCTTGCAGGACGCCAAAAGTGACATGCAGCACGAGCAGCGCATAAGCGACATACACCATCATGTGCAGCGATTTCCAAACCGGCGCGCTCAGGTTCGCGAGCCAGAAGTCGTGGCTCGTCGCTGCCATTAGGAACAAAATGATGAGCGCGAAGAATCCAAACGGCTGAAATGGCACACCGGAGACCGAACCGTTGAGTGGACTGCCTTTGAAGATGCTCAGGATGGGATTGGTGTCACCGCCTGCGTGATAAGTAATGACGACCAAAGCCGCGTGAACCAGGCCAAGCGTGAACATCGTTACCCCGGCGTGACGGCGATTGTAGAGCATTGGCAGGAATTTCGGATTCAACCGGCACAGAGGGCCGATGCAGAGAATGATGTGCAACAGAAGGAACGCCGCCGTGCCGAACGCGCGCATGAGCATGATTTCGTCGGTGACATGCGGGAAGAGCATCTTGGTCAGCACCCCGAAAATCACGAGATAGGCGGTCACGCCGCCGATCAACACGGCGTCGTAGAACTTCTTCTGCCGATTCCATTGAACTGAGACGTAATCGACACCCATACGCTTACAGCTTTTGAAGTGCGAACGGTTTCGACACTTCCACGATTTTCTGGTCTGCCAAACTGTAAAGGACGAGCAAGCCACTGCCCGG
>WNFY01008251.1_pt1 | contig 12769 bp, 8 predicted proteins | sample 5400091 | NCBI WGS metagenome assembly WNFY01 (sample SAMN13153364, study PRJNA577476) | soil metagenome | isolation source: 60 cm soil or saprolite under grassland replicate 1 | place: USA:California | collected 2016-06-15 | reverse complement strand
CCCGTCGATGAAGCCGGTTAAGTCCCGATTCTCCTTGTAAGTCCACCCTGCTACTTCGTCAGCCAGGCGTGCTACAGGTGCAAGGGCAGCAATGGCTTCTCGCGCGACATCGAAGACGGTAAAGTAGGCATGGCCTGCTGCCCACACCCACAGGTCATGCTGGGTGGCGGGCATTGTGTACCCATCGACACCATGCACTTCTCGCTCGAAGTCCGTCACTCCTGCTGGCATATCCTTGGGAGCAACGCGCGCCCACAGCGAGGGCCTGAAGCCAACCACCAGATTCACTCCTCCAGTCGTCATGCGTGGTTCCCTCAGGCTGGCAATCACCTGAACCAGCGTGAGTGGATCGCCATGCGCCTGAAGATCGAACTCTAAATAGGAGTGCGAGCCGGTTCCCAGCGCGAAAATGCCATATTGTGCTACTTGCATTGTCAATACTCCTGTGAACGAAGTTAGATGTCACACCACACTCCTTATCACCACATCTCCCATCATGGTATCATCCCCGTCTCCTACCAGCAAGGCTATATCAGATCCTGACTGCAAAGCCAAAAGCTACCGGTGCCTAGCGGATCGATTGGTCGCGATAATGCGCGCGTCGCGAACGATCCTGGCTATAGCTCTCTTTATACGCCTCCGTCACAATCTTGCAGATCTCCCTGGGATCGTCCGAGAGGCGCAGCAGGAGCATGTCCTCCGGTGAGATTGTGCCTGCTCCGACCATCGCCTTGTTGATCCAATCAATGAGGCCACTCCAGAACTTTGAATCATAGAGGATCACAGGGAAGTGCTTCACCTTCTGGGTCTGAATCAAAGTCAGCGCCTCGAAAAGCTCGTCCATCGTCCCGAAGCCGCCGGGAAAGATGATAAACGCCTCTGAGTACTTCACAAACATCGTTTTGCGCACAAAGAAGTAGCTGAAATCGACGGAGACATCCAGATATTGGTTCGATGCCTGCTCGAAGGGCAGCTCAATGTTGCAGCCGATGGAGCAGGTATCGCCCTCCTGAGCGCCCTTGTTGGCCGCTTCCATGATGCCGGGACCACCGCCCGTGATGATGCCAAAACCGGCTCGTGCCAGCAGCAGTGCGGTCTCCTCCGCCGCTTTATAGGCATCCGTCTCAGGTTTCAGGCGCGCCGAACCGAAGAAGGCGACGGAGGGTGGGATGTGGGCGAGGACATCGAAGCCATCAACGAACTCGCTCATGATGCGAAAGACGCGCCAGGGATCGGTCAGTGTGAAATCGAAGTTCAGGGCGCGCTCAAGGGCGTGCTCTTCCTCTTTTACCTGCTCGGTTGGAATCGGCTCAGTCGGGCTGATCAGCGGCTGCGTCGGGCGTCGTAGCAGGCGTTCGTCTTCTGTGATGCGACCGTTCTGATTGTTGGGCGCGCGGTAGCGTGGCGAGTAGCGTGTCGTCTTTCGATTGCGGTTGTTCGATCCATTGCTAGATTTCTTGTCGGGGTTGTGATTACGACTCATATGTGTCGCGTGTTCCTCTCTCTCGTTCTGCCAGTTTCGAGGATGACGGGTCAGGAAGCGTTCACTATTTTAGGGTGAACGTTGGACACTATCCTTTCTGGGGATAGTATATCAAGGATAGCATATGTGGGAAGTGGTGAAAGGGATGAGCGCCATCAAAGTTCAGAGAGGCCCTGTCGGGCTAAGATTCTCAGGCGCTGCTGGTGCTTGATCGTCGCCTCCTCATATGCATCCTGAGTTTGTAAGAATTGCGCCAGGGTAGTGAGGGTATCAGCAAACTGGATAGCACACGTGCGAGTATGAGGATGTCCAGGTCCCAGGCGCTGCTCAAAGATATCCAGGCTCTCCTGGTACAGTTGCTCCGCCTCTTCATACTTGCCCTGCACTTTCGCAAGGAGTGCCAGATTGTTGATAGCATAAGCAATCTGGGGGTGCTGGGGATCTAGATACTGCTTCCAGATGTTTTTGCTGCGCAGGAAGCCCTCTTCTGCTTCAGAGTATCTCCCTTGCTTCATGCAGAGAATAGCAAGGCCGTTGAGAACATACGCTACATAGGGATGCTCGTGCCCTTGTCTCCGTTCCAAAATCATCAGGCCACGTTGGTACAACGACTCCGCTTCCTCGTAGTTGCCTCGCGTTGTCAAGAGGTTCGCAAGGTTGCCAGCAGACTGAGCGATATCGGGATGCTCAGGCGCAAGCTGCCGTTGTCGGATGCGCAAGCTGCGTCGAAACAACGGCTCCGCATCCTCATAGTTACCATACTCCGCATACAGCACGCCTAGATTATTGAGAGCCTGCGCTACCTCAAGATGCTCAGGCCCCTGGCTCCGTTCCCGAATGTCCAGATTCCGCTTGTAGAGCCGCTCCGCCTCTTCGTACTTGCCTCCCACTTTCCTGAGAATTGCCAGATTATTCAGGATGGAGGCTACGTCGAGATCATCAGGACCCAGCAGAGGCTCTCGTATCCCCAGGCTCTCCTGGTACAGTTGCTCGGCCTCCGCATATTTGCCGCGCTCAGAATAGAGATTGGCCAGACGGCAAAGGACATCAGCTACGTCGAGGTGAGCAGGACCCAGGATGGACTTTCGTATCTCCAGACTCTGCAGGTACCATTGCTCTACCTCGCTATATTTGCCGCGTTCATGCATATAGCGCCCTATTTGTAAGAGCATATTTGCGGCTTCTCTAGAAACGATCTTTTCCTGTTCGACCCACTCAGCACAGATCAGCGCATGAGGCAACCAGCGTTCACAGGCGTCCCACTCTCTCACCTCATGCACATCTGGGCAAGCTTCACTCACTGCCTGCACTGCTCGCTCTACCCACTGGCGTCTGGTTTGTGTATTCATCTGATCCTTAAATACTGCCTGGACTAACCGATGTACCGAGAGCAGGGACCCGGCATCGCGCGAGAGCAGGGAGTAGTTACGCAGAACACCGATAGCCTTATTGAGCAAATAAGGGTCTGCGCCAACGCTGGCAAGATTGGCACCAAGATGCCGTGCCCCCTTCGTGATGATTGTTTCAGGGATCGCGTCGGGGGCCAGGAATGCACAGAGTCGCAGGAGGTCAGCAGCCGTAGGAGAAGCCTGCTCTACCTTCTGAAAGGAAAGCGACCAGGTGGTTGCTACCGGCAATGGATGATCATCCACTGATCGCCCACGACGTTCGGCAAGCAAATCAGCGCGACGATCTTTGTAGAGGCGCTGATACGAAGCGAGACTGCATCCCGTTTCTTCGATATACGCCCCTGCTTGATCGAGGGCCAGCGGCAATCCCCCGAGTTCTGTATAGATGCTGCGCGCTATATCCTGTTCCTGTTGACCGACTTGTGAAAGTTTGGCATGGGGAGCAAGCAAACCAGCACGACGGAGCAGGAAGAGTGTTCCCTCTTCGGCTGGTAAGATATCTACCTCTATTCGACGAGCGAAACGGCCCATTGCCTGCGCACGTGTAGTGAGGAGCACATGTCCTCTCACACTGCAAGGGGGCAGAAAATCGCGCGCCAGTTCCAGATCATCGGCATTATCCAGGATAAGTAACCAGCCTCTAGAGGTGTATAACCACTCTTTAACGGCTGTGATGACATGAACACTCTCCTGCGCATCTTTCTGTGTCAGGTTGAGCAAGGTCGCAATGGTAAGGTACGACGCGGTGAGCGTTTCACGAGTGTCGGCCTGTGCCCACAGCACTGCCTGATAGTTGTGTCGATAATGATAGACATACTCTAGAGCGAGTTGGGTCTTGCCAATGCCCCCCAGACCGCTAATCGCCTGTGGTTGTGAGAGCGTGATTGTCTGATCCCTTTGCAGGTGAGAACGCACCTGTGCCAGTTCGCTCTTACGTCCCAGGAAGAGGAGATTGCGTGGGTAGGGAATGTTCTGGACGAGCGGGAAGGCAGCCCGAGGAGAACCGTCTGCCAGGAGTGCCTCAACGGCCCGCTGGATGCCAGCAGCGATATCGAGCAGGGCCATCGCTTCATCCGGCCATGTTGTCAGTGGTCTGGCGTTGATGGGTAAGGCTTGCAAGTGCATAAATGGTGTGTTGCGCCAATTGACCTCACTGATCAAAATCGGGATCACGACCGCAGAACCTTCTTCTTGCCGCTCAAGCGCCCGCTTCATCTCGATGCCAACGCAGTAGTCGGAGGCGAAGAAATGCTCACTAATCAACAGCAGAATGACGGAGGCAGTTTCCAGGCGGGTGTCGATCGCTTGTGCCCAGTTGGTGCCGGGGACGATGAGCCGATCATGCCACGGCGAGAGCAGCCCTTGTCGCTTGAGCAAGCTCAGATGCGTCTCCAGTTTGTCCAGCCAGGCCACATCTTCGTGCGCATATGAGCAAAACACCTCAACAGACATTGGAACTGCCGACATCGCTGTCTCTCCTCCGCGTACACTACATTTCTATGAAGCTATTCCATTATAGCATCAAATCTGATTTATAGAAATCTAGACGAATTGAGAACTTCTTATCAAAATGTGAGATATTCTCGTTACTGTTACCGAACTGTGTTGCTTGTGTCTCTTCTAAAAAGTAGGGAATGAAAATACCTGCTGCGCTCTCTGCAAGAAGCTGGTTGTGCCAATATGATGTAGTTGACGCAGTTTACACGTCAGATGACAATACGATGTAGGAGCGCAATTTATAAGCCCGCCGCGTTCAAGCCTGTAAAACGCTTCAAACTCGTGGAACGCGATGGGCGTATGAAATGCGGCGGGCTTATAAATTGCGCTCCTACATTATTGAAGGGTATTGGGTGGTACGGGATTATAATCAGCGCGCCTCTTCAGAACAACCGTCGCCAGTGGTGGCAGCGTCAGCATAATAGAGTGCGGACACGATTGCCAGTAGACGGGACCGCTCGGCATCGGCTGGCCGTTGAGCAGGCCGCTACCGCCGTAGCGCCCGGCGTCGCTGTTGAGGACCTCGTAGTATTCGCCGGGCTGTGGCACGCCGAGACGGTAGCCATAGCGCGGCACCGGGGTAAAATTGCACGCGTAGATCAGTGTGTCCTGCGCATCTGTACTGAAGCGCATAAACGAGATGACGCTATTGTCCGAATCATGTGGATCTATCCAGGAGAAGCCCGCACCATCGTTATCGAGAACGTTCAGCGCAGGCTCGCGCTGGTAAAGCTGATTCAGGTCGCGCATAAAGTCGAGAAGCTGCGCGTGACGTGGATCGCTGGGCGGCGCGATCAGATGCCAATCGAGGCTCTCCTTGTAGTTCCACTCGCTCCATTGTCCGAACTCGCCGCCCATAAAGAGCAGCTTCTTGCCCGGATGACCCCACATATAGCCATAGAAGGCGCGCAGATTGGCGAACCTCTGCCACAAATCGCCCGGCATCTTGTTGATCATCGAGCCTTTGATATGCACAACCTCGTCATGTGAGAGCGGCAGGACGAAGTTCTCCGAAAAGGCGTACATGAGCGAGAAGGTGATATTGTTGTGGTAATAGCGGCGATGTATGGGGTCCAGGTGCATGTATTCCAGCATATCGTGCATCCAGCCCATGTTCCACTTAAGCGTGAAGCCTAGCCCGCCGACGTAGGTTGGACGCGAGACCAGCGGCCATGCCGTCGATTCCTCGGCGATGGTGATCGTGCCGGGCACCTGTCCGTAAACCGCCTCGTTGAACTGGCGCAGGAAGTCCACCGCTTCCAGGTGTTCGCGACCGCCGTAATGATTCTGTGACCACTCGCCATGCTCGCGCATATAATCCAGGTAGAGCATCGAAGCGACGGCATCGACGCGCAGGCCATCGATATGATGCTCGCGCAGCCAGAAGAGCGCGCTAGCGATCAGGAAGTTGCGCACCTCGCTGCGCCCATAATCGAAGACATACGTACCCCACTGTTTGTGCTCGCCCTTGCGCGCATCGGAGTACTCGTAGAGATGTGTCCCATCAAAGTAGCTCAGGGCCGTCCCATCTTTGGGGAAGTGCGAGGGGATCCAGTCGAGCAGGACGCCGATGCCCTGCTGGTGCATGTAGTCGACGAAATACTGGAAATCCTCCGGCGTACCGTAACGGCTGGTTGGTGCAAAGTAGCCCGTCGCCTGGTAGCCCCAGGAGCCGTCGAAAGGATATTCGGTGATGGGCAGCAGCTCGATATGCGTAAAGCCCAGGTCTTTCACATAGTCTGCCAGGGCATGCGCCAGCTCGCGATAGGTCATAAAGCGATCTTCTTCGTCGGCGCCTTCCTGATGCCGCTCTGGAATGTGGCGCCAGGAACCCAGGTGGACCTCGTAGATAGAGATGGGCTCGCTGAGCGGCCGAAACTGTTCTCGCCGTTGCAGCCATGCCTCGTCCTGCCAGGTGTGTTGATGGATATCGGCGACGATGCTGGCTGTCCTGGGGCGCAGTTCGGTGAAAAAGCCATAGGGATCGGTCTTATCGACCGTGTAGTTGTTGAAGCGAGAATAGATGGCGTACTTGTAGACCTCGCCGGCCCGGAGTCCCGGCACAAAGCACTCCCAAACGCCCAGGTCGTTGTGGCGGCGCTGCATAGGCGTCTCCGAGCGATTCCAGCCGTTGAAGTCGCCGATCACCGAGACGGTGCGTGCATTCGGCGCCCAGAGCGCAAAATTGACGCCCGCGACTCCATTGACCGTGCGGAGCTGCGCGCCGAACTTATCGTAGATGTGGTAGTGCCTCCCCTGCCCAAACAGGTAGAGGTCGAAATCGCTAAAGATCGATGGTATGCCTGGCTCTATCTCAGGATTTGTGAGCTGCTCATCGTGTGCGACCTGCTCTTCAGGTTCGCGGCCCGGTTGTTGTGGCGTGTGTGGTGTAGTCATCTCTTTATCCTCGTTGTGTAGTTTGTAGCGTGTCTGTGCACTTCTAGCATAACATATAAAACAAAAATCTGGTAACTCATGAACAATGGCCCCTACGACAGCAATCTATTGAATATTTGGCATTGCTTCGGTCATCTGGTAAAATGAATGTTTAGGAAGGCAGTGTGTAGAAAGGAGATCTGGCATGGCTATTGATATACAGAAGATGAAAGAACGTCTCGAAGCGAAGCGCGCGGAGCTCAAGCAGCGGATAAGAGATCTCACCGAGGCCCATCCGGAGCCCGTTGATCCCATCGAGGCCAGCGAGGGGCCCCAGGATTTCGAAGAGACCGCGGTGGATTTTCTGGAGACGCAGCAGGAACAGGCTATCGCTGTCAACGAGCGGGCGCTGTTGACCGAGGTAGAGGCTGCTCTCAAGCGGATCGAGGACGGGACTTATGGCTACTGCGTCGAATGTGGCAAGCCTATCCCTGAGAAGCGGTTGGAGGCGATCCCCTGGGCCTCTCGCTGTGTGGAGGACCAGGAGCGATTGGAGCAGCGCAACCTCAGCCGGGAAGAGCTATACGACTCGAACACGATCTAAGCGGGAACTATTGTATTGAAAAAAGCGTGGATGGACTGGTGAAGCCTTTTCACCGTCCATCCACGCTCTTTTGCTAGGATGGTTCCTGGATCATTGATTGGAAGCCGGATGCGCTCTTGAGCATCACTAATGTGGCGGCAGGTTCCTGGAAGAAGAGATCTGGCTCGCCTCGAACGTGAATGACCAGATCGGGACGATGATCACCGTTCACGTCCTTTACTTCCAGTGTGACGACTGCCTTATCGGCGTTATTCCATGGCAGATGCGGACCTGGATAGATCTTTGCATGCGTGGCATCTCCGCCCGGCAGCTCGATGATGTCGATCTGCCCGTGCAGGTTCATCGCCACAAAATGCGTTGGGTGAGTGATCGAATCGCTATCCCCAATCACGGCTTCCAGGTGGTATGTGCGCGTTGTCCCATACGTCCAGTTATCGTGGATGCCTACGCCCCACGTCCACAACAGCGCCCCGAACAGGTAGAGCACAACCGCCAGCGTCATACCGATGCCAACCAGCAGGAGCCAGTGCACGCCCCTCTGCTGTCGTGCCGGAGCACGTCTGTTGCGCGGACGACGGTCGACATCGGTCCGTCCGGGCTCCATCTCCTCGGTCTCCGGTGTCTCTATCAGGCGCAGGCGCGAAGCGCGCCGGGGAATGTTGGCGGCAGGCTCCCTGATCTCCTCAGACTCCTGAAGAGGAGCGTGTCCATCTCTGCGTACTATCGATCGCGGCATGGGTACCGACATACGCCTCTCCTCCTTTCGTAGAGTAGGGTCCCATTCGGTATAAGGGCACCGAATGGCAATATGTATCAGCATTTTCGAGTCTACCTATTTGAGCATTCATGGTGAGTAGTCCCTTCTCGTCTCATGGGGAGTGAAACCGACGTTACATACAACCGGTGTATTGTATTGTCATCAAGGGAAGAAAAAGCACGAAAGCTACGAACTCTATACCTGGTGGGCGGATCATTTTTGAGAAAGGGAACAATGATTGCTAACTGATAGTCTCTATTAGAAGCGGTGTTTTCTCGTTAAGGAGGAAAACACAGTTTCTCTACAAGGGAAAACAATGGTGCCTCTAAAAATATTCCCGTTTGCTAAAAGAAGGGAAGAGGCAGCTTTTGCCCTTCCCTTCTTGTCATACTGTGTCCAGGCGATGTCTAGAGGCTCGCCGCGTTACAGGCGAGCATCGCCTCGACCACGGCCTCGCACCAGGGGCGTCCGCGCTCTACCTCGCCGTTCACGCGCGCCCTCAGCAAATCCGCCTGTGTTCTCCCGTGCTCAAGCTCGTTCTCTAGCAGCGGCGTCAGGAACTCGCGTCCCAGCCCGCACAGCCCGTTTCTCTGCAGCGTCGTCAGTGCAAGAGCAACGAGCTCTCTTGCCACTGCTCGGGCCGTTGTCGCCCTCCCCTGCAGGCACATCGGCGCGGAGAGTCCCCATACGGCGCTGCGCAGATTGTAGCGTGACTCTGCGTAGGTCGCCAGCGTGCGTCCTCGCAGGCCATCGGTGGCGCCAAGCGTGAGCAGGAACGCCTGCATAGAGCGGAACGGTGACTGGGCATCGATGCAGCGAAACTCGTTGCGGATCGTGCCAGCGAGCATATGCAAGGGCTCTCCTTGCAGAAAGAGCGCGGTGCGCGTACTTGTTCTTCCAGAGTCAATGCCGCCAATGAAGGGAGAGTTGCCGAAGAGAGCGCTCATAATCGGCGCGATATGGATGGAGGTGTTGTAAGCCTCGAGCGCGTCCTCGACATTGCGCTCCGAGATATGAAACTGCGTGCCCGCGCAGCGCATCATCACCGCCATATACGAGGCCGCATCTGTGAAGCTCTTCCGTCCATCCGGGCTCTTGATGTTGATAGCTCCATATGGATTCTCTCGCCGCGTCGCCAGATCGATCAGGTGGTAGCGCCGTCGCATCCCCGGCTGGGGCACGATCCATTGCGGCCAGGTGTTGGACTCTACTAGCGGCTGCACGCCGATGGGGACGACGATCGCATCCTCACCCGAAGCGACCAGAGCTTGCTGGATGCGCCGTGTGCGCTGCCGGAGCGAGGAGTAGAGCTCGCTGAGCGCATCGCGTTCGAGGAACACGATATCTCCGGCATCGTATTCGACAATAGAGGTGACGGTATCGAAACGCGCGCCGGGGAGCGCATTGGAGGCGATAAGGGCCTCGGCGCTTACGGGCATGCCTGTTTGAGGCGAGAGGCATTGTATCTCTTGTTCTATGTCACAGGTACGGTGAGGGTGGTCAAAGAAACCTTGATTTGCGCATGCCTGACGCTCTCTGGCGGCCTGCAATGCTAAGTGGAGTGTTGCCTGTGCTTCTTGAGGGGTTGGTTCTGGTGAGTGCGCGTTGACTTCAGCTCCCATAGAGACCTCTTCTTGTTGTGAGGGCCGGACGCAGGAAAGGTAGCGCGTTGTATCCGGCTTGACCATGTTACCAGTTCTGCTACGGAACGATGTACAACGATTGGATTGTATTAAAGATCCCGATATTCTTTTCTTCTGCTGAATACAAACTCCAATTACATAGTACTTTAAGTACATCTGAAAGACAAGGGCAAGGTACTCGATTTTTGAGGCGCGCTTGCCGAGAAAAAGTGACAGGTGAATAACTCTGTGATACAATAGCCGTATTCCAGCGATCGTTGAGAGAGAGGGGCGAAAAATCGTGACAGCCGGGCGCGCGCGTATCTATGATGCTATAGCATTGTTCATTGTCGTGCTGGTCATCGTGCTTGACCAGTGGACGAAATCTCTGGTGGTGGCACACATGAGCCCACCGGGCAACGGAAAGACGATTCCGATCATCGGCCACTATCTGGTGCTAGACTATATCCAGAACAGCGGCGCGGCGTTCGGCGTCTTCGCCAACCAGGCCGTGCTCGTCGTCTTCATCGCTGCGGCAATCTGCGTGGTAGCTTATCTCTATATCCGCATCCTTAATTCAGGCCCGCTCATCTATAAGATCGTCTTCGGCATGATCATCGGTGGGGCCCTCGGCAACCTGATCGACCGGGCGCATAATGGCGGCGTGGTGACGGACTTTATCTCCTTCCGCATCCCTGAAATCAACTACTACTTCGCCGTCTTCAACATCGCCGATGCCTGTATCTCTGTCGGCGTTTTCCTGCTCTTCGTGCTTGTCCTGCTCAGTGGCTTCCGGCGCGATAAGAAAGAGGATACGGCGACGGCCTCCACAACGAGCGGAACGCTCCGCACCACGGGGCAAGATGTCAAACGCTGATCTACATGCCGACTCAACATGGCGCGTGTCGCCCGAACAGGTGGGACAGCGCCTCGACCACTATCTGGTGCTCGCGCTAGATAATCTCTCCCGCACCACTGTTCAGCAGCTTATCGCAGCTGGCTCGGTACTCATCAATGGTCGCGTCAGTAAGCCCGGCTATCTGCTGCGCAACAATGATGAAGTGCAGGTCCTACGCGCCATGCCTTCCGCGCCGTCAAAAGAGGTCAGGCCACAGGCGCTGCCCCTCGATATCGTCTATGAAGACGACGATCTCTTGATCGTAAACAAGGCTGCCGGTATGGTGGTGCATCCCGCGCCTGGCCACTACGACGATACGCTGGTGAACGCTCTGCTGGCACGCTATCCCACGTTACAAGATAGCATGGTCGTGGAGGAAGATATACGGCCAGGAATTGTGCATCGCCTGGACCGCGACACCTCCGGCCTGTTGATCGTGGCGAAGAACGCGCACACCCAGGCCGCCCTGGTGGAACAGATGCAGCGCCACGAGGTGGTGAAGCGCTACCTCGCCCTGGTTGAAGGCATCGTCTCGCTCGACCAGGGGAGTATCGACGCCCCCATCGGTCGCAATCCGCGCCATCGTCAGCAGATGGCGATCACCTCGGTCGATAGCCGCGAGGCGCGTACGCACTTTCGTGTTATGCAACGCTTCTCGCGCCACACTCTGTTACTCTTGCAGCTCGAAACCGGACGCACTCACCAGATCAGGGTGCATCTCCAGGCCATAGGACATCCCGTCTCCGGCGATAACGTGTACGGAACCAGTTCTATGCCGCGCGGTATCACGCTGAAGCGCCAGTTCCTGCACGCGTACCAGTTGAGCTTCGTACATCCCACCTCTGGCGAGAAGGTGGAATTTGAGGCGCCTCTGCCGCCGGATCTACAGGACGTGCTTGATAATGTTGATCTCCTCTAGATAAGTGTTCAGCAAGAGCGCCAGGCAGCCAGAATGGAAGAGAAAGAGCGAAAACCAGGACAAAGAATTTGAGCGGTGACCTTTTCAATGACGCGCTGGTATTCATGACGTGTCGTCTCCTAGACGGCTTCACTTCGTTTATTGCTATCCTACCACGATTCGTGCGGTTCGCTCGTCTTGCGGGAAGTGCTTGCCCAGACTAGAGAGTAGAGCCTGGGATTCATGTAGCCTGCCTGAAGACTCCTGGAGGTACGTGAAGATGGCGTTTGAACGCCCGACTGAAAGCAGCTTCCGAACTGTACTTGAGTCGATGGGCAACCTCGCTCGCGCTCATGCGTTCCTCATGAATCCAGCTCCTGGCGAGAGACATTCGCCACTGTGTTACGTACTGCATGGGAGGCATCCCTACCAGGCTCGAGAATCGCTCAGCAAAGGTTGATCGGGACAGGTGGACCTCTCTTGCAAGAGCCGCAACGGTCCAGGGTTCCTCGGCGCGACGATGGATCAATGTCAGCACACGCCCTATGTCGGGGTCGCTCAGTGCCCCGAGCCAGCCACGCCGTCGGCCCTCGCCCTCCTCCAACCATGCTCGGATCGTCTGGAGGACGAGGATGTCTGCCAGGCGCGTCATCACGGCTACACTGCCCGGTCGGAGTGACAGAGCCTCTGTACCCAACATCGTGAGCGTCGCATCCAGCCAGACAAGCGTCCCTTCGTGCTCAGCACGCCGGAGGAGGAGAACACGTGGCAAGAGGTCCAGGAGGGGATGCGCGATTGGTCCCGCAAATCGTATCCCTCCGCAAATGAGCAACGCCTCTGCTCCATCTCCACCGTAGCACAGCAGGGCAGCATTTTGCCCGACTCGTTGGGAAGGCAGTGTCATCAGCGGAACCGCCTCTGCTTCTGGGGGATTAACAAGCTGATGCTCATCGCCGTGAGGCAGAAGGACCAGATCGCCCGCTTCAAGGGGAATTCGCTCGGCGTCGATGTGAAGAAAGCCCCGCCCCGCGACGATGAAGTGAAAGCTTGGGCCATCCTTGGCAGAGAAGGCCAGTCCCCATGGCGCTCTGATACCAACTTGCGGTCTGTGGTAGAATTCTGAAAAGAGGAAACCAAGATCGGAAGGAAAGAGCGATGGCAAGGATAACAAGAGCAGCGCCACATTTATCAGTAGAAGAAGTAAAAGAGAGGATGAATAACGACC
>WNFY01006907.1_pt1 | contig 12770 bp, 10 predicted proteins | sample 5400091 | NCBI WGS metagenome assembly WNFY01 (sample SAMN13153364, study PRJNA577476) | soil metagenome | isolation source: 60 cm soil or saprolite under grassland replicate 1 | place: USA:California | collected 2016-06-15 | reverse complement strand
ATGCGGCGAGTCGGCCTCAATTTCTTTCAGCCACTTCTGCGCTTCAGGACTGACGGTCGCTGGCATTGGCACCACCCGCGTGATGTGGGCGGTTCCGTCGGGATCGAAAGTGGAGATGTCGGGATTCGGGTCCGTATTCTGCGCGAAAACTGATCCTGCCGCCAGCCAGGCGAATATCGCCGCCTTATAGATTTGAATTCGCATTGTGCTCCTCTATGGATTTGCGCCAGAAATGCGCCGACCGATGAATGTATTACTGGAACGGCTGGTTCGTCCACTGTAGAGAGGGTTTGGTTGAATATTGAGAAGAAGGTGGCGTCTCACATTTCAGTGAGCGGTTGCGGCGACGGCGTACTTCTTTACCTTGGGGGCGTGTTGGTGTTGCGATTGTTCGTCGGAGCGAAGTTGGAAGTTCGCCACCATCCTTTGCAGATCGACAGCAAGTTCAGAGAGACCTTGGCAGGCGTGCGCGGAGTTTCGTGCTTCGGTTGCGGTCTGGTTGACGAGTACCGCAATTTGCTGCATGCGCTCCCTCACATGCTCGGATGTAGCTGTTTGCTGAGTGCCGGCGGTGGCAATGTGGGTCACCATTTCACCAACCTGTTCTGCGGTGTGAATGATCTCGCGCAACGAGTCACCCGCCTGCACTGTCGACTGCACGCCGTCTTGGACTTGGACCGTGCCTTCTTCCATGGCGCGCAAGCTAGTCTTGATGTCCGCCTGAATTGTGCGGATCATTTGCGCAATTTCCTTAGTCGCGTTGGTGGTGCGCTCTGCAAGTTTGCGGACTTCATCGGCCACTACGGCAAAGCCGCGGCCTTGTTCCCCGGCCCGGGCGGCCTCGATCGCGGCATTAAGGGCCAGGAGATTCGTCTGGTCTGCAATGTCGTCAATGACCGCAATAATGCGGCCGATTTGGTCGGAACCCTTGGCTAAATCCTCCATCTTTTTTGCGCTGGTCGTGACCGCGCCCGCTATGACCCGCATCTTGGCCAGGGTGTCATCAACGATTTTCCCCCATGCCGCGCCGTTTCGGAAGCTTTGCGGGCCGCCTCAGCCGCGCGGTTGGAATTTTCTGACACTTGCATCACCGTGGCCGACATCTCCTGCATGGCGGTCGCGACTTGCGATGCCTGGTCATTCTGACTTTCCACTCCTTGGGCCTGACCTTTCGCCGACGTTGAAATCTCTTCCGTGACCTCCGCGACGCGCTCGGCTGATTCTCTAATTTGGATAAGAATGCCGTGCATCTTGTTCACAAATGTATTCAGGCACAGTCCCAAGGCCCCGATCTCATCATTTCGATCCTGGTCCACCTCCAACCGCAGATCGTTGGTTTCGGTCATGCTTTTGAACCGCGAGGAGAGAGAATCAAGAGGCTCAGTAATGCTTCGGATAATACGGGTTGCAATAAGCAGCAAGAGCAGGAACGAGAGACCACACATCACGAGCATAGCGCTCGTCGCTTCTCTGGCTCTTCCTTCAGCCTGCGACTGTGCAGCTCTGGCCCCTTGTTCGAGGAGGTCGCTGGTTTCCTCGATATTCTGTTGAAGCTGCTTGTATACCTGAAGATAGGGACTCAGCTGGGAGATGGCCTCGGAAGGATGTTGTGCGATCGCCCGGGCTAAGGATTCTCCAGCGCTCACATATTGATCCACGAGGCGAGACTCGCCAGCCAACCTGGCCCGCAGGGTGGCGTCTGAAAGAAGTCCTTCGGTCTTGGCGATCCGATCCCTTAGCAGCCTGGAGTGTTGTGCCAAATCGTCAAGTTTGCTCCTTCGTGAGTCGCCCTTAGCTGTGAAGACTGCCGAGATGTCAGAACGAGTCATGTCGTTATAGACGCCCGCCTCGACATGGTTCCGAATTGCCGATCCCGTGGCTGCAACTTCAGCCGTGGTCTGCTCAACTGTCGAAATGCCCCAATAGCCTGTAACACTGATTGTCAGAACGAAGGCCAAACCGGTGATTGTCAGGCCGAGCAGCTTCCGTTTAATAGTCATGGGCGTCTTTGCGTCGGCGTTTAGTGCCAGTCATATGCGTAGTTTGTAACCGGGGTCACTGGCTAAAAGTCCTTCCACTTTTACGGCTTTCACTCCGCCATCACTGCCATCACCGTGGAAGTCGAGGGCCCGGATAAAGCCGATTGCGCCGGGCGATCCCGCCACTATGCTCTTTACATCCCGGCCACTTAAGACCTCTCGCGGCGGCGTAACGTCTTTCCCGGTGAACGCCGCCTGCACGAAATACTTGCCGAATTCGGCATCACGCATCCCGCATACAATTTTGAGAAAGGCAGAGCGCTCTGCGGCGCCGGGGGCAGCGATGACTGGCGCAATAGCCTTACCTGTGTCCCACCGGTTGTGCTCGGACAAGAAAATCTTACGCAGCTCGGCCATACTCACGTTCTGCACGGGATTGGCCTGGTTCACGATCACCACGATCGGGCCACCGTCCACTGCCCAGCTCTGTGGCAACAAGACTATCTGCATGAGAGTTGTTCCAACCAGAACCGCCGTCAACCAACGCCTCTTCATCCGATCTCCTAGAACGTGAATGCAACCTGCGTCCGGATTCCATTGGCTGCGCCTTGCCCGCGAATGTCCAGCCGGTCATATTGCAGCTTGCCGGCAGCATGTTCGCTGAAGTCCCATCTCATGCCGACTGATGGGCCGTTGCGGCGTCCTACCACGGGACCATCCGTCGGATCGCCGTAGATAGGTTCGCTGTCTCCAGCATTGATGTATTCGTAACGAAAATACGGCCGGTAGCTTCTGAACTTGCGGGATAACTGAGTGTAGAAGGCAGGTGTATGAAAAACCCCTGCAGCTCCCGTACTCGATCTCAGATGGCGGACCAACATGCCTTCGTTTAACAGCTCATAATTTGAGTTCACATACACCATGTGTATGGTCGAAATGAGCTCGGGGTGGTTGATGTTGTCAGAAAACGTGAGGTAGTCATGGTACATGGAGAATCCTGTCTGCAGACCTGGTATCCAACCAGGTTGTACAAACATTGCAATGTTCAGGGACTTTCCATTGTTCGTGTCTATGTTGTTTTGCGCCGGATTGCTGCCAATTAAGTGTGCTCGTCCATTTCCCATTTCGACCACGTAGTGCAGACCCAGTTTCCCCGATGGAAGCAGACCGCTGGCCGTTATACCAACGTCCTGCAGCGGCAAAGGTCCGCCAGTATCGTCAAACTGATACATAAATGGCCTGCCAATAGCGGTTTGGAACCACTCGCCCTGGTGAAACGTGGTGTTGTAGTAGCCAATGGAGGAATGAAATCGGCCGATCCCGAAATTCAGATATGGGCTGGCGCGATATTGCATCATCAGGCGCTCCACATCGGCTTGAATATCGTTAGTAGCATTTGAAATGAAAAGGACCTCACCAAGGAGCGACACATTAGTTGAAAGGTGAGAGGTCAGGAACAGGTCAAGTGAACCGATGTTAAAGGAATTAGAAATCGCTGCCCGCCGGTCGGTTGCGCTGTAACCAAGATCGCCAAATACATTGAGCTTTAATCGTGGTGCCACCGTATTTTCGGGCAAAGACTGGGCGATCGGCTCGGCCGCGGGCTCCGCCATCGGGGCCGACCCTTTCTCTTCGAGTTGCCGGACCTTGGCCTCGAGCTGACTGATTCGCTCCAGCAGTTGCTGATTGGTTTGATCCTGACTTTCGCTGGCAGCTGAGGTCCCTGGCACGCAGGTCAATGACGCGGCCAGCACGATGATTGACTTTGCACGGAAGGGTCCCCGCGAACAGTTCCGCATATCTCCCCCGTTCGGTGGCTATCGGGACAGGGCCCGTCCACCCTCGTTTCTTCGGCACTTATAGATGTGACTTTAGAGATGGAATGCGTTACCACGAACACTAGGTTTCGCGAGACTAATTCACAGAAAGAGGAGATGAGAGGAAAGCAGAACTGAAGTTAGGTAAAGTGAGCCAACTCTAATCTGAAGATTAGTCCCGCGGGTACTTTCCTCGTTCGACTAATGCGTGCGCAATTTCTTGCTCCAAGCCGATCGTGTTGTAGGGGTCATGTTTGGCCAAACGTCGCAAGATTGCTAACTGTGTACGCAACATGTCTCCCTCAGCCACAGCCGTGATAATCTGACGCGCCGCTGATTCGATCTTTTCCATACCCTTCGCGCAATACAGGCGCATCATCGCGATCGGCAATACAGCCGCTGCTTCTCCTTGTGCCGTAGCCGTTTTCATGGTCCGTAGCAGCGCCGACTCCATTGCATAGACTTCAATCACTATGTCGGCTATCGCGCCCATGATTTCCTGTTGCTGCTCAATTTGCTGCATGTATTTCTGAGTGGCCGCGCCTGCCGCAAACAACCCAAGCTTTTTGGCGGACGCTACGAGCATCTGCTCTTCGGCAAGTGGTCCTTCGAGGTCTTCGCCCAAAGACGGTCCGGCAAGAACTTCGTCCATGAGCTGTTTGATCGCCGCCATCAATGGAAGCTGCCCAGTCATCGCGCGCTTGAGCAGAAACCCAGTGATGATCAAGCGGTTGATCTCGTTGGTCCCCTCAAATATGCGGTTGATGCGCGCATCGCGGTATGCCCGCTCCGCGGGATACTCCTCGACGAACCCATAGCCCCCGTAAATTTGCACAGTTTCATCTACGACGTAATCCACCATCTCCGACGCCCATACTTTGATGATCGAGCATTCGACGGCATATTCTTCAATGGCCTTCAACGTCATTTTGCTGGAGTCGGCAGCGGATTTGTCCACGGCTGCAAGGGCCTCATCCATCATTCCCACCGTGCGGAAGACAAGGGATTCGCCTACATAAATCAAAGCCGCCATGGTGGCGAGTTTTTGTCGGACAAGCCCAAAATCGGCAATGACTTTGCCGAACGCCTTGCGCTGCTTGGCATAGCTGATGGCATTGTCAAGCGAGGCTCGGGCGCCACCAACACACATTGCTCCTAGCTTGAAGCGACCAATGTTCAAAATATTAAAAGCGATCAGGTGGCCCTTTCCGATTTCGCCGAGCAAGTTCTCAGCGGGTACCTGACAGTCATTCAGGATGATTGGGCAAGTAGAGGAACCACGTATGCCCATTTTGTGTTCCTCAGCGCCGACCGAAAATCCTGGAAAGGTACGCTCAACCAAGAATGCAGTGAATTTTTCGCCTTCCACTTTGGCGAAAACGGTAAATAGATCGGCAAAGCCCGCGTTAGTGATCCACATCTTCTCGCCATTGAGAACGTATTGTTTGCCGTCCGCAGAAAGCACGGCACGAGACCGGCAGTTCAATGCATCTGATCCCGACGTGGCCTCTGATAGTGCGTAAGCGCCGACCGTCTCGCCCGCGGCAAGTCGCGGTAAATATTTTTTCTTCTGTTCCTCTGTTCCGAAATAGACAATGGGCAGTGTTCCAATGCCGGTGTGTCCGCCCCAAGTCGTTGCGAAGCCAGCGTACTTGGCGATACGATCGGCGATTACGGCGGCGGTGACTTTGTCCATTTCCAGGCCGCCGTATGCTTCTGGAATCTCGACGCCGCTCAACCCGAGTTCGCCTGCTTTCTTCAGAAGGTCGCGCACCACCTCGAAATCCTTATGCTCCATTTTTTCGATACGGGGAATGATCTCGTTTTGTGCGAAGTCTTCAGCCGTCTGGGCGATTAAACGATGTTGCTCATTGAAATCTTCTGGGGTGAAAACTTCTTGTGGCTGCCGGGGTTCCAGCAGGAAGCTTCCACCTGAGATTTTCGGCTTAGCGGACGCGGTCACAGTTCCCATAAGACCTCAGTGGAACACGAAGTCTGGAGCAGCGCAGCGCCCGGGCAGGGCAAACTACGACGCAGCACTTCGTATGAACACGCTTGAGAGTTTATAGACACACTGGGGCATTTGCCAGTGAAGGCTAATTCGCGTCCGCCGAGATCTCCAGGCCTCGCCGATGAATGACGCTGTAAGTAAGGCCGATGATCGAGATCAAAATCATGCAAAGGAAGAGAGCATCGAGCCAGCGGCCTTTGTCCCTGCGCCGATGTGTAGTGTGTGATTCCACAGCCTGGGTTTTGATGAAATTGCGCTTAAGGAAACCTGACGGGTGGCATGCAGTTACGAGCAAAGCTAGTCCTAATGAGGTGGGGATTTCAACCCCACTTTAGTAATCAGGATGGTTACTCGTTCTGGAAAAGTGAGTGAGAATGACGGGACAAATCTGGCGCGCCCGGAGAGATTCGAACTCCCGACCTACAGCTCCGGAGGCTGCCGCTCTATCCAGCTGAGCTACGGGCGCGCAGTCTCAAGTTTACATCGCAGGTCACGAGGCATCAATTTAGCGCCTGGCACGCGTTCCATCCGGCGCAGCGGTGTGATTCCGTTCAGCGCCGTCCGCGATCACCGCGGCCGCCGGCGGCACGTTCCGCTTTGGGACGGGCTTCGTTCACATTGATGGCGCGTCCCCCGAATTGCGAGCCGTTCAGCCCAGCAATGGCTTTGTCACCCTCTTCGGCGTTGGTCATTTCCACGAAACCGAATCCACGCGAACGTCCGGTTTCGCGATCCGTCAGAATACTTACTCGATCAACTTGGCCGTACGGTTCGAATAGCTGTCGCAGTTCGTCTTCCGATGTGTTAAAGCTGAGGTTCCCAACGAAAATGTTTTTCAAGACGCCCTCTTTTCTGTTTTTGCGAACCAGGGCGAACACTCCAGCAAACAGAAGGCGGTTTTACCGGGGCCCGCAAGCGCGCCGTGAGTATAGCAAATTCAGAGACTTGGCAAGCAGAATAGTGTGTTTTCAAGGCGGAATGGGCTCACACCAACACCCAATCAGCATGTGCTTGACATTGATTGCTAATGCAGCGTAAAAACTCTCTACAATCAGTGTCTTGTGTCGGTCTCTTTAATCGAGCAGTTCAATTCTTTGCTGTTGAAATTCTGAGGTGACGTGTGCAATCGAAAGCTTTGGATATGCTGGAGAAGGCTACGCCAAAACGCAAGTGTTCTCCAGTATTTTGGTTCATTACAATCGGGCTCACGTTGTTTTCCGATGTTGCCTTTTCTCAGGTTTATAACCAGCGCTCCGAGCCACAGACAGCAGATTTTTCGCAAACCGGCACCACGGCTAAAGAGATCCGCGGGGCTGTGAAGGTCACGATACAAGCCGACAAGCCGCGTGGCTTTCTGCCCCCTCGCGGCCTGGGGGTGCTTTCATCGGCAGGCGACAACCAACTGATGGATCCGATGATGCCGCAGATCCTGCAATCGTCAGGTGTAACGACCCTGCAGTATCCCGGCGGAGCGTATGCAGATAACTACCATTGGTCCACATATGAGCCCACCAAGGGGACAGCCTGGCAGTTCGCACAGAATGACGATTTCGGTCATTTTGTGAGACTGATCGATCAGATTGGCACCGCCGTAATCACAGTGAATTACGGCTCCAACGCTGACGGAACTGGCGGCGGCATACCAGAAGAAGCGGCAGCCTGGGTCGCGTATGCGATGGCTGATCCTTCGAACACCAAACCCATCGGCAAAGACACTTACGGAAATGATTGGCACACTGTTGGCTACTGGGCGTCGCTACGTGCTTCGCAGCCGCTTCCAAATGACGATGGTCTGAATTTTCTGCGGATCAGTCACCCGAATCCTGTTCTCATTAAATATTGGGAAGTCGGAAACGAGGTGTATAGGAACGGGTACTACGGCGGACAGCAAACCGAACAGGACTTGCACGCTCCGCATTCGAAAGATCCAAAGGACAACGAAAAGCAGCGCCGCAAGAATCCCAATCTGTCGCCGGAAGCGTATGGAAATAATTTGCTTCAATACATCAAGGCCATGAAGGCTGTGGATGCCAGAATTAAAGTTGGCGCTTCATTGGATATACCTCTCGCGGGAGACTGGAATCTTTCCGGGGATTGGGTTGAAGATCCGTCTCACCCTGGCAAATACGTTCAGAAGGGGACGGCTGAAGCTGCCGGTCTGGGCACGGCTCATAAAGACTTTGATGCCGGTCTCGATTGGGACCGGAACGTTCTAAAGGTCGCCGGTAAGGACATCGATTTCGTGGCATTGCACTGGTACACGGCCGCAACAACTGAGGTTTCAGGTTGGAAGGAAATTGACAACACAGGAACGTTATTAAAGACGCAGGATGAGCTACCGAAAGTTATGGCTGGGCTTCTTGATCTTTTTCAAAAATACTGTGGCCAAAACATGCAAAACATGCAGTTGCTGGTGACCGAGTTCGGCATCACTCCATGGATTAAAGTCAAAGACGAAATCGTTTCGGCTCTATTCGCCGCCGACGCCTACGCTACTCTGGTCGAAGACGGTGCAGCCAATGTAGATTGGGCGGAAATTCACAAGAACGGCTTTCTAAATGACGAAAATAGACCCGGGCCCGCGTACTTCGCCCCTCAGTTGATCCGGCAGATGGCGAACTTGAACGATAAGATCGTGACGGCAGCGTCAAGCAATTCGTTGCTGGCTGTTCATGCGTCGCTGCGCAACGATGGGGGTGTCGGCATCATGTTCATCAATAAGGACGCGAAGAACAATGCGACGGTGAAGGTCACAGTCAGCGGAGCGAACCTCGCGGCCAAGGGGAATCGCTTCGATTTCGGGAAAAGCAATCCCGCAAGTCAATACGCCGTCGCTGGCGTTCCCGCAGATGGCCTGGGCAATAGCTTTACCGTGACTGTCCCTAGCTACACAATTACGGACTTGGTAATTCCGAAAGCTCAGTGATATTTGCCAGTCATGGAAAGAAGTGAGCGCACCTCTAGCATTTCTCCACCGCCCAATACTCTCCGTGATAGCCGAGTTCGAGCAGGTAGTTCTTGGGATCGTGACGCTTGCCGCAGCCGGGACAAGCCAGGTACCGCCTCCAAATTCGAGCCTCGCCGATCGTAATCCGCTGTGACGGCGAAACTGATGCCATAACTACAAGATACGAGATACATTCGCAAAGATTTTAGGTTTTCCGACGACGGGCGTTGGTGGTCCATTCTGCAATGTCCTCTAAACTGAGTCAAAGCAGCGAACTGCTAAAACTTTGCAGACCTGTAGACAGTCTTGCCGCCAACCATTGTTAACAATACCTTGGTCGCGCCGATCTTTGAGGATTCAACTTTGAAGATATCTTGCGAGAGCACGATCAGGTCGGCAAGTTTGCCACCTTCGAGAGAGCCTTCTGTCTTCTCGCGATGCCCCGCAAATGCTGCGTTCAGCGTGTAGCCCTTGATGGCCTCTTCAAGAGTGATCCGTTCGGACGGAATCCATCCACCTTTGGGCTCGCCTTCAGTAGTTTGCCGCGTAACCGCGTTCTGAAGTCCTTCCCATGGGCTGAGAGTGACCACCGGCCAGTCACTTCCAAACGCTAGCACACCGCCCCCAGCCTGAATGCTGTGCCACGCCCAAGCCCGTTGAGCGCGCTCCGGGCCAACATTCGGCGCCCATGCCTTAAGTGTGTCGTCGTCGGGATAGGCATGCAGAGGCTGCATGCTGGCAATCACGCCCAATTTTCCAAATCGCGGAATATCTTCCGCCGAAATGTCTTCAATATGCTCAATCCGATGACGCGCGTCCTTTGTTCCATTGACCTGGGCAGCATGCTCATACGCATCCAGTGCTGCGCGGATCGCCTTGTCGCCAATTGCGTGAGTGAAGACCTGAATCCCACGGCGGTCGAGTTCAGCAACCCCCTTTTGATATTTTTCAACGTCCCAAAACAGCTGTCCTGAGAGCGAGGGATCATCGGAATAGGGAGCCAGCATCGCCGCAGTGTGCGTTTCGATCACTCCGTCCATAAAGAACTTGACGGCTCCGGCGGAAATCCAATCGTCGTGATAATGGTCGCGTGCTTCAACGATCTCCCGCAGTTGTTGCTCGCTGACTTCCGGCGGATCGACTCTGTACGCGAGATAGAAGCGAAGCGTAAGATCTTCAGCTTCTGCTCATGACTTGGCTCGGGAATCGCGCGGCGAATGAGGGCATCGGCGGCATCCTCTTTAATGGCTCCCGTTAGCTCGCCTGTCTTCGGATCGCGGACGAAGGATCCACCCGGCGGATCGGGCGTGTCCTTGCTTATATGTGCGATCTCAAGTGCTTTGCTATTTGCCCACCAGCTGTGCCCGTCAAATCCATCGAGATACACCGGGCGATCAGGAACGATCTCGTCCAGGTATTTCTTATTCGGCAGCCCGGATGGAGCAAACACCGGATAACTCCACCCGCGCCCCAGGAGCCAGGATTCATTCGGATGTGCCGCAGCATAGGCCTTCACGCGGCTCTGGATTTCCGGAATGGTCTTGACTCCGTTCAGAAAGATTTCCTGAAGCAACAACGACCCTTCCATGAAGTGAGTATGACAATCCGTGAAGCCCGGGAGTACCAGGCGGCCTTTGGCATTGATGACTTGCGTTGACGGGCCGCCAAGGCGGCCGACCTCGCGATCACTGCCCACAGCTACTATTTTTCCATCGCGGATTGCCAAAGCTTCCGCCCACGGATGCTGCGAATCGACCGTGTAAATCCGCCCGTGAAGAAGAATAGTGTCAGCCGACTGAGTGCTACCTGCGGCGAACAGCTGAGAGGAGCAGAAGAGACCGGCAACAATGAAAAGAGCTCGGAGCATGCATTCACCCGAAATGGAAATTGCCGCGCTGCCAGTTCAAGATAACAACCAATGACTATTCTTAAAATGTTGGTGGGGTGTTTATCCACAAAACCAGAGTTTCTGATCGCCCGGTATTTCCCCACTGGTGCGGTACAGCGCTTTCAAAGTAGAAGCTATCTCCTGATTTGAGGCGGTATTTCTCTCCGCGCAAAAAAATTTGCAGTTCGCCTTTCAGCACGAAAAGGAATTCTTCGCCGACGTGTGTATATGACTCGCCGCTGCCGGCGCCGGGAGCGATGCGGAACAGATGCGGTTCCATGACTGTATTTCCCCAGGCGAGTAATTCCATTCGGACTCCCGGTCCTGCCTCAAGGACTTTCCGTGCCTTGGGCCGCACCAGATGTTTGTTGGGCTCTGCGGTGTCGTAGAAATCCAAGATATTGGTTTTGTAGTGGCGCGCCAGTTTGCGAAGGGTGGCAACTGAAGCGGTCATTTGCGACCGTTCGATAGCGCTGAGAAAACCGACTGAAACGCCGATCGCCTTGGCGACCACCGCCAACGAGGACGCCTTCTTCGTTCTAAGCTGACGCAGCCTGGCGCCGATCGCGCTCGCCGCCCCATCGCGCGCAGGCGTGACCAGTCCTTCGCGCTTAAGGGTTTGAACAATTGCCGGGGCATTCATGCCGCGCACTTTGCGAAGAAAGCTGGCACGCTTCAGAAGCCGCACGTCTTCTCGAGTGTAGAGACGGTATTGGCTGGCACTGCGGCGGGGGCAAGCAAGCCCGAGACTTTCCCACATTCGAATGCTAGTGGGAGAGATGCCGACTAGCCTGGCGACATCTCCGATCCTTAGATAATCGTTGTGATTGCTCGACAGCATGAGCTGCTGGACTGCTCTCTTTCAAGTCCCACAAGGAAGAGCCGTTTTTCACTTGACAGTATTGTTAACGGGCAACTAACCTTACCGGATTATAGCAAGGTTAGTTTTTCTCGCAATATTGTTTACGTTCAGTATTCGATAGCGAAATTCAGCTCGGAGGCGTTGCATGTCTTCCCCCAGATCGCGTCGCACGGCTTCCTGTCTCGTTCTCATTGCCTCACTCAGTCTCACGTCATCGCTCGTGTGGTCCCAAAGCACCGGTGGTCGCATCCTCGGACGAGTCACCGATTCAACCGGCGCAGTCGTCAGCGGCGTGCAGATCACTCTGGCCAATGAAGCGACCGGTGTCACCCGCGACACTAAAACGGACCAAAACGGCGATTACACATTCGTGGAAGTCGTTCCCGCCAACTATCGCATGGAATACTCGCTGCAGGGTTTCAAGAAGAACATCAATCGTAGCGTGGTGGTGGAATTGAACCAGGTGCTGACTCTGAATGCGACCTTGCAGCCTGGCGGCGCGCAGGAAACTGTAGAGGTCACGTCAGAGGCGCCGCTAGTGGACACCACCAGCACCCAACTGGGTGCGGTAGTGGATGACCGAAGCATCAGTCAGCTTCCCCTCAATGCTCGAGACACTTATCAGTTTCTACAGTTGCAACCCGGCGTGATGTCAACGACCGGAACGGGGAACCAAGTTGTTTACGGCAGTGATAAATCGGGCTCTGTCTCGGTGAACGGCGGCCGCGGACGGTCTAACAATTTCAGCGTGAACGGCGGCGATGCGAATGATTTGTTCGTGAACTTGCCCACCGTCCAGCCATCGCCCGACAGCATCGAGGAGTTCCGAGTTCTCACCAATACCTTTGATGCCGAGTACGGCAGAAATTCCGGTTCTGTCGTGAACGTGATCACGAAATCCGGCACTAATAATTTCCACGGCAATATTTATGAATTTTTCCGGAATACGAAGCTGAACGCGAATCCTTACTGCTTCACTGCCAGTGAAGGCGTTGCTTGCGACAAACCGCAATTTAATCAGAACCAGTTTGGCGGCACGTTTGGGGGGCCGGTCAAGAAGGATCGAACATTCTTTTTTGCTTCTTATGAAGGCCGTCGCATTCGTCAGGGCATTCCGTCCCAGCTCGTGTTTGTCCCCACGTTAGCTGAGCGCCCCAGCGCGACTCAGTCCTTTGCTGATTTCTCTGGCGAGTCACCCTTCAGCGGTACATTACTTACTGCGTTCCCGCTCAATCAACGGCCAAATTGCGTGACCGGAGCGGGAGC
>WNFY01009125.1_pt1 | contig 12773 bp, 12 predicted proteins | sample 5400091 | NCBI WGS metagenome assembly WNFY01 (sample SAMN13153364, study PRJNA577476) | soil metagenome | isolation source: 60 cm soil or saprolite under grassland replicate 1 | place: USA:California | collected 2016-06-15 | reverse complement strand
ATCATGCTCGGCTTTCCCACCGCCTTCACGCTCATGGGAATGGGCGTGTTCTTCGCCTGGCTCGCCTACCGCAGCGTGGATCCTGCGACCGCGGGCCGGCAGGTGCTCGACCTCTTCGTACAGCGCACCTACGGCGTCATGTCGAACGACGTGCTGATTGCGGTGCCGCTGTTCCTGTTCATGGGCTACCTCGTCGAGCGGGCGCAGCTGATCGACCGCTTGTTCAGGAGCCTGCACCTCGCCACCGCGCGCGTGCCGGGGTCGCTTGCGGTGGCGACCATCGTCACCTGCGCGATCTTCGCGACCGCCACCGGCATCGTCGGCGCGGTGGTGACGCTGATGGGCCTGCTCGCGTTTCCGGCCATGCTCAAGGCGGGCTACAACGTCAAGGTGGCCGCGGGAGCGGTGACCGCGGGAGGGTGCCTCGGCATCCTGATCCCGCCCTCGGTGCTGCTGATCGTCTATGGCTCTGTTGCGGGCGTGTCGGTCGTGCAACTCTACGCCGGCGCCTTCCTGCCCGGTTTCATGCTCGCGGGGCTCTATATCGGTTACATCATCGTGCTCGCAAAGTGGAAACCCAAGCTCATGCCTCCGCTCGCCGAGAGCGAGCGGCGCGTGGAGCTTCCGCGCTGGGCGCAGACGCTCGCGCCGCGCGGCAGAAACGCGCTGGCCGGGCTCTGGCGCGCAGCGATCGGCGGCAACGCCGGTGTCGCAAAACGCACCGTGCTCGCGCAACTCTTCGTCACGCTGGTGCCGGCGCTCTTCATCGCCGCATTGCTGGGCGTCACCTATCGCATGGCGACGGCGCCGGAAGTCGAGGCCAGCACGGCCGGGCTGATCGAGGCCGGGGGCCTCATCGCGGCGCCTGAACCGGAAAGGGAGGCGTCGACCGGCCTCATCGGCGCACAGGAAGAATCCGGCGTCAAGGAACCTTCAGCCGAGTCGTCGAAGGCGCCAGCCGCTCCTCAGGCAGGCGCGGAGGCCGCGAAAGCCCCGCAGACCGCGGCGGCTACCGCCGGGAAAACTGCCGACGCGGCGGAATCCGATCGGCTGCCGGTGCCCCTCTGGCTTTGGATCACGCTCGGCGTCGGTATGGCCATCATCGCAGTCATCTACTGGCTGTGGAGCTGGGAGCGGCTGGAAGTATTCAAGATGCTGCTCACCTCGTTCTTTCCGCTGGCGCTGATGATCCTGGCAGTGCTGGGCTCGATCGTATTCGGGCTTGCGACGCCCTCCGAGGCGGCGGCAATCGGCGGATTCGGCGGATTCATCCTGGCGGGGGTTTACCGCTTCATCGCTTATTGGCGCGAGGGGAAGTCCGGCGGCAAGGACACCGGCAAGGCGGTCTGGAACACGGTGAAGGAGCTCGGCGTCATCGTCAAGGAATCGTCCTTCCTCACCGCCAAGACGAGCGCGATGGTGTGCTGGCTGTTCGTCGGCTCCGGCATTTTTTCGGCGGCGTTCGCGCTGCTCGGCGGGCAGGAGGTCATCGAGAAGTGGGTGCTGTCGCTGAACATGACGCCGGTGCAATTCATGATCCTCGCGCAGTTCATCATCTTCATCCTCGGCTGGCCGCTCGAATGGACCGAGATCATCATCATCTTCATGCCGATCTTCCTGCCGCTGCTGCCGCACTTCGGCATCGATCCGCTGTTCTTCGGGCTGCTCGTGGCGCTCAACCTGCAGACCGCGTTCCTGTCGCCGCCGGTGGCGATGGCGGCGTTCTACCTGAAGGGCGTGTCGCCGCCGCACGTGACCCTCAACGCGATCTTCGCCGGGATGATGCCTTTCATGGGGATCCAGCTCATCGCCCTGGTCCTGCTGTACCTGTTCCCGGGCATCGGACTGTGGCTGCCGCAATTGGTCTATGGCCGCTGAGTCCGGGTTCGCTCTCTAGAGAAGGGCGGCTTCGAGCCGCCCTCTCCTTTTGCCGAAGATTCACTTTATATTTTGTATTGCCGCCGGCGCAGCCGGCCTGCTGCAGGAATAGCTTTCCGGAGAAGACGTGAAACCCAAGATTCTCGTGACCCGCGCGACCTTTGACGACGTCATCGAAAAGTTGCGCGAGCGCTTCGAAGTCGAAGACAACCAGAACGACGACACGCCCTGGAGCGCAGAGGAATTGCGGCGGCGCATCGCTGACAAGGACGGCCTGCTTCCCACCGGTTCCGACCGCGTGGACGCGGCGACCCTAGCCGCCGCGCCGCGCTTGAAAGCCGTGTGCAACATCGCCGTCGGCTACAACAACATCGACCTCGCCGCCTGCAGCGAGCGGGGCATCCTCGCGACCAATACGCCGGGCGTGCTCGACGACACGACCGCCGACATGACCTGGGCGCTGCTCATGGCCGCGGCGCGGCGCGTGACCGAAGCCGAGCGCTGGCTGCGCGCCGGAAACTGGAAGGAGTGGAAGAACGACCAGTTCCTCGGCGTCGACGTGCATCACGCGACGCTCGGCATCATCGGCATGGGCCGCATCGGGCAGGCCATCGCGCGGCGCGCGAGAGGATTCTCGATGCGCGTTCTCTACCACAACCGCAAGCGGGTGCCCAAGGCGGTCGAAAAGGGGCTCGCGGCAAGGTACGTGAGCATGGAGAGACTCCTCAAGGAATCGGATTTCGTCAGCCTCAACCTGCCGTATTCGCCCTCCAGCCATCATCTGATCGGCGCAAAGGAGATTGCACTGATGAAGCCGACCGCGGTGATCGTCAATGCTGCGCGCGGCGGCATCATCGACGATGCGGCGCTGGCGGCGGCGCTGAAAGGGCGGCGCGTCGCCGCGGCCGGCCTCGACGTTTTCGAAGGCGAGCCGAAATTCAATGCGGGGTTCCTGGAGGTGGACAACGTCGCTCTTGTTCCGCATATCGGCAGCGCCACGCGCGCCACGCGCACGGCGATGGCCATGCTCGCGAGCAGGAACCTGAGTGCGGTGCTGTCGGGCAGGCGCCCGCCCAATTTGCTGAACCCGGAAGCCTGGCCGAAGCGGCGCCGCTAGGACGCGCCATCGCCGCATGCCGCTGAGGAGCCCAGCCGCGAAGCCGGCCTTGCCCGAGGACCTGATAGGGGCCGTTCAGGCGCTCCGCGACGGTACGCTGGCCGCTCGCGCTTACTGCGAGTCGTGCCTCGCGCGCATCCGCGCGAGCGAAGCCGGGCTCAGAGCGTGGATTGCGCTCGACGACGAGCGGGCGCTCGCCCTCGCCGCCGCCCGCGACGCCGAGCGCGCGCAGGGCGGGCGCACCGGCGCGCTGCACGGCGTTCCGGTCGGTGTGAAGGACATCTTCGATACCGATGACCTGCCCACCGAGATGGGCTCGCCCGCGTTCGCCGGCAACCAGCCCGGAAAAAACGCCGAGCTCGTCGGAAGGATCCTCGCCGCCGGCGGCTACGCGCTCGGCAAGACGGCCACTACGGAATTCGCCTACATGCATCCGGCCGAGACGCGCAATCCCTGGAACACAAGGCACACGCCGGGTGGTTCCTCCTCCGGTTCGGCCGCGGCCGTTGCGGCCGGCCATGTTCCGGTTGCCGTGGGCACGCAGACCAACGGTTCCGTGATCCGGCCCGCGGCGTTTTGCGGGGTGGTCGGCTTCAAACCGAGCCTGGACAGCCTGCCCATTCAAGGCGCGCTACCCTTTGCCGGGACCCTGGACCAGGTGGGAGTGTTTGCGCGCACGGTCGCCGGCGCCGCCTACTTCGCCGCCAGCCTCGCGGAGTCCGGCACGTTTTCCCCGGAGATCGAGGCGCTCTCGCGTCCGCCGAAAATCGCCGTCCTGCCGCGCTTTCCCTGGAACGCGGCGGAACCGGGCGCCGCACGGCATCTGCAAGCGAGCTTGCAGCGCCTCGCCGACGCCGGAACGGAATTGAGGACCGTCGCGCTGCCCGACGATTTCGACGAGGCGCATCGGGTGCACCGCACGATAATGCTCTACGAGGGAGCCCGCGAGCACGCTACGAGGCAGGCGAACCATAGACGCGTCATGAGCGCGGTGTTGAACGCCGCGATCGACGAGGGACTCGCGATGTCGCACGACGATTACCGCAGCGCGCTCGTGAGGCGCGCAGCGCTCGCCGAGCTCGCGCTCGATCTGTTCGAGGACTGCGACGCGCTCGCATCGCTTCCGGCGCCCGGCGCAGCCCCGGAGCGGCTCGACATCACGGGAGATCCGAGCTTTTGCACGCTCTGGACGCTCCTGGGATTCCCGGCCATTACAGCCCCGGAGCGGCTCGACATCACGGGAGATCCGAGCTTTTGCACGCTCTGGACGCTCCTGGGATTCCCGGCCATTACGCTGCCCACCGGTCTGTCCGACGGCGGCCTGCCCTACGGAATGCAACTCGCCGGTTCCGCAGGCGGCGACGATCGGCTCTTGCGCGTCGCAAGCTGGTGTGAGGCGGTGATCGGTTTCAACGATTCTCCCGGATGAACGGAGGAAATGCGCTCGGCGCGGGTCTCGTCTGCTGGCGGCGATTAGCCTTTTCGGCTACGCTACGCCGCTCCGGAGCTGCACCTCGTGAAGAAAAGCACCTTTCCGACGCCGCAGGATGCAGAGGCCGCGTTCTACGAGGCGCTCGAAGCGGGTGAGCTCGAGGCCATGATGGAAGTGTGGGCCGAAGACGAGGAGATCGTGTGTGTGCATCCGGGGGGGGCGAGGCTCGCTGGCTACGATCAGGTGCGCGAGAGCTGGGCGCAGATTCTCGGCTCAGGCCAGCGGCTCAAGGTGCACGTTTCCAACCAGGTGGTGCTCTCGGGGATGATGCTCGCAATCCACAGCGTGCACGAGAACATCCTGGTGCAGGGCGAGTCACGCTCGCGCGCGCCGGTCGTTGCCACCAACGTCTATCTTCGCACCGGCAACGGCTGGCGAATGATCCTGCATCACGGATCGCCCGCTACGCAGGCCCCGCGCGCTCCCGCCGAGTCGCCGAAAATCCTGCATTGAGTCCAGGTCCTGCTTACCGAGCTCCCTGGTGGCTGCCCGGCGGACACCTTCAAACACTGTACGGAGCACTGTTCGGCAATTCGAAGCTTGATTGGACGAGAGAGCGCTGGGACACGCCGGACGGCGATTTCATCGACGTCGACCGACTTCCCGGTCCCGCCGACGCTCCGCTGGTCGCGCTTTTTCACGGCCTCGAGGGGAGTTCGAGCAGCCACTACGCCGGCGCACTTGCGCGCGAGCTTACTCGCCGCGGCTGGCGCGGCGCGGTGTCGCATTTTCGCGGCTGCTCCGGCGAACCGAACAGACTGCCGCGGGCCTATCACTCGGGTGACGCGGAGGAGATCGGCTGGGTCCTCCGGCGCTTGTATGGCGAGGCCTCCGGCGCTCCCCTCTTCGCGATGGGTGTCTCACTCGGCGGCAATGCGCTGCTCAAGTGGCTGGGCGAGGACGTTCGGGCGAGGGACGTCCTCACCGCGGCGGCGGCAGTGTCCGCCCCGGTCGATCTGATGGCCGCAGGTGATGCGCTGGGGCGCGGATTCAACCTCGTCTACACCCGCGCGTTTCTGGCGACGATGAAGAAAAAGGGAGAATTCAAACTGATGCGTTTCCCCGGCCTCTTCGACGGAGAGGCGATGCGGCGCGCGCGCACCCTGCGTGAATTCGACGAGGTCGTCACCGCGCCCTTGCATGGATTCCGCGACACCGACGACTACTGGACGCGCGCGAGCGCGAAGCCCCTCCTCGGCCGCATCGCGGTGCCGACCCTTCTCGTGAACGCCCGCAACGATCCGTTTCTCCCCGCGACGGCCTTGCCGCGTCCGGATGAGGTCTCCATGCACGTGCATTGCGATTTTCCCGGCGAAGGCGGGCACGCCGCATTCGTCAGCGGTCCGTTTCCCGGAAATCTGGGCTGGATGCCGCGGCGGGTGGCGGCGTTCTTCGAAGACGTGCTGGCTGCGGATCGATGATGTCGAACCAAGGCGCGGTTCCACGATGAAAATACCTCCTCAGGAAATCTTCAAGGCCTATGACATCCGCGGTGTCGTCGGCAAATCGCTTACCCGCGAAGGCGTACGGGTGATCGGGCAGGCGCTCGGCAGCGAGCTTCTCGAGCGCGGCAGCGCGGGCGGCCGGCCGGAGATCGCAGTGGGTCGCGACGGTCGGCTCTCCGGGCCCGAGCTCGCTAAGGCGTTGATGGAGGGGATCCGCGCAAGCGGCGTGGACGTCGCGGAGATCGGGATGTTCGCAACCCCGGTCGCCTATTTCGCCGCGCACGAACTGGGTTGCGGCAGCGCGGTCGCCGTCACGGGCAGCCATAATCCGCCCGAGTACAACGGCCTGAAGATGGTGCTCGCGGGAACCACGCTCGCGGGCGAGGGCGTCCAGCGGCTGCGCCAGAGGATCGAGTCCGGCCAGCTCGCCCGCGGCGCGGGGCGGCACCGCCGGGTCGAGATCCGCGAGGCTTACCTGAACCGCATCACTTCGGACGTGCGGCTTGCGCGTCCCATGAAAATCGCGGTCGACTGCGGCAACGGCGTCGCCGGCGCCACGGCGGGCGAGCTCTACCGCCGGCTCGGCTGCGAAGTCCTGGAGCTCTACTGCGAGGTCGATGGCCGCTTTCCCAATCATCATCCCGATCCGTCCCACCCGGAGAACCTCAAGGACCTGATTGCCCTGGTGCAAAGGGAGCGCTGCGAGGTCGGGCTCGCTTTCGACGGCGACGGCGACCGGCTGGGCGTAGTGACCGCCAAGGGGGAAATTATCTTCCCGGACCGGCAGCTGATGCTGTTCGCGAAGGACGTCCTTTCGCGCCGACCGGGCGCCGAGATCATCTACGACGTAAAGAGCACGCGCAACCTCGCGCCCTGGATCCGCGAACACGGCGGCGTGCCGAGCCTGTGGAAGACCGGTCACTCGCTCATCAAGGCGAGGATGCGCGAGCGCGGCGCGGCCCTCGCGGGCGAGATGAGCGGCCACACTTTCTTCGTCGAACGCTGGTACGGGTTCGATGATGCGCAATACGCCGGGGCGCGTCTGCTGGAGATCCTGAGCCAGACGGCCGACGCCACCGCGACGCTCAATGCACTTCCCGATTCGATGAGCACGCCCGAGTTGCACTTGAAGCTCGCCGAAGGCGAACCGCACCGCTTGATCGAAACTCTGGGGAAGAGCGCCTCATTCCCGGGTGCGACCGAGGTGATCAGGCTGGACGGGCTACGGGTCGAGTACCCCGATGGGTTCGGGCTCGCCCGGGCGTCCAACACGACGCCGGTGATCGTGTTGCGCTTCGAAGCCGAGGACGAGGCGGGCCTCGATCGCATCAAATCCGAATTCCGTCGGGTTCTGCTTTCGGCCAAACCGGATGCGAAACTGCCGTTCTAGGAGGCATCTTGACGCGCGTACCGCTGATCGAAGAGGAACAACATCCAGAGCTGGCCGGGCTGATCGCGACCATCAAGTCCGAGCGCGGAGGCAGGCTGCTGCACCTCTACCGCGCGCTCCTGAACAGCCCGCCGCTGGCCGAAGGCTGGCTCAAGCTTTTCACCGCGATCCGCCAAAAAGCGAAACTCGGCGGGCGTTATCGCGAGCTGGCCATTCTGCGCGTGGCCCTTCTGAACGGCGCCGAATACGAATACCGCGCGCACGCGCCCTTCGCGCTGAAGGACGGCGTGAGCCAGGAGCAAATCGACGCGCTTGCCGGCTGGCAGGTATCGAAGAGCTTCGACGATCGCGAGCGCGCAGTGCTCGCGTATACGGACTCGATGACCCGCGGGATCCGCGTGCCCGATCCGATTTTCACCGAGGTGCGACGGCACTTCGACGACAGGGAAGTGGTCGAACTCACCGCCACGATCGCGGGCTATAACCTCGTGTCGCGCTTCCTCGTGGCGATGCAGATCGATTAGGGAAACCTGCGCTACTGGAACGGCAGCTCAAGCGAAGTCCGGCGGAATCAGATCCAGCCGGTCGGTGAAGATCGCGTCGATGCCCCAGGAAAACAAGCGCCGCGCGATCGCCGGTTCATTGACCGTGTAGCAAAGCAGCCAGAAGCCTGCGCCGCGGACTTCATCGGCCTGCGCCTTGGTCAGGTACTTGCAGTTGCAGTGCACCGACACGCACCCGAGCGCCCGCGCGGCTTCTTCCCAACCCGGCCCGAGGCGGTCCGTCAGATATCCGCGATCGAGCTGCGGCGCGGCAGCGCGCGCCGCCTCGAGCGAGACTCGCTCAAAGGACGACAGCAGCGGGGCGGGCGAAGCGCCGCCCCATAACTCCAGAGCGAGCTTCGCGACGGCGACGGCGGTCTCACGCTCGAACCCTTGCGCTGGCTTGATCTCGACGTTCGCCCAGAGGCCGAGCCGGGCGCACAGCTTCCCGGCCTGCTCGAACGTGGGCACGCGCTCACCGCGGTATTCCGGGCTGAACCAGGCGCCGGCGTCCAGGCTCGCGAGCTTTGCGTAGGGCGTCGCGGCCACGCTGCCGTGTCCGCTTGTAGTGCGATCCAAGGTCTCGTCATGGATCAGCAAGGGAACCTTGTCCGCCGAGAGCATCACGTCGAACTCCACTCCGCCAAAACCCATTGCCGCCGCCTTGCGAATACCCGCCAGGGTGTTCTCGGGCGCGAGCGCGCCGCCGCCGCGATGGCCCACTACCCGCGGATGAGGCCAGGTTCGATGCATGTGTCGGAGGTGAAGTCCGGGATCAGGCTGACTATTATAGACAGCGACAACGCCGCGATTTCCGGGGCGCAGGGGCGAAAAAAAAACGGGGGAAGGGAGGGTTTCCCCCGTTTAGCCGCCGTTTGCTGGGCCGGCGGACAACCTGAACGCCCGGCAGAAGCTCGTCGCCGGGCGCCATGAAATTCACTATGACGGCATCATATCACCTGACTCGCTGCGGAACAATTGAAAATCGATCCTGCGTGACTTTTTAACGAATCGCAAGAGCCTCCGCGCGCACGCTCCCCCGGTGCTAGTATTTGTCCGGGTTTTTCTTGCGATTTTGCGCATGGGCACAGCCCCCTTTTCGCTGCTTCGCATCCTGGCCGACGGCAGATTTCACTCCGGCGAGCGGCTCGGCCGGGTTCTGGGTCTTTCCCGCGCCGGCGTATGGAACCTCATCAGGCGGATCGAGGCATTGGGCTTGCGCGTATTCAAGGTACGCGGCCGCGGTTACCGGCTGGCTGAAGCTCTTGATCTGTTCGAGTTGGAGGACCTTGCGGCGAGATTGAAGAAAATCTCGCCGGAGCTTTGCGTCGAGATGCTCGATGAATGCGCGTCGACCAATAGCGTTCTTGCCCAGCGTGCGGCTGCGGGTGCGCCGCACGGCACGGTACTCGTTTGTGAACACCAGAGCGCCGGGCGCGGTCGGCGCGGACATTCCTGGGTCTGCGCCGTCGGCGGAAGCCTGGCTTTCTCCGTTCTGTGGCGTTTTCCCCGAGGCGCCGGAGCGCTTGGGGGCTTGAGCCTCGCCGTGGCGGTAGGTGCCGCGAAGGCGCTCGAGCGCTTGGGCACCCATGGGGTGGGGGTCAAATGGCCGAATGACCTGTATTGCGGGGGGCGCAAGCTCGGCGGGATATTGATCGAGAGCTCGGGCGACATCCTGGGCCCGAGCACGGTGATCGTGGGGGTCGGCATCAACGTGCGTCTCGGCACCCAGACGCGCGAGCGGATCGGTGGGCCGGCAACCGACATCGCGAGCCACAGCGAGGCGTTGCCGTCGCGGACCGCCGTGCTGGTCGAGTCGCTCGGGTCCATTGCCGGGGTCCTCGCGCGGTTTTCGCGCGAAGGCTTTGCGCCGTTTCGGAAGGAGTGGCTGCAACGCCACGCCTGGCAGGGCAGGCGAGTCGCGTTGTTGCAGGCCGGCCGGCGCGTGGCCGAAGGCAAGGTCGTCGGAGTCGCGGAGGACGGTGCGCTCGTGCTCGCCTCGGTCGAGGGAATAGAGCGTTTCCACAGCGGTGAGCTCTCGCTCAGGCCGGGATGATTCTCGCAGTCGACTGCGGCAATTCGCGGCTGAAGTGGGGGCTGCATGATAATGGGAGCTGGCGCAGGACCGGCACGGTGCCTGTCTCGGGGCTCGCCCGCCTGGAGAAGAGTTGGAAGAGACTCGCGCCCGCCGACAAGGTCGTCGTCGCGAACGTCGCGGGACCGTCCGCGCGCAAGAGGCTGGAGACCATTTTTGCTCGACGATCCATGGTCCCCGCTTGGGTAAAGGCAAAGCGCCACGAGTGCGGGGTCACGAACGGCTATGGGCAGGCGGGCGAGCTCGGGCCTGACCGCTGGGCCGCGTTGATCGGAGCCTGGTCGATTCTCCGCGGGCCGTGCCTCGTGGTCACCGCGGGCACTGCAACCACGGTGGATTTCCTGAGGGGCGACGGCAGGTTCGTCGGCGGCGCGATTCTGCCGGGCCTGGAGCTCATGAAGCGCTCGCTTGCCCGAGACACCGCGGGACTCCGGCTCGCAAGAGGGCACTTTTCCGCCGAACCCCGCAATACTGCGGATGCCATCGAAACCGGCTGCCTGCTCGCGCAAGCCGGGGCGATAGAGCGCGCTTTCGCGACCATGGAGCATGGCGCAGCATGCGTGCTCGCGGGGGGAGCCGCTCGCCGGATTGCCCGGCATCTCAGCATTCCCGTGCGGCTTGTGGATAATCTGGTGCTGGAAGGCCTTGTCCGAATTGCCGAGGACGCTGCGAAATGACCCGCGGGAAATCGTGAAAACCGTTTCTATCCTGCTGCTGCTCGCCAACCTCGGCTTTTTCGCCTGGCTCTATTTTGGCGCCGGTCGTGTATCGGATGAGCCGCAGCTGATTGAGCAGCAGCTCAACCCGCAGGCGATCCGATTGCTCCGCGCCGACCAGGTTGCGGCGCTTGCCGCTGAACGCACGAAGCAGACCGCTGAGCGCCCCAAACCGCCCCCCAAGGCGACCCTCGCCGCGTGCCTCGAGCTCGGCGCGTTCAATCCGGGTGACGCGGCGCGCGTGCAGCAGGCGCTCGAACCCCTGGCCCTAGGGCCGAGGCTCTCCCAGCGGCGGGCGGACGAAATCGCGAGCTACTGGGTATTCATTCCGCCGCAGCGCAACCGGCAGGCGGCAAACCAGAAAGCCGCCGAGCTCAAGAAGCTCGGCGTCGAGGACTTCTACATCGTGCAGGAAGATTCCAAGTTCCGATTCGCGATTTCTCTGGGCGTGTTCAAAACCGAGGAGGCAGCGCGGTCGCGGCTCGCAGAGTTGCGCAAAAAGGGCGTTCGAACGGCCCGGGTCGATCCAAGGGAAACATCCGTGCAGAAAGTCTACTTTACCGTTCGCGAAGTCCCCGATGCGCTGGTCTCGAGACTGAACGAGTTGCGCCAAGGCTTTGCGGGCAGCGAGCTGAAGGACTGCCCTCCGGAGGAAAAGCGCAAAGGGAATTAACCGAGAATCTTCTTCAGCAGCGCGGTCGTCGAGCGCTGGTGCCTGAAGGGGATTGAATGCACGCTTCCGCCCCAGCCCCGCACTTCGGCTGCTCCGATCATCGCTTCGGGCTTCCAGTCGCCGCCCTTGGCGAGCACCTCCGGCCGGGAGGCAAGTATCAGCGCGAGGGGCGTGTCCTCATCGAACCACGTCACGAGATGGACGGATTCAAGCGCCGCCACCACCGCCATGCGGTCGGTGAGCGGGTTGAACGGGCGCTCCTCGCCCTTGCCGAGACGCTTCGCCGACGCGTCGCTGTTGATTGCGACGAGAAGCGTCGCCCCCAGGGCGCTCGCTTCGGCGAGATAGCTGACGTGCCCGCGATGCAGGATGTCGAACACGCCGTTGGTGAATACCAGGGGCCGCGCACGGGAGCCGAGCCGCGCCGCAAGCTCCTGAGGCGGGCAGATCTTCCGCTCGAAAGGGACCTCCATCGCGGCTATTTTGACAGAACGACCGGCCGGCTGTAACTTAGGGCGACCTTACTTTTGGGTCCCTGCCGATGCGTATTCTCTTCGGACTATTGCTCGCTGCTTCGGTTTCCGCGCCCGCGCTCGCCGCGTGCCCGCCGCTGCTCAACCATACCTTTCCGAGCCTGACCGATCAGGCCACGCCGCTGTGCCAATTCGAGGGCAAGGTGCTGCTCGTGGTGAATACGGCAAGTCAATGCGGGTACACGCCCCAGTACGAAGGCCTCGAGGCGCTGTACCGGCGCTACCGCGAAAAGGGGCTGGTCGTGCTGGGTTTCCCCGCCAACGATTTCGGCGGCCAGGAACCTGGGGACAACCGCGACATCGCCAAATTTTGCGAGGTCAACTACGGCGTGAGCTTTCCGATGTTCGCCAAATCCGGCGTGTCGGCGGGCAACGCCAACCCCCTTTACGCGAGGCTTGCGGTGAAAACCGGTGAGCGGCCACTGTGGAACTTCCATAAGTACCTGATCGACCGTTCGGGCGAGAAAGTGCTGTCCTTCGGCAGCGGCGTGACGCCCGGCGACCAGAAGCTCGTCGCTGAGATCGAGCGGATGCTTGCAGTGTCCGAACGCAGACCTTAGACGCGGCTTCGGGCCGGGTTCTATTTCTTGGCGGGCGGAACGACGTACTCGAAGACGCGGACGACTTTTTGTACCCCTCCGGTGCCGCGCGCGACCTCGGTCGCGGCGTCCGCCTCCTCGCGCGTGACCAGACCGAGCAGAAACACGACCCCTGCCTCGGTCACGACCTTGATATCGGTAGGCCGAAACTTCTCGTTTCCGAGAAAATTGCCTTTGACCTTGCTGGTGATGTAGGCATCGTTGCTGCGGGAGGCGGCCGAGCTCGCGCCGGCGATCTGCAGCTCGTTGACCACGGTCTTCACCTGCGGTATTTCGCTCACGATTTTTTCCAC
>WNFY01008856.1_pt1 | contig 12781 bp, 9 predicted proteins | sample 5400091 | NCBI WGS metagenome assembly WNFY01 (sample SAMN13153364, study PRJNA577476) | soil metagenome | isolation source: 60 cm soil or saprolite under grassland replicate 1 | place: USA:California | collected 2016-06-15 | reverse complement strand
CGATTCGCCTTCGGGCACGTCGAATGGGGTGCGGTTCGATTCCACCAGACCGGACACAAAAAATAAAATGAACGCGGTCGCGCCCCACGGCGTGAAAACGAACCAGCGCGGCACAAAGCCAAATACATAGCCATCTTGCCCCGCGACAATCGTGTCCGGCGTGAGCGAGCCGACGATCATCACGACGGGCAGTACTGTGATAATGAGCGGCAGCTCGTAGCTGATCATCTGCGCGATCGCCCGCATCGCGCCCAACATCGAAAACTTATTGTTACTACCCCATCCCGCCATAAACACGGCGAGCTCCGTCGTCGATCCAACTGCAAAGAAAAAGAGGATCCCGCCGTCAATGGTAAAGGCCGTCATGCCCCGGCCATATGGAATGATGCCGAGAGCGAGAATCGCCGCGGCCGCGGCGCAAGAAAATGCACGATCTTGTCGGCCCGCACCGGCACGATGTCTTCTTTGATCAGCATCTTGATGCCGTCGGCGACTGGTTGAAGGAGACCGAACGGCCCGACCCGATTCGGGCCATAACGATTCTGTATTCGCCCAAGAATTTTCCGTTCCAGCACCGACATGAGCGCGAAAAGCGTGAGGAACACACCGAGCAGCGCGAAAATGTTAATTAGGCTAGAGACGATTTGGACAAGCCAGTCGGGTGCACCCGCCAGCCATGAGAGCAGCCATCGCTTTCCACTGAGGAAAATTTGATCGATGGAAACTCTCATCTTCGCTGAAGAAAAGCGGTGCCGGATTGTTTAATCAAGGCAGAATCGTTTGGACCAGATTAAAGGAGACGAGACAAAGATTGACAAAACGCGCGTCAGCAGAGGGGGACGAGGCTCCAATTAATTTCCCCAACCACGATTTCAAGCCACGCCACGCTTGGTGGCGAACCGCGGTTTGGTCGGGTTACGCAACCGGGATTCAGAAAGAGAACAGTTCCGCGTCGTTCATTTCGTGGCACATGCGTATGCCCGTGCAATAGAACATCGACACCGTTCGGCGGCTGATTGGGCGGAACGTGTTGAAGACGGAATTTCAATCCACCGCGCACAAGATCGACGACCAGTGGCCATTCGAAATTGCTGTCGCAATTTCCACGTACGGGCGTAACACGAGGTCCAATCGCCCGCAGCTCGTCGAGAATCGTCTCTGCGCAAACGTCTCCAAGATGCCAGATTTCATCTGCATCTTTGGCGATTTCCTTCACTTTTTCCGGCAGGCGATTGTGGGTGTCCGCCAGCACGAAAATGCGCAACGTCTCTCGCGGTTTTTCCTGCTTCGTCATCCTCCAGCATCTTTGCACTTACCCTGTCACCTGCGTCCATGTCCAGGGCACATTGATTTGTATAATGGCGGATGTTACGTAGCCCCTTCGCTTGCCTGCCCATGAGCCAGAACTACAAAGAGACGCTTAATTTGCCGCGCACGGAGTTTCCGATGAAGGCGAACCTCGCCGGACGCGAGCCGGAAATGCTCAAGATGTGGGAGGAAACGCGTCTTTATCAGCAAATCCAGAAATCGCGCCAGGATCGTGAGTCATTTATCCTGCACGACGGGCCACCATTCGCGAATGGCGACGTCCACATGGGCACGGCGCTGAACAAGATCCTCAAGGATTTTGTAGTGAAGTCGCAAACCATGCTGGGCAAGCGCGCGCCTTACATTCCCGGCTGGGACTGCCACGGTCTGCCGATCGAGTACAAAGTAGTCAAGGAATCCCGCGACCTTTCTCCGCTCGAAGTCCGCAAAAAATCGGAAGCGTTCGCGCGCAAGTACGTGGATATCCAGCGCGAGCAATTCAAGCGACTCGGCGTCTTCGGCGATTGGGAAAATCCATATCTAACGATGGATCCCAAATACGAAGCGGAAATTCTGCGCGCCTTTGCCGTGTTCGTTGAGAAAGACCTGGTTTACCAATCGAAGAAGCCGGTCTTTTGGAGTACCGGCGCGCAGACGGCGCTGGCTGAAGCCGAAGTGGAATATCAGGAGCGGGACGACACCGCCGTTTACGTTAGATTTCGATTAACTGACGAGTCGGAGCGCCTGTTCGACAGACAGCGCCCGATCAATCTAGTGATTTGGACTACAACTCCGTGGACTTTGCCAGCGAACCTCGCAGTCGCGTTCAACCCCCGGATGAACTACTTCATCGTTGAACGCGGGAATGAGAGTTACATCATTGCGCAAACACTTCACAAGGTCCCCGGTATAGAAGACATCACTCTGCAGGAGTCCGGTAGGCGCTACGGAACAAGCGTCAACAGCGAAACTCTTGGCCAACTTACTTATAATCATCCGTTTTTGGGTCGAACTGGGAAAGTTCTACCTGCTGATTTCGTTACGCCGGAAACTGGAACTGGGTTGGTGCACATCGCGCCCGGTCACGGCGAAGATGATTATTGGTTAGGCAAAGAAAACGGTTTGCCGATTTTGTCGCCGGTCGACGATCACGGCCGTTTCACCGACGAAGCCGGTTTACCAAATCTGGTTGGCAAATATGTCTTCGACGCCAACAAGGACATCGTCAGTTTGCTGCGCGACCGCGGCATGCTGCTCGGCGAGGAAATTTTTCATCATTCATATCCGTACTGCTGGCGCTCGAAAACGCCGATTATCTTCCGCAATGTCGAGCAGTTCTTCATACGCATCGATGAGCTGCGCGGCAAAGCCCTTCATGCTATCAAGACCGTGAAATGGATTCCATCGTGGGGAGAAAAGCGAATCAGTGGAACGGTCGAATCGCGTCCCGACTGGGTGATTTCGCGCCAACGGAGCTGGGGCGTGCCACTCCCGGCCTTTTACTCAAGGGACGGTAAAGCGATTCTCGACGCGAAAATTATCCGCCGGCTGGCCGATCTGGTCGCGCGGCGCGGCTCAAACATTTGGTTTGAGTTGAACGATGTCGATCTTGCCAGGGCGCTTGGTTTGCCAGAGGGCACAACGCATCGCAACGATACGATCGACGTCTGGATCGATAGCGGAGTTTCGCACAAAGCGGTTTGCGCGCTCCACCCTGAGTTGCGCGATCCGGCTGATATGTATCTCGAAGCGACCGATCAGCATCGCGGCTGGTTCCAATCGTCGCTCCTGACCAGCGTCGCTCTCAACGATCGCGCACCCTACAAAATCTGCGTGACGCATGGCTTCGTTGTCGATCTTGATGGAAAGAAGATCTCCAAATCGGGAACGTACGATAAACCAATGGCCGCCGACCATTTCGTCGGCCGTCATGGCGCCGATCTCGTTCGGCTTTGGGCCAGCAGCATTGATTACACGGATGACGTGCCTTTTTCTGAAGAAATGTTCACCCGCCTGGGCGACACGTACCGGCGAATTCGGAATACGCTGCGCATCTTGCTTGGGAATCTTTACGATTTCTCAGGAAAGCAGGAAAACAGGAACGAAGATCTTACTTTAATCGATTGTTGGATTCTGGAGCGCCTTGATCACGTGATCGCAGCTTGTCGAGTTGCGTACGAAGCCTACGAGTTCCACAAGGTTTATCACACGCTCAATCAATTTTGCGCAGTCGATTTAAGCAGCCTCTACATCGACATCACCAAAGATCGAATGTATTGCGACGCGCCCGACTCATCACGCCGTCGCGCGACACAAGCGGCGATGCACAAAATTTTCGATGCACTCTGCCGATTGCTCGCGCCGATTCTCGCCTTCACCGCCGAGGAGGCATGGCGGTATTCAGAAGCAGGCGGTTCGATTCATCTGCAAGAATTTCCGGAACCTCAAGATCGATCCCGCGATGGCGGGACGAGCGCTCAAGTTGCAGAGCTTCTAAAATTGCGCGGCGTAATCGGGCAGGCGATTGAGCGCGCGCGTCAGGAGAAACTGATCGGGAATGCTCTGGAGGCGGCGGTTGTGTTGCATTCGGATTCGGATGTGATGGAGAAAATCGATAAAGAGGAACTGGAAGAATTTTTTATTCTGAGCGATCTGACAATCCACCAGACAAAAGAAGCGAGCGCTTCGGTCACGAAAACGGCCTATAAAAAATGCGCACGTTGCTGGCGTCATCGGCCAACTGTTGGTTCAAATGACGAGTGATGAAGTCACAGCAGCGAGTAACGTCATCCGGGCTTCGTCATTAGTTCGTCATTCGTCATTCGTCATTCGTCATTCAACAGAGCCGCAGGATCGATAGTGAGATTCATCCTCTTTCTCTCGCTCCCCCTCTTCGCGCTCGATCAATGGACGAAACAGCTCGTCCTGCGCTTCGTTAGCCCCGACGAATCTCGCGTTGTGGTCCGGGATTTCTTTAGTCTGGTTGACGTTACGAACACGGGCGCTGCGTTTGGTTCGTTCCGAAACAACAACACGTTATTCATCGTAATTTCGACTGCCGCACTTCTCGTTGTTGTAACGCTTTTAGTGCGACGGCATCCAACTGATACGTGGCGCGACGTATCGCTTGCGCTCTTGCTGGCTGGCATCCTGGGAAATCTTACCGATCGTCTTCTTTATAGGCATGTGATCGATTTTCTCCTCTTCGATTTGCACGTTCGATTCGCGCATCCCTGGCCCGCCTTCAATGTCGCTGATTCATGCATCTCGATTGCGGTGGTGCTGTTTGTCATTCATTCTTTTTGGACTGGTAAAAGGCCTGCAGCGCGACCCGAGAAATTGTAGGGCAGGCGCTTCGCCTGCCGTGTCTGCGTTATTCAGTATGCGACGGTCACAGACCGCCGCTACAGTAAATACATGAAAGAGAGAGCTCTTTCGCCGATGGAAAAGACGGCACGCGAGATTGCCGCGCGTTTGCGTGAAGAAGGTCACATCGCCCATTTCGCCGGCGGTTGCGTGCGCGACATTCTTCGCGGCGAAACGCCAAAGGATTTCGACATCGCTACCGACGCGAAGCCGGAAAGTGTACAGAAACTTTTCCCGCGCACCTACGCGGTCGGCGCGCGTTTTGGCGTCATAATCGTGTTGGAAAACAGTTTCCAATTCGAAGTCGCGACCTTTCGCTCCGACGAGGCTTACATCGACGGAAGGCGCCCGAGCGCGGTGCATTTTTCATCTCCTGAAGAAGACGCGAAACGCCGCGATTTCACAATCAACGGGATGTTTTACGATCCGGTCGCGGAGGAGGTAATCGATTTCGTCGGTGGCCGCGCCGATATCGATGCAAAATTGGTGCGCGCGATTGGCGATCCGGCGCAGCGGTTCGCCGAGGACCGGTTGCGAATGCTGCGGGCCGTTCGTTTCGCCACCGTGCTTGAGTATAAGATCGACAATCAAACGTGGGAGGCGCTCATCGCGAATGCGGCCTCGATCACTGAAATCAGCGCGGAACGAATCCGCGATGAGCTGGTGCGCATTTTGCTCTCGTCAAACAGGATCCGCGGCTGGGATTTGCTCGATTCGAGCGGGTTGATGCGCGCGATTTTGCCTGAGCTCGACCGGATGAAAGGTGTCTTGCAACCTGAACAATTCCACCCCGAGGGTGACGTCTTTGAGCACACGCGCCTGATGCTGCAACTTCTGCCTGAAAAAGTTTCCGTACCGCTCGTTTTCGCCGTGTTGCTTCACGATGTCGCCAAACCGGTCACCGCCACCGTCGATGAAACAGGCAGAATCCGCTTTAGCGGGCATGATCGCCTGGGTGCGGAAATGGCGGAGGAAATCATGCGCCGCCTGCGGTTTTCTGGCGGTCAGACCGACGCGACTGTCGAAATGGTGCGGCAGCATATGGTTTTCAAAGACGTGCCTAAAATGCGGGAGGCAAAATTAAAGCGGTTCATGGCGCGACCCACTTTCGATGAGGAGCTGGAGCTGCACCGGGTCGATTGCGAAGGCAGCCATCGCATGCTCGATAATTACGAATTCCTCCTCCGCAAACGCGATGAATTCGCGAACGAGCCGATCATTCCGCCGCCCCTGGTGCGCGGGGACGATTTAATCGCGCTCGGTCTTAAGCCAGGCCCAAAGTTTGGCGAAATCCTCGAGGCGGTGGAGACGAGACAGCTCGAGGGAAACCTTCGCACTCGGGAGGAAGCGTTGGAGTGGGTGAAACGTGAGTATTCGCCGGGCGAGCAACGCTAGAACGTTTTAAGATCGAAGATTGCGTCCAGGCGAGAGCTTGGATTCCCACGCGCAGGCCGCAGGCATGGAAGTCCATGTGATTATCGACGGCGCGGATGTCGTTCGTCCTCCTGCTCGAAATCATTTTGATTGATCAATAAGATCGATTACGAGCATGAGCATGAGCACGGGGAGGGATGAAGCGAATAAGCAGATTGATTCCAAGCAGATTCGCCTTTTTCGACCCGAGCTCCTCTGCGCCGGCGCAATCTTTTTGATTACGCTTCTGGTTTACAGTTGGACGCTCGCTCCAACGGTCACTTTGACCGACAGCGGGGAATTAATCGTAGTCGCTCACGGCTTGGGAGTCGCGCACCCACCCGGCTTTCCGCTCTGGACGATTCTTGCCCATCTCGCGTCGCTCGCGCCCTGGGGAAACGTTGCCGTGCGCATCAATTTTGCTTCCGCTCTCTTTGCCGCGCTTGCATCCGCAATGCTCACTCTTGCCGTGGCAGAATTGATGGTCGTCGTTTCTTATCTCACCGTGCCAAAACGAAAGGGAAAGAGTGCGCGCCGGAGCAAAAAAAATGTCAACCACGCCGCTTGGGCAGAAAAGGACGACAACCCAGGAGTCAGCCGGCTTCTCGTGCTTGCGCCTGCGATCGGCGCAGGCTTGCTGATGGGATTCTCTCGAACGCTTTGGTCTTATGCGACTATCGCCGAGGTTTACACTCTCAATACGCTGCTCATCTTCGTAATCTTCTTTCTGATGCTTCGATGGCGGCGGGGCATCACCGCAGACAGAAGGCGTATTGGCGCGCCGGTGGAGCGTGGACATGGCGCACCTGGGGACATCGCGCACGACGTTCTTCTTTATGCCGCTGCGCTCGTATTCGGCCTCGCGCTGGGGGTCCATCATGTCAGCGTGGCCCTGGTACTTCCAGCTCTGGCTGTCATCGTTTACAGAACGGAGGGCCTGAAGTTCTTTGCAAGCAGACGTCTGATTTATGCTGCCTTGATCTCGGTTGGCGCGCTGCTGGCAATTTACACCTACCTGCCGCTGGCAGCGGCGCACACGCCGGTCATTAACTGGGGTACTCCGCGCTCGCTCCAAGAAATCTGGTGGCACGTGACCGGCCGACAGTATCAGGTGTTCCTCTCGTTTACGCCGAAAATAATAGGAGAGCAGTCTTTGGAATTCTTCAGGCTGCTCTTGCGCGAATTCGGTTTGCCCTGGCTGCCATTGACGCTCGCGTTCGGTTTCGCGGGCTTCGCCAGCCTTTTCAAACGGGACCGCACAACTTTTTGGTTTCTGTTGATCGTGGTCATTGCCGATTTGGCTTATGCGTTCAACTACGAAATTGCCGAGGATAAGGATGCATACTATCTGCCCACATTCTTTGCGGTCGCGGTTGCCGCCGGATTCGGGATCCGTTGGTTGATTCAGTGGGCTGTCTCCAAGCCGGCCCTGCTTCGGAGACCTTCCCTCATCGCTGCAATAGCCGTCCTGCTGCCGGTCACGATCGAAGTCGCTGGCAACTGGCCATTCAACAATCGTAGGCACTACTTCATTGCGCATGATTATGTCGAAAATCTCCTCAGCGCGATTGAGCCTGACGGCCTCTTACTGACATCCGACTGGCAGGTCGCATCGCCGATGCTCTATGCGCAAGAGGTCGAACAACGCCGGCGCGACGTGAAAGTCGTGGACATCAATCTCCTGCGGCGCTCGTGGTATTTTGATTATCTGAGGCACGCTTATCCGGGTTTGATCGAGCGGTCGCGCGATAAAATTGACATCTTCGTTGCGAATCTAAAAGAGTGGGAGCGCGATCCTCGAGCATTTGCCGCCAGTGAAACGCTTACTCAGAGAATCAACACGGCATTTGAGGATATGCTCCGCTCAATGGTGACGAACGAGAATCGTGTCGGACCGGTTTACATTACGAAAGACTTGCTATTTACCGGTGAAAGCGGCCCGGAACTTTCCAGGTGGCTCAGTCAAAACTACCAACTTCTTCCGCAGGGGCTCGTTTTCCGCGCCGCGCGCGACCAGGGCTTTCACGACTCCCCTGACGCACGGCTGCAGACGCGTGGCTTGGCTGACGGAACTCTGCGGTTTGAGAAAGATGACGTAGTTAACCTCAAGGTGCTGCCGGTCTATACGACCATGCTGATCAATCGTGGACGGTATCTCGCTGCATTCAATCAGAACGAGCGTGCTATTTCTCTCTTCAGGCAGGCGCTTGCGCTCGATCCCGGGCTCGCCGCGGCGCGACAGGGGCTTGCGGAAAGTGCAGCTAAACTTCCGAGCCGATAACAATCACAGTCGGCCGCACATTCTGATTGTCCCTGGCGAGAATTCGCCCGGGAGAAACGCCGAAGCGTCTTTAACATTGAACGTCCAACGTCCAACATCGAACATCCAACATCGAATGAGAATTCTCATGATCAGCGGCGAAGGTCCCCCCTTGCAGCGGGCGGGGGCGCTAATTGAAGTCATGAATGCGTTGCCGCGCGAACTGCGCAAGCGCGGGCACCAAGTCAGCGTGACCATGCCGTATCACCGTGAAATTCGCGGGAATTCAAAATTCAAGGCCAAAGCAACCGGCATCGTGGTCGATGTGCGAGTTGGTGACAAAACTTATGTTGCCGAGTACTTCGAGGGGCGAAGCGCAGGCGGGGTGCAACTGTTTCTGGTTCGCTGCGACGATTTTTTTGATCGGCCGGGAATTTACGGCGAGCACGGCCAGCCGTACGAAGATAATGCGGCGCGGTTTATCTTTTTTTCCAAGGCAGCGCTGGAACTCGCACGTCGATTGACCCCGGCATTGCAAATTCTGCACGTGCACGATTGGGCAGCCGCGCTGGTGCCGGTGTTTGTGCGCGCGCATAATCTGCCGTTCGCAACGGTGCTGACCATCCATCACGTCGCCGAGCAGGGCAGTTTCTGGGGACTGGACTTCAATCTGACAAATCTGCCGGAACGATTTTTCACTCTGGATGGCGTCGAATTTTTTGGACGGCTGAATTTTCTCAAAGGTGGAATTCTCTACGCCGACCGGATCACAACGGTGAGCGAACATTACCGGCGCGAAATTCAAACGCCGGCCGGTGGCCACCGTCTTGACGCAGTGCTGCGCGAAAATGCACATCGTTTGAACGCAATTTTGCACGGGGCGGATTACACGCGATGGAACCCGGCTTCCGATCGCTTGCTCCCGGCGCAGTATGACGCGAGGAGGCTGCGCGGAAAACAGACCTGCCGTAGCGCGTTATTGAGAGAAATGAAACTCGCGTCTGCGCCGCGTGGTCCAGTCTTTGGCATGGTGACGCGGGTTGTTGAGGAAAAGGGTTTCGAGGTTCTTATGCCTCTTCTGGATCGACTTCTTTGGGATGACGTCCGCCTGATTATTCTCGGCGAAGGCGATCCGGCGTATGAAACCGCTCTGGCCATCGCGGCGAGAAAATTCGCGGGCAAGTTCGCATATCGAAAGGATTACGACGAAAAACTCGCGCACCTGATCGAAGCAGGCATGGATGTCAGCCTGATCCCGTCCCGCTTCGAGCCGGCTGGTCTGAGGGCGATGTACGACCTTGGGTATGGCGCTCTCCCGGCGGCGCGGGCTACCGGCGGCATTCAGGAGATTATCGAGGATTACGACCCTGCCATGGATCGGGGTTATGGTTTTCTCTGTTATGAATATTCGAGCGAGGCCTTCTGGGATACGATTAAGCGCGCACGGGATATTTATCGCGACCGCAAAGTTTGGATCAAGTTGATGAAACGGGCGATGGCGCGCAATTTTTCGTGGGATGCGTCGGCACGGCGCTACGAAGAGCTTTATAAAGGGCTTGTTGGAGCAACCGGCGAAATGGCGGCGTAGCTGTAGCCACGGACCTCTGGGCCGCGCGCCGCACGCATGCGTAGCACTTCAGCGCCGCGCTTCGCAGAGCGAAGCGTCTACAGCGTTCAATTCAAAAACTTTTTTCGTTTTTGCGAATGGCATCGCTGCGATAATTTCCAGCGTGCGCCAATACCATGATCTCCTCCGGCTGGTTCTGGAGCGGGGCCAGCCGCGCAGCGATCGTACGGGTACCGGCACATTGTCGATCTTCGGCGCGCAAGCACGGTTCGACTTGCGTCCCGAGGGCCCAGGATTTCCGCTCCTCACCACGAAAAAACTTCATCTTAGATCCATCATCTACGAGCTACTCTGGTTTCTTAGCGGAGACAGCGACACTCGCTACCTCCGAGAAAATAAGGTGACAATTTGGAACGAGTGGGCGGATGAAAAATACGAAAAGGACTTAGGGCCGGTTTATGGAAAGCAATGGCGGCATTGGACGGGTTATAGCGTGCGCCGTGTCGATCATGACGCGAATCAAATACCTCTCAATCTTGGTGGCATCGACGAACAGGGAAACACAAAACGTGTCGGACGACGCGAGCTTACCGACCACGGAATTGATCAAATCGCGACCGTCATCGACGAAATCAGAAGAAATCCTGATAGTCGCCGCTTGATTGTCAGCGCTTGGAACGTCGTCGATATCGACAAAATGGCACTGCCACCTTGTCACGCGCTCTTCCAGTTTTACGTGCAAGATGGCGACCTAAGCTGTCAGCTTTACCAGCGCAGCGCCGATTTGTTTCTCGGGGTGCCATTCAACATCGCGTCATATTCGCTGCTCACCTTAATGGTTGCGCAGGTATGCGACTTAAAGCCTGGAGATTTTGTCCACACATTCGGCGATTTGCATCTTTATCGAAACCATCTCGAGCAATCGCGCGAACAACTCACTCGCGATTATCGACCGTTGCCACGGATGAAATTAAATCCCGCGGTTAAAAACATTGACGATTTCAAATTCGAAGACTTCGAGCTTGTCGGCTACGACCCGCATCCGGCGATCAAAGCCCCCATCGCGGTGTAGTCACAATCTGGGGAGATTAAAGCGTATTGCGACTTTCGCGCATGGCGCGGGTTTAACATTTTGTGAGAATCGCGGTTTTGCTCTCGATTTTTATCTGCGCAGGCGCGTCGCTCCTGGCGGAAACATCGGTTGAAATCGATTTGGAGGAACAGACCGCTTATCTCCTTAGAAATGGCCGACCGGTGTTAGCATCGCCGATTTCGAGCGGACGCTACGGGCATCTCACCAAAACGGGGGTCTTCGAGATTCTCGAGAAGGAACAAACTCATTACTCCAGCATCTATGGCAAAATTGTCGATGCGCGCGGAAACACGATCGTGGCTGACGCGGATGCAGACATGCCGGTTCCTCGGGGAGGAAAATTTGTTCCTGCGCCGATGCATTACTTCATGCGGTTCAACGGAGCGGACGGAATGCACGCTGGAATCCTACCGGGCTACCCTGCGTCGCACGGCTGTGTTCGCATGCCTCAGGAATATGCAATTGCGTTTTTCAATTCCGTCAGTGTCGGAACTCCAGTCACTGTTATTGGCAGAACGCCCACCAGCCGTTATGGGAGCCAAGCGGGGTCCAGGTTTCAAAGAGGCCGCGATGATCGATTTGCAGACCCGCGCGTTGGCCCACGTTTTGATCCGCGCTTTGCCCCACCGCCACCAGTGTGGTGGCGGTAAACTAATTACGTATTACGGTCGCTGCGCGGGCGACTTATCGACGTTCGCGCTGGCTGTCTTCGGTCCACGCGAAAGATCGACAAGGTCGGCCAGGATATTCAATGCCTCGTCCCGAGCGGGATCGATGGCAGGTTCTTTCGTGCCGTCTCCGCCTGCATCGGGGATCAAATCCGTATCCGCATCCGGGGCGGCTTCAGGGTCCACCTTCGGGGCTATTCCGTTCTTCTTCGCCTCGGCCAGTTTTCCGGGATACATGATCAACTGGAGATTCGGCTTGTCCACCGTGTCGAGCGTCAGACGATAAATGCGCGGTTCTTCCTGATTCCGTGCGAGACGCTCTTTCGAACGCATTTCTTTGCGCAGCTTATCGTCGGCAAGTTCCTTTTTTCGGAAATCTTCGTTCAGTGAAATCCGGTTATCGTCGAGCTTGTGACGCAAGCGGTCGATGTCCTCCATCACGTAGTGAAATTCAGGATCGTTCTTGATGCGCTCTTCTGAGCGTAACTTCAATTGATCGATAAACAGCGAATGCGTGTCGGACCACTTCGTATATTTTGCCTTGGGCACTTCCTCGTAGGGAAGCGGGTTCTTCAGAGCGCCTTCGCCAAATTCCGGCAGATCGCTCAAGCTCGGCAGCACAATATCGGAGGCCACGCCGTGAAGCTGCGTCGAACCACCAGCGACGCGATAGAATTTCTGGATGGTCAACTTCAATGCCCCATCCTCGTCTGAAGCGCTGCCAAGGAGCGACGCGAACCGGCCAATAGGGAGAATCGTCTGCACGGTACCTTTGCCGAACGTGCTCTTGTCGCCGGCAACCACCGCGCGTCCGTAATCCTGGAGAGCAGCGGCGAAAATTTCGCTCGCCGACGCGCTTTGCCGGCTGATCAAAACCACCATAGGTCCTGAATAAGCGATGCCGGGGTCCGGATTGGACGAGACCCTGATGCTTCCATTGTAGTCTTTTGTTTGGACGATCGGGCCCGACTTCAGGAATAGACCGGTCAGGGAGAGCGCTTCCTCCAATGAGCCGCCGCCATTTCGCCGAAGATCGACAACCAGGCCGGCGATGTTTTCTTTCTTAAGCCGTTTGAGCAGCGCCAATACATCTCGAGTCGTGCTCT
>WNFY01005239.1_pt1 | contig 12781 bp, 15 predicted proteins | sample 5400091 | NCBI WGS metagenome assembly WNFY01 (sample SAMN13153364, study PRJNA577476) | soil metagenome | isolation source: 60 cm soil or saprolite under grassland replicate 1 | place: USA:California | collected 2016-06-15 | reverse complement strand
AGTCGGTCCTCAGGGGACGCCGCGCTGATCCCGAGCCCGGCCAGGAACTTCGCTCGCGCGTCGAGCGCGGCGCCGAGTTCCGCGCCGAGTCCGTACGGCGCGCGGGGTGCGGCGGGGTCCTGCCGATCGAGCCAACAGGGAGCACGTAGCGAGACCTGGCTGTCGAGCCGGGGCGCGACGGTCTCCGCGCGCACGAGGCGCCGCGGGTGCGACGCGTCTCGCGCTTTCAACAGTTCAACGAGATCGGGCGGCACGCGCCAGCGGCCATCCTTCAGGCGTTCAACGAGGTGGTGCCGCTCGAGCCGGGCGAGGCGGCGGACGTTCGCCTCGACGACCGCTTCCGCGGCGACGGTCTTCCCGCCGACGATCACGGGCGCGCGCCGGAGCTGGGCGAGATGCGCCGCCGGATCGTAGATGCCGCCGCTCTCGAGCGAGACCTTCTGGATGACGCGATCCATCGGCTTCGCCCACGTCTGCTCGTCGACCGCCAGGCGTACGACCGCGCCCTCGGCGATCGCCTCCGCCGCCGCGGGGTGCAGGTGGGCGTACACGCTCTCGCCCCGCGGCGTCTCGATGGCGAGATACATCGCCCCGCCGAGCTCGTCATGGAGTCCCTTGCGCCGCACCACGCCCTCGATCGGCGGATGGTCGGCCCGGCCGTCGACGACCTCGTAGAGGGTCGGATTGGCATTCGGGCCGACCGCGCGGTGCAGACGCTTGATGATGTCGCCGCGCTCGCCGAGCTCGCGGAGCGCGTCTTGCCACCCGGGGGCGAGGCGCCAAGTTCTCGCCGACACCCGCGCCGCCAGGTCCAACGTCTCGAGGGTCTGTAGCCGTCCGACCAGGCGGCGCTGCTGTCGGACGTCGCGGCTCGCCTTCGCCAGCGCGGCAACGTCGATCGTGTCGCCGGCGCCCGCGACGACCGCGAGCCGCCGGTCGAGGCTGGTGAACCGCTCCTGGCTAACCTCCCGCTCGAGCTGCCGCTCGATCTCGTGAACGGGCCGGGGGCCGAGCTCGTTCGTCAGCAGGTGAGCGCATGCGCTCGGAGATGTAAGCGCGATCGATCCAGACCTCGTGTCCGTCCTTGTCGACGCCGCGGACGACGACGTGCACATGCGGGTTGTCGGTGTTGTAGTGATTCACGGCGCCCCACCGGAGGCGCACGCCCAGATCGCTCTCGACCTGGCGCATGAAATCGCGCGTGAACGCCGTCAGATCCACGTCGTCCTCGGGCGAGACAATGAAGCGGAACTGGTGCCGCTCACCCGGAATGGCGTCGGACAGGGAAGCCCGGTCGACAGTCCCTCCAGCGCCGTAGAGGCGGCCTTCCGATCCGTCGCGCTCGACCCCGTCCCGCTCGATGTACGAGAGGTGGTGCCGAGTGGCCGCCATCCCATGGCCGGTCATCTTCACGACCCGCGCCTTCACGACGCAGCGGCGCGCGCCGGCCCGCGGGCGAAGGACGTCGGCTACCCGCCAGGTTCCACCGTTCCGTGGCGACCGCGAGCGGCCGATACCGGCCGCTCTTGCGAACCGACCGTGCGCTCGAGCGAGGACCGAGCGGCAGAAGCGCGGCGCGCGCTGGAACGCGACTTCGCCACCCCGACCGCCAATTCGGGGACGGAAGGCCGGAACATCAACGGGACGCTTCTCCATTCGCTAAAGCAGTGGTCCCATCCGAGGCGGCGATCGTTGCCAACAAAATCGACCTGCGGCAGACGCGAAGACGCCTCTCCGTCGAGAAAGGCCACATCTGAAAGCCCGGGATACCTCGAAACCGCGAGACGTCCCGCGGGGTTAGCTCACGAGAGATATCAGCGAGCGGACATCTGATACTACATTTTTCAAAGTGATTACGCGGACGTACGTCCCGCGTGTAATCACTTCTTTATCTTGCCGTACGTCTGAACAACTCAGGCCACATCGATCTCTCCCTGATCCATCCCGAAGCCAATGGAAGAACTGCGAAGTGACCCGGCAACGACCGCGAAGCCAAACGCGAGAACGATCGTGAACCTGAAAGCGGAGGAAACATGCCCGTCACGATTGAAGACATCGAGCGGCTTCGAGAAAAGCTCGCCGCATTGCCACAGCACCGGCCAAGGAAAGTGAGCAAGCACGAAGCGGTGGCACTGCTGACCGGTGAGTTGGCGGGGGCTCAACGTCGCGGGTACGGCGTCGATGATCTCGCGCAGCTGTTCTCGGAGAGCGGCATCACGATCAACGCAGCGACACTGCGCGGCTACCTGCGGCAAACGCGAAAGAAGCGCAAGCGGCCCCCGGGCAAATCCAGCGGCACAGCTGCGGCGAACCCACCGTCGGCGTCGCAGCAGTCGCAGGTGATACCCAGGTTGCCGCCACCGGTGCCGAGCGAGCGCCCTTCACTGCCAACACGAGTTGCGCCCGCGAGCGCGGACGACGCGAGCGGCACGAACGCGAAAGCGAGCCCAGAGCGGCGATAGGGACCAAGCCCGCCTCCGGTGCGCACGCAAGACGCGCTGGAGCGCGGGCCAGCCAGCTACCGCACTGGGGCTCGGTCGCGGCGCGCGGCGTTCGTCCGGTCGTCGGGCGCTATCGCTCTCGACTCGAGAAAGATCGAAGGCTTCTTCACGGTTGCAGCCTCGCCGATGTCGGCAGCCGGCTCGTCGGAGACGACCGGCGAGCGGTGAGCCGGTGGATCGAGTGCCTCGCCGGCAGGCGTGCCGCGCTTCTCGACGAGGCTTTCCAGAATCGCCGCCGGAGCGTTGACCACGCCGAGATCACGCGCGAAGAGGGACACCACGCATTGTCTATTGCGCGAAGCGGCGATCCGGCCGCTCGGACGACGGCCATGGAACGCATGTGGCTTGAATCTTCCGCTGGACGGCGGCCGTGTGCATCGATCGTTGTATTCCGCGAGCGCCGCGGTCGCCACCGCGACGTTGGTGCAGGCGTCGAAGAGCTCGATCGGCGCGCGACCGTAGCGCGCCGCCCAGTCGAGCGGAACGCCCATCAACCCGACCGCCGGACGTCCACCATGTCGCCGCACATCGTCGGCGAAGCCAAGCGCCGCTTCGGCTGACGTGAGCGAGTCGTTGGTCTTCAGCGTCTTCAAATCGCCGACGAAGTAGAGATTCCCGCTGCTCTCGACGTCGACCAGCGTCCGGACGAGGGCGTCGTCGGGATACAAACTGCACGCAAGGATGACTGCTAAAACGTCCATGCTGGCACCGCGACGGTGAGGCTGGCGAGCGGCACAGGGCCGAAGTAGCGGCTGTCGAAGCTGAGCGGCGAGCCGGTGACGACGAACGCCACGTCATGAGGGAGGGCCTCGCAGAAGCGGAATGGATCGAGCGGACGGCCCGCGGAATCCTGGAGCGCGATGGCCGCCACGCGCTTCCCGCTCACGAAAAGCCCATCGTCGTCGACGCAGACGAGGTCGCCAGGAAGCGCGACGACGACCTTCATCAGCGAAACAGCAGGAGGTAGATAGCGACGGGCCACGATCATGGCAGCGACGGCCGGGGGAGGCGCGAATGTAACAACCGCGCCGCGGGTCGGAGGCGCGGAGCGATCGAGACGATAGAGTCCGCGCGGCAGACTGGCCGAGAGGTTCCAGACGAAGAGTCGGCCGGCGAGGGATGCCGCCATGAGCGGCATGAGCGCGCCGAGCAGGACACCCGCAAGGAGAGCACCGCGCCGTCGCGTCAATGACCAGGAGCGCGACCGAGCCATCCCTCACCTCCCCAGGTCGAGGCCGCGGGACGGTGCGATGCTGCGGATGTAATCGCGTTCGCGCACCATGAGATAGTCGTTCCAGTCCTTCCCGACGGGAGACCGCGCGCGCGTGAAGCGCACCTGACCGAGCACGCGGACCTGCCGCGCCAGCTCATCGCCGGCGACGTCGCGATCGAACGCGAGCACCACGGTCGTGCCCGGCGGCAACGCCATCAGGACGTCGGCGAGGAGCGCGCGCTGATGCTCGCTCAGCGAGCCCGCGGTGCTCGCGTAGCAGGCGTGTGGTTCGCGCTGGATTTGGTGGAGACTAAGCGCGTCGATGGCGCTCTCGACGAGAACCACTCGATTGTCGCCCGGCAGAGAGTTGCTCCGCCAGAGCGCCTTGACTCCGCCCGGAGAGAAAGAGGTCCACCCGTGATTCTTCGACTCGAAGCCGGCGAGTCCTTCAGGGTCACGGTGGGGAAAAAGGATGTTGCCTCTTGCGTCCTCCCGGAACGTGCCAGCGAATCGTTCACTCCCGAGGGTAGCGGGCTTGATGCCCCGGAGGTTGAGATATCGGCTGTCGGAGGCCGGGCGGGCCTGCGCGAAGGCGCGGGACACGCTCCGCCGATCGATCGTCCGTGCGGTCACGGAGCGCCGATAGAGCTCCGGCGCGACGGCCGGGTGGCCGCCGCCGATCCAGGGGAGCAGCTCGCGACGGACATCCGCCAAGGCGCCGCGATCGCGCCGCTGCACGAAATCGACGATCGTTCCGTGGTCGCGCGCATCGCGAACGGAGAAGTAGATCCAGTGACGATCGCCCTGGCCGCGCGACACGATGATCTTGTCGTCGTTGCCAGGGTGCCTCATCACGATGCTGTTGCGGCTGCTCGCGCGCCGGTCGAGCTGGTAGCCGCGGGCGGCGGCGTACTCGGTCAAATTGATCTCCGATTTGAAGCGCTCTAATTCGTCCATTCGCGACCTCGGACCAGCAGCGGCCTGATCTCGTCTTGCGCCTGGCACGCTTTCGCGGCTTGATCGCGCCGGATTCTGGCGACGAGACGCGCGCGATGGACGAGCAGATCGGCGCTCTGCTCGATGAGCGCTTCCGCCGATGCGGATCTTCCGACAATGCCCAGCACGCCCGCGAAACGGCAGAGATCGCGGATCACGTCCATGAGTTCCGCCGCGACATTCACAGAGTAGTTCTCGCGGTTGCCGGCACGGTCGTTGCCGGGCGGCAGGCGCCGCCGGGAGTGCATCGGCCTGGCCCGCGTTTAGCCGTCTTCGTCGAGGACGCGCTCGATCATCCGTTGGGCCGCTCGCTTTGCGCTGGCCTTGTGCAGGTAAGTTCGAAGTCTCGATGTCGAACTCGCGATGGCTGCGATCGTTATCTCGATGCCTCCCAGCCCGGCGCGCGGTTCGACGAGGAAGACATCGTCGCCGGCAGAGTCCGTCCGTACGAAGTCGCCGACGAACCAGCGGCCGCTCGGCAACTGGTGGACGAATTCCTCGGCCGTGCGATCCATGGCTACCGGACCCCTGGTGAGATGACCAGGACGTAGGTGCCCTGAAAACCCGGGACCTCGATCGTCTCGAAGGGTCCGCCGTCGCCGGCGAGGTAGTGGAAGTCGTCGAGCCTGTGGTGCGGGTCGTTGACGGCGATCTGGACGCTACCGTGGTCTTCGACCTTGACGAACCAGGCATGGTGCAGCGCTCCGAGGATGTACGCGTGACCGAGAAGCGTCTCCTCGCCATCGAGTTGGCGGATGCCTTCGATGCTCGCTGCGGGCGCTCGCGTTGTCACGAGAGCACCAGCCCTTGCTGAATGGCGATGTTGGTCATCCACAAGTCGCAGAAGATCGCGAGGTCGACCTGGCCCCGCGATGCGACGCGCACCGGCTGGCCAGTGCTGTCGAAGTGGACGTGACGGCGGTAACCGAGCGGACCGTGGTCGATGGCGGTGGGATAGACCGCCTTCCGGGCGGGCTCCACGGGGTCGTCGACGACGTAGAACTCGACATCGGGATCCGGGACGAGATCGCCGTTCACCTCGTAGCGATGGGCGACTGCGTACAGCGATCCGTCGCGCGTGCCCGTGGGCGCCACTCGGCCGCCGACCAGGTAATCGACCGACACCACCATGGACGCGCCCGCGGCGTTATCGATCCGCCTGGCGCTGCCGACGAGAAGGCCGTCGACGAGGGCCAGGAACACTTTGGTCGCCGCTCTGTTGAGCTTCCTCATCGAGGCCAGCTCGGCGCTGGGAGTGGGCGGCGGCGGGTGCGGGAGATTCGTGCTTTTCATTTTGGTCCTCCTTTGCGTTTGGAATCGAGGCACCCGAAGAGGGCGCGCAGCCGGCTCTCCTCGCGCCGAGCGCTGCGTTTTCGGGGGGTACCCGCGTCCGCGCGGGGGGCGCCGAAAAGGCAGAAGCGCGAGCCCGCATCGCGGGTCTGCCGAGGGGCGCCGCGTGGAGTCGCCCGTGGTGCTCGATTCCGGACGCAAAGGGGCCATGAAGGGCCGGCGACCAGCCGACCGTCAGCCGCCTCTCGCGGTGCCGAAGGAGGGCCGGACGAGGACGCGATACCCGAGCACCGGGAAGAGTCCCCATGTGGAAGGGCCCGATGGCGCCGTCCGACTGGGCGCCGGAACGTTAGGTCGTAGACTTGCGATCGATGGATTGGGAGCGCGCCGCGAGTCAGGTGATCGTCATCCACGCGCGCCGGGCGGCAAACGTCCCCGCCATCTGCGGCGAGCCACCGGGGAATCCATGGACCGATCGCAGGAACTACGTGACGTGTCAGGTGTGCCGGCGTGTGATTGGCGAACGGCTCGCGGCCTTACGTGGCCAAGCGCGCCCCACGGGATGATCCACCGGGCGACTTCCGATGACGCCGGACGGGGCCACTCATCATTGGCTGGTTCGGCGACGCTACGACAGCGGACCTTCCTGCCCGGGTGGACGATGAAGGTCGCGTTGATTCCTCGGTCGTTCGGCGTGACGCGGGCTCGACTCCACAATGCCGAGCCCGCATCGCGCTCGGATGTGACGAGTCACAGCGTCCGTGCGAGTCTCGCAAACGGCGCGGCGCTTTGTGCGGCTTCTCGGAGGTCCACTCGGGTCGTCGTTCCGGTCGAATCGCCGTCTGCCCGAAAGCCCAGTCAGGGAACCGATCGCCGTTGCAGTCCAGGAAGACCAGTTCGGTGAGCCCCCCGGCCGACGGAGAGGCTCCGCGTCTGAACCGGGCACGCGCTCTCTCTGCTCGGCGCCCCCCGGCACCCCGCTCCGCGGGCTCGGGCCTCTTCTTTCTCGGCTCCCCCCGCGAAGCGGGCTCGTCGCATCCAGGGCAGCGCGCGCGATCACTCGGCCCGGCCGGTCTGTTGGTCCCCATGATGAGACCCACCCGGCCGATCGGCCTTACACCGCCTCGATCTTCCACGGCTGCTTGACGAACTATTTACATCGCTCTCGCTGGTGGTCGATTGACCAGGCGCCTATCATGCGCGCGCTCATTCCGAGCGCCCAAAAGGAGAAGACGATGAAGCTCGTACGCGCGTGCCTCGTGGCCTTGGCTGTGCTGATTCCTGCTTCGTGGACGATCGCCCATGCTGGAGACGAAGCCGGCGACAAGGGTGGGGAGATGAAGAAGGAAGGGAAGAAGAAGAAAAAGAAGGAGGACAAGGGTGGGGACATGGGGGACATGAAGAAGGGGGACATGGACAAGAAGTAATTCGCCCGCGGCTGGCCGCCGTCCGGTCTAAAGGCTGGGGCGGCGGTCGGTCAGCTCGTCCGCCCAGACCCCGCTGACACACGTCCCAAGCCGGGACTACCTTCAATTCGGATGTCAGCTCGCGCTGCGCGACGGAGGTTGTCGATGAGGTCAAAGAAAGTGGGTCCTTGGTTGGGTCGGATCATGGCGCTTGCGGTCGTGGTTGCGCCCGCGACCGTACTGGCGCAGGCCGCGGAGCACATGCGCGGCGGGCAGATGATGGACTGCATGCCCGGGCGGATGGGCGGAGGCTGGATGGGCGGCGGAATGATTTTCGCCTGGCTGTTCGGGCTCTCGTTGATCGCGGCGCTCGTCGCGCTGACGATTTACCTCGTCCGTCACAGCCGGCCGACCAAGCTGGCCTGACGAACGCGGTCACGATTCGGGCGCGTGCCGGCAGGTGCAGTCCAGGCATCCGTGCTCGGTGCACGTGCCACAGACCTCGACCAATCGCCGCCTCAACGCCGCCCGCGCGCGGTGCAGGCGCACTGTCGCGTTGTTGGTGGTGAGGCCGCGCTCGGTCGCGACGTCGGCGATGGATCGCTCGCCCAGCTCGACGGCCCTCACGATCTCGGCATACTCCGGCTTGAGGCCAGGCAAGACGGCGCTGACGCAGGTGCAGACGTTCGCGCGCAGCTCGGGCTCGAAGCTCGCCTCCGTCTCGTTCTCCAGCGCCGCCCCCGCGTTCCGCTCGGCCCCCGCCCGCCGGTAGTGGTCCACGACCGCGTTCCGGAGGACGCGATAGAACCAGGCGAGGACGCTGTCCTCGTCGCGGATCTCATCGACCTTGTCTATGCACTTGGCGTAGGCGTCCTGGAGGATGTCCTCCGCTGCGGTGTCGCTTTCGACGCGAGATCGTAGGAACTCGAGGAACCTCCGGTGGTTCTCCGCGAGCAGTTGATCGCGAGCTTGGGGCGCGGTCATCGCGGCCAATCTTGGCACGAGACGCGGCATCGGTCGCTCGCGTCGAGGTGTGCACCCGACCGCGCGTCGCCCGGGGTGGCGGTAGCGGGCGACGTATTTCTCAAAGGGGGGTGTAAGGCGTTGGCCCTGGCTGCGTCTGCCAGTGAAAGCCAAGGATTCCGCGATGACCGCCATGGAACAGCTTGTTTCACCTTCAATGGACTTGCGGCGTAACCGCCGGGCGGCCACATTCGTAAGGAGGAGCATGAGGTTCAGCGGTCTGCGGAGGCTCTGGCTCGTGGTGGCGACGCTGTCGCTGCTGGCCGGCCCCGCCTTTGCGTCGAGCGCGCTGAGCTTCGTCTGCGAAGGCGATCTCGTCGCGCGGCCCGAATGCTGTTGCCCGGGCGGACACGGCGCCGCGGCGAGCGCCGGCACCGGAGCGTCCGTTTCGGCCGCATGCTGCTGTCGCGTCGCCCACGTTGACGCACGGACCGTGCCCGCGACCGCCGCGCCGCGCGTGGCGGCGCAGGGAGACGCGAAAGTTGTTCTCGCACCGGCGACGTTACTGACGGTAGGTTCATTCGTTCCGAGCGTACGAGGGTGGCCCGCGATCCGGTTCGCCCATCCGCCGCCCCCAGCCATTCCGATCCTTCTCGCGAAGCAGTCCTTCCTGGTCTGAGCCGCCGCCGTTCGCTCGTTTGGCACGGCGGAACCGAGGCGCGCGTCGTCCTGTGGCGCCCTCGGCCGAAAGGCTCACGGGTCTGTGCATCTGATTCAGGAAGGATACGTGTGTCATGTCTACCAAGAACAAATCGATCGTTCGTCTGTCCGTTCTCGTCCTGGGCGCGCTGCTCGTCGGGCTGCCCGCAACAGCGGCGCTCGCCGCGGAACCAACGACCGCGTCCGACGCACAAGCGATCTCGCAGCACTACCGGGACCAGGCGGATCATTACCGGGCCCTCGGCGGGGTCGGGTACAAGACCGGCCTCGTGCAGCGCGCGGATGCGGACGCCGCCAGGTACTCCGCGCTGGCGGAGCAGCTCGCCGCCCCCGCGGTAGCGACGCCGGTGCGGTCGCCCGAAGCGCAGCACTACGCCGACCTCGCGGCGCAATACCGCGCGATGGGTGGAGCTGCGTACAAGACGGGCCTCGTCCAGTGGGCCGAGGCGCAGCAGCAGAAGTACGAGGCCCCGACCGTGACGGAAACACCGACGACGCAGGTGGCGGCCCCGACCTGCACGGCGACCAAGCCGGCGCTGATGCTGGCGTGCAGCCGATAGCGTAACGACTGATCGGCCCGGTCCCGACGACCTCGATCGGGGCCGGGCCTTCTCTTAACCCCTGATTTTTCCCTTGATTTGACAGGTACCTTCCGATGGCGGACTCTCTACCAGGCGTGATTTCGCGGCGATTCTCCCTAGGACGGAAGGCATTGGCGCTCCTGCCGGTGCTCTTGCTGCTCGTCTATCTGCCGGCAGAGAGCCTGCTGCGCTGCCGGATCGACGGGATGCTCCGCGAGGCGTGCTGCTGTCCTCACAAGAGCGCGCCGCAAGACTCTGGACCGGTCATCAAGGCGCAGGATTGCTGCGACCGCGAGATGAGCCAGAGTCAGCGACCGGTCGTCGACGCCGCGCGCGCCGGCGGCCGCGATATCGTCGCGACGACCGCGATCGCGCCGGTCGCGATTCCCGTCTGCATCCCTCTTGTCCCGAAAGCGCTTCACGTCGACTGGGCCTCGCAGAGATACGGGCCCGCGCGTGAAGGTCCACCGATCGTTCTCGTCAAGCACGCGTTCCTGATCTGAGCCCGGACCCACAGCGTGGACGAACGCTGACGTGCGCCCGTGCGCGCGTCGGTTTTCGGCATTCGTGTGTCCGACAACTCAACGATCCCGTTTCCAGGAGCGCTCTCATGAGACCCGTTCGATCGATCGCAATCGCTTCCTTTGCAGTGCTGCCTGCGCTGAGCGCGTTTGCCGCGTCCGGCGACGACGCCGAGCTGGCGCGCAGCGCGCGCCTCGAGACCATCCTTCGCGTCGCCCTCGACCGAAACCGCGACGTCGCCGAAAACCAGGCCCGGGCGCGAGCGGCCGATGCCCGTAGCCATGCCGCGTCGCGCCTGCCCGATCTGGAGGCCAAGTACGAGCAGTGGGGCGTCCCCCTGTCGCGCCCGTACGCCCTCGACCGGGCGGACACGCTGATGGTCGGCCTGCGCCAGACCTTCCCCGCGTGGGGATCGCTCGACGCCCGCGGGCGCGCCGCCGCGGAGGATGCCGGCAGCGCTCAGGACGCAGCGCGCGCTCGGCGCCAGGAGGTCGGCGCACAGGTCAGGCGAACCTTCGCGGCCTACTACAAAGCCGACCAGGAGCTGCACTTGCATCTCGAGCACGTGGGCCTGACGTCACGCGTTCTCGAGCTCGCCAAGCTGAACCAGCGAACCGGCCACGGCGGCCTCCAGGACGTCCTGCGCCTGGAGCTGGAGCTGACCCGCCTGCACACCGATGTCGCGCGCATCGAGCGAGAGCAGCGATCGAGCCGTGCCCTGCTGAACGCGCTCATGGATCGGCCGCCCGAGGCGCCGCTCGGTCCGCCGGAGGATCTCACGGTGGTGCCGACGAAGGACGCCACGGCGCTCGAGCGCAACCTCGACGCCAATCGGCCGGAGATCAATGTCGCCGCGCGCGCCGTGCGTCGGAGCGAAGCGCTGCTCGAAGGGACGCGGCGCTCGGCTCAGTTCCCGAACATCATGGTCGGCGTCGACTACTGGTACATGCCGATGGGCGTCGAAACCCACCACGCCTATGGCGCGATGGTCGGCATCAATCTCCCCTGGCTGTCGGGACGGCGGCGGGACGAGGTGCGCGAAGGCGAGCAGACGGTGCAGGCGGAGCAGCATGCGCTCGAGTCCACGCGCAACGCCGTCCGATACGAGCTGCGCGACGCGGCCGCCCGCCTGGAATCGGCGCGCCAGTCGTTCACGATCATCGATCAAGACCTGCTCGCGCAGGCGAAGCGCAGCCTGGACGCTACGCAGGCGGCCTACGCCACCGGCCACGGCGACGCCGTCGGATTGCTCGACGCGCTCCGGTCGTACTTGCAGGTGCGGATCGAGCGCGTGCGCGCGCTCGCGGAGCTGGCCTCGAGCCAGGCGGATCTGGAACGCGCGGCGGGAACGCTGGCGGTTGAAGGAGACAAGCGATGAATACGCTCAAAGGCGTTGACGACAACACCCCCGCGGATCGCCCGCCCATGCCGGCGGGCCCGCCGCGCGGGGTAGCGACGATGGCGATCGTCCGCTGGGTTCTGGTCGCGCTGACCGCGCTCGTCGCGGTGGGCTCGATCTTGAGCTATTCCGGCGTTCACATCGGCGGTGGCAAGAGCGCGTCGTCAGGACAGCTCTACTACTGCCCGATGCACCCGTCGGTCGTGCAGGACCACCCGGGCGAGTGCCCGATCTGCAGCATGACGCTGGTGCCAAAGCCGGAAGGGAAGGCGAAACCGGCTGGGACGATGAAGCCAGCGGCGCCGGCAGGGACAGGCACCGGGCAAGCGCCCGCTGGCGGCAAGTATTACTGCCCCATGCATCCGAACCGCACGTCGGACGATCCGAACGCCCGTTGCCCTGACTGCGGCATGAAGATGGAGCCGCGCCCGGCCGCCACCGCCGACGCCAAACCCGCGGTGGCCGCTGAACCGAATCCCGGCGTCCCTGGCCTGGCCGCCGTGGATCTCACGCCAGAGCGCATCCAGCTCATCGGAATGCGAACCGCGACCGTGAAGCGCGAGGCGCTCGGCGGCGAGCTGCGCACGATCGGCGTGATCGCTCCGAGCGAGCGCGGACTCGCGCAAATCAACACCAGGTTCGCGGGCTGGATCCAGAAGCTGCTCGTGTCCGAGACCGGGGTGAGGGTCAAGCGCGGTCAGGCGCTGGCCACCATCTACAGCCCGGATGTCTTGCGCGCCCAGCAGGAGCTCCTCGTCGCCCGTGGCTGGAACACGCCCGGCGGCGACGCGAAGCCTGGCCACGATGGTGACAGCTTCACCGCGGGGCTGGACGCCAACGCACGCCGCCGGCTGGAGTTGCTGGGGATCTCCGCGCAGGAGATCGACGAGGTGCTCCGGACGGGCAAGGCCGTCGAAGCGATCGCGATTCGTTCGCCCGTCGACGGGTACATCATCGCCAAGAGCGCGGTGGCGGGAGTGGCCGTCCAGCCCGGGACGGTGCTGTTCGAGGTGGCCGACCTGTCGCAGGTATGGGTGACGGCGGAGATCTACGAGCAGGACATTTCGCGCATTCGCGTCGGCCAGAAGACGCGCCTGGAGCTCGCCTCGTTCCCCGGCGAGCAGCACACCGGGAAGGTCCAGTTCATTTACCCGGTACTCGACTCGGGGAGCCGAACCCTGAGGGTCAGG
>WNFY01006988.1_pt1 | contig 12785 bp, 15 predicted proteins | sample 5400091 | NCBI WGS metagenome assembly WNFY01 (sample SAMN13153364, study PRJNA577476) | soil metagenome | isolation source: 60 cm soil or saprolite under grassland replicate 1 | place: USA:California | collected 2016-06-15 | reverse complement strand
GCAGAGCGCGTCGCTCTTTTTGCTTCTTCGCTTAGTTGAGCAAAGTCTGTCCATTCCTCAGAAATGAATTCTTCCATTTCGCTCGGTGTATCCCATACATAGAAAAATGGAAAGAATCCGTCTTGCTCGTGTTTGAACCAGTTGCGTGATTCGGCTTCCCGCATGGCTTCGTTGGAGGATGTATCTGCATTCAATTGATCTGGGAGATCGTCAGCGCGGCCTGTCTCTTCAAATCCGTGCCCTGATATCACCTCGACGGGCCAATGATTTGCCAGCGGACGCATATCGATCAAAACCCCATCTGGCATAAGCACACGATGAATTTCACTCAGAGCATGAACCATGCTCGCCGTGTCAATACATCAAAGTGACCAGGCAAGGATCGCGATGTCGAACTTTTCTTTTGAAAAAGGTAAATCATGCGAGTCAGCACAGGCAAGATGAACGATTCGCTCAAGATCATAGGGACGATCCACTTTTGCAACCCGCAACGAATCATGATCGAGATCCATTGCAACAATCGAGGCTGTCCACTTCGCGTATTGCCAGGTTAAGCGCCCTTCGCCGCATCCAATTTCGAGCACGCGTTTATCGGCAAGGTCTACAACCTTGCGCAGGTGTCTGATTTCATTTCGTTCAGGGTCTTTTTGAAGAGTCATGTTTTACGAGAAGGTTTGAATCGCCTCAACGACTTTTAGAATCTGAGATATGCAATACTTTTGATCCGCGAATCTTTCCCTGCTTCAATTCCATGAGCGCCTGATTTGCATCCTGCAATTCATATTCCTGAAACTCAGGTTTGATATTTGCCTCGGCTATCACTTGCAAGAACTCACGCACATCGGCGCGTGTCACATTTGCGACTGATTTGATTTCCTTTTCCATCCACAATTGCGAGGGATAATCGAGCTTCAACAGGACTTCTTTATCCACTTCTTCTTTGCGGATGGCGTTGATAACGAGTCGTCCGCCCGGTTTGAGATGTTTCATCGCTTCGCTGATCGGACCCCAGACGGGCGTGGTGTCAATGACCGCGTCCAACCCCTGGGGTGGATTCTGATCGATCGCGCCTGCCCAGGAGGCTCCGAGGGAAAGGGCGAACTCTCGCTCTGATGGATTTCGTGAGAAAACGAGAATTGGAGTATTGGGGAATTTGTGTTTCGCAGCTTTCAATACCAAATGATTTGATCCACCGAATCCCATCAGGCCCAAACTCTGACTATCTTGTAGATTGCACAATTTCAACGAGCGATAACCGACCGCTCCCGCGCACAATAACGGTGCAGCTTCTGAGTCAGAAATTGAATCCGGGATCGGATGTACAAAATCCGCGCGGACTTTCATATACTCGGCATATCCGCCGTTGATGTCTCGCCCGGTCGCTTTGAATTCGGGACAAAGATTTTCCTGTGCCGATAAGCAATACTGACAATGCCCGCACGCCGACGCGATCCACGCCACGCCAACGCGTTGCCCAATTTGGAGTGCAGGAGCTCGCTCCTGCATCGGCGGCAAGCCGCCTGACTCCATAATGTTTCCAACAACTTGATGCCCCAACACAACCGGCAAATGGGGAGGTGGAGTCCGCCCTTCGATTTCGTCTAACTCCGTGTGGCAGACGCCGCAGCGAGTAACATGAAGAAGTATTTCGCCTTCGTTTAATTGAGGTTCTGCAATCTGTTGAAATGATAGCGGAGTGGAGTTTTGACTAAGGGATGCGATCTCTCGCAAGAGCATTGCTTTCATAACACATGTGGAAGAAACATTTTTGTGATTTTCCTATATTCGACATATTCTATACCGAAGAAGTCAGTGCATTCCGCCTCGTCCGCTTTGGCGGTAAGAATCAAGAAGATCGTAGCGAAGACTGCTATCCCTGTTCCAGGCAACGAAGGGGATTTGAAGTAAATGCCCCATGTGAGCAAGAATAGTGAGCTGTAAAGCGGATGGCGAATGTAATGATAAATGCCACTTGTGACGAGGGCTGTTGTTTTTTCAAATGCCAGCATTGCTTCCCAGGCAAAGAAGCGATAGGAGCCGTGCGAACGCGGGCGTCCTAGTGATTTCCACGAGATTGTTATGATTAGTAACGAAGCTGCTACAAAGATAATCCACTGGAACATTGAACACTCGCTTATTTGGGTGGTAATGTAGACGCAAACTCAACCCCTTCCTTTATCCATGTGTTGAGCTGCTTGTCTGATTTGACGCCCTCTGCTTCGACGACGAGCCAGCCCTTCATCGGCCGCCCTGTCATATCAAAGGGGCGTACGTGTGATATCTTAAGTAAAGCGTTATGCTTTGCAGGGTCAACGCGCACGATGAGACCATCCTTGTTGACTCCGCAAGCCATATTGCCATTTAATAGGAATCCAATGCCACCAAACATTTTCTTCTCGACAAATGGAATGCCCTCCAGTTGAACCCGGATACGTTCAGCGAGTTTGATGTTGTAAGCCATTGCTATTTCTCAACTTGGCGCTTGAAATAGGAGTAGGTCGTCGGTGGGCGAACCGCTTCAGAGTGTCCTGATTCGCAGGGCGGAATGAGCATATGATTCATATTTCACTCTTTTCACTGACTACTGAACACTGATAACTGAATACTACCTGCTGGCTATCCTGTTCCAAACTGACGATCGCCCGCGTCGCCGAGTCCGGGCACGATATAGGCGCGTTCGTTGAGATGGTCGTCAATTGCAGCGAGGTAAATCGGAATATCGGGATGCTGATCCTGCATCGCTTTGATACCTTCGGGCGCTGCGATCAGACCTACGAACTTGATTTTCTTCACCCCCCAAACCTGCGCGCAGGATGGGAACAAGACCGATCTTTTCCTGAAGTTCGGCGCCGACCAGATGAGCGAGGGGAGTATCCAATTCACGCGGCACGACCGTCAGGTCCGCGGTTGCTTCGTATGCCAGTAATGCGGCAATTTCACGCACCAGCTCCCGGAATTTCTTGGGTTCAGTTTTGATATCTCTCAAACGGGAGAGTTTGTGTTGCACGAGTGGATGAGTGGAAGCGAAGACGTTGGACATGGCATTCTCCAAATGGATTATTTTGAGGCGATTATAGCGCCAATCCTTTCGCCTTTGTCGTGATTCATACAACCGTGTGGACAGTGACAAATGTCAATTGCCACTGTCTGGTGAAGATGTCATAATCACGGATGTGGTGCTCAACTTCGAAAATCATTGGAAGTAAATATGCTCAACTGGATAAAACGAAACTCGCTCATCTCGTACTTCATCATAGCCTATGTGGTTTCGTGGAGTTTTGAAATCCCTCTTGCGCTCTCCTACAGAGGAATGATTTCGGTGCAAATTCCTATGTGGCTGCACTATTGCGTGGCACTTGGTCCTTTCACTGCGGCTCTGATCGTCACATTTCTTACCGAAGGCAATGCGGGGCTTCGCAGTCTGATAGCTCGCATTTTTAGATGGCGCCTCGATATACGCTTTTATATCTTCGCCATTTTTGTCCCCGCAGGCATGTTTATGTTTGCCTGTATATTGAATTGCGCCTTCGCTGGCAATTGGCCCCGCCTGACTCTGCTGGGCGAAGTAGATTATCTTCCTTATCTCACTCCATTGGGCGCTCTGGGAACATGGCTATTCACCTTTGGACTGGGCGAAGAGACGGGCTGGCGCGGTTACGCCTTGCCTCATTTGCAGAAGACACGCTCGGCGGCAAGTGCCACATTAATCCTGGGTATTCTATGGGCGGGCTGGCATTTGCCGATGTTCTTCTACCGCGATACTTATATCAAAATGGGAATCATGGGCTTTCCGATGCTAGCCTTATCCCTGCTCTTCGCGGCGATGATCTTCACCTGGCTGTATAACAGCACAAATGGAAGTTTATGGATTGTGATCATTTTTCATGCCGTGTTCAACTGGTTGACCTCCAATGAAGCCGGCGGACAATTCGCAGCAATCCTGCTGAGCGTAGCGGTCATTTTGTGGGCGCTTTATATCCCGCGCAGATATGGTCTGGAAAACGCTGCGCCTATCGCAAGGCAAGTAGCCTAAAGGAAGTGTGCAATGTGGTTCAATCCCTTCATAAGTTGGCTTTTGAAATCCCCATTCCATGGAATGGTCAGCAAAAGCATGATGCTTATTTCCGTCACGGGTCGCAAAACCGGTAAAACAATCTCTACTCCGACAAATTATTTGCGTAACGGGAATAATTTGTGGATTGTCAGTTGGCGCGATCGAAAATGGTGGAAAAACCTTCGTGGTGACGCAGTTGTTCGGGTATTGCTGGCGGGCAAAAAGATGGAAGGATGTGGCCACGTTATTGAAGAAGAAAAGGCTGTGGCGCAAAGTTTGCTCGATTATTACAACCAGGTACCGCAGTACGCGAAATATGTAGAGATTGGTCTTGATAAACAAGATCAACCTCTGTACGCCGATTGTGAGCGCGCGGCACAAAAGATCGTCATGATCCGAATCGACATGTAATTTTCAATCCCCCGTGTTTAACAGTAGAGCCTCATCCATAGAACTGTGAAATATAGAAATCTAAGCTTCTTGTAAGGAAAGCATGGGGATTAACCCTTATTGACCCGGCTTTTTTCTTGCGCGAGAATAAAAGTCTCTCCGACAAAAAGCAAACCTGAGGAAACTCAGCGGCGCAAAGTCATGGATCTACAGTTTCAGTAAGTTTAGAAACTATGATTGCCAGACTACCGATAATAGCAAAGCCGCACAAAAGCGGTGGCGCAAAGCCAGGCATCCGAAAACTAACTGATGAGTAAGATAGATGTTGGTCAGGATCGGCCGGCTAACCGAAAGGCAAACACAGGGAAACCTGTGGGCGCAAAGTTATGGGTCTAAAGTCGGATGACTAGGACTGCCAGACTGCCGAAGAGAATATTTCTGGGATGACCTTAAGTGGTCATCCCAGAACATTTAAATTAATGGAGTGGTGGGCAATTGTCTACCACTATATTTCTCTTATTACGGTTGCACCACGGGGGGCAAACCTTTATAATCCTCCGTATGGCAAATACCAAAAATCATCCTCTTGACCCTGAGTCCAAGCCTGATGATCGCGTGGATAATGCTCTACGTCCACAGATGCTCAATGATTTGATCGGTCAGGATCAGGTCAAGGAAAATTTATCTATTCTGATCGCTGCCGCCAGGAAGCGTGGCGAGGCGTTGGATCACGTTTTATTCTATGGACCTCCTGGTTTGGGAAAGACTACGCTCGCGCATGTTGTTGCAAATGAGATGGGCGTCAATGTCAAGGTGACGGCAGGTCCTGCGATTGAACGGGCGGGTGACCTGGCTGCAATTCTTACCAACTTGCGTGCAGGCGATGTCCTGTTTATCGATGAAGTCCATAGATTGGGACGCGCTATAGAAGAGGTACTCTATCCGGCAATGGAAGATTACGCCCTGGACATCGTGATCGGCAAAGGACCTTCGGCTCGTTCCATCCGTCTGAAGTTGCCGCGCTTTACCGTGGTGGGTGCTACAACCAGACTGGCACTTGTCACGGCTCCGCTGCGGGCGCGTTTCGGCGCGGTCTATCGTTTGGATTATTACGATCTTCCGGCCATGCGAGCGATTGTAGCGCGCGCCGCCAAGATGCTCAAGGTGGAAGTGGATGAAGGTGGCGTGGCGGAAGTCGGCCGCCGCGCCCGTGGAACTCCGCGTGTGGCGCTGCGTCTACTACGCCGGGTGCGCGACTATGCCCAGGTCCGCGCGGATGGCAAGGTGACGCAGGATGTCGCCAAAGAAGCACTGGACTTGTTGCAAGTAGATCCGTTAGGACTCGATGAGGTGGATCGCCGCGTCCTCAGAACGATCATCGAAAAATATGGCGGTGGACCTGTCGGCTTGAACACGATCGCCGCCTCCATCAGTGAAGAGCAGGATACGATCATGGACGTGGTCGAACCATATCTGCTGCAGCTCGGCTTCCTAGACCGCACGCCGCAAGGACGCATTGCAACGAAATCTGCATATGAACATCTCAAAATGCCGTTCTCGGAAGAGAGGCAGCAAAGGCTCTTGTAATTGTTGGAAGGTTTAAGGTTGCGGGTTGGAATGTTCCCCAACTTTAAACCTTGAACTTTAAACCTAAGCCCATGGAAAATATTGCTCGTTTTTTAATCATTGGAGGGATCATCTTAATTCTGCTGGGTGGGGGAGTCTATCTCGCCGCAAAGTTTGGAATCCCCTTTGGAAGATTGCCCGGTGATATTCACATTGAGGGAAAGAATGGATCATTTTATTTCCCAATTGTCAGTTCCATTGTCTTATCAATTCTGCTCACACTGATTTTGAATGTGATTATTAGATTCCTCAATAAATAAGATCGACACCCCGTCGTGAAAACATCTGACTTCAATTACAACCTGCCTGAATCCTCCATCGCGCAGACTCCTGCCGAGCCGCGCGATTCATCGCGTCTGTTGGTCTTACATCGCGATACTGGGAATATTGAACATCGCTTCTTTCGTGAGATTGGAAATTATCTGCGCGCGGGAGATTTATTAGTTCTAAACCAGACGCGCGTCATCCCAGCACGAATCTATGCGCGCAAAGATACGGGCGGACGTGTCGAATTGCTTCTCCTCCGCCGCCGCGACAATCTAACCTGGGAAGCTTTGGTGGGAGGAAAAGGTCTGCGTATAGGCAAAAGAGCGAAAGTGGAAAATGGTCCCCAAGCGGAAATCATAGAAATTTTAGAGGGTTCAGAACGTGTCATCAAATTTGATGAACCAATCGAACCCTATTTTTCTAAAGTAGGGAACGTACCCTTACCTCCATCTATCCACGAGAAGCTAAATGATCCCGAGCGCTATCAAACGGTCTACGCGCGTGAGCCTGGTTCCGCCGCGGCACCGACGGCGGGACTCCATTTCACGCCGCGCTTATTGGAAGAGTTGCAGGCAAAAGGCGTAAAGATCGCCTATGTCACATTGCACGTCGGCTTGGATACATTTGCCCCGGTAACGGAAGAAAATCCCGAAGAACATAAAATCCACACGGAATGGTGTGAACTCCCGCAGGGAACGGCTGACCTGATCAATCAAACGCGTGATAGCGGCGGAAGAATTATTGCCGTGGGAACAACATCTGTGCGAACATTGGAAGCGGCGGGACGATATTCGTTAGTAGATAATTCGCTAAACGATGAACGAATATCGAATATCGATTCTCGCATATCACCATTTATCGGACCAACCGATCTCTACATTCTCCCCGGCTATCAATTTCAAGTTGTGGATGTGATGATCACGAATTTCCATTTGCCAAAGTCCACTCTACTGATGTTGGTCAGTGCATTTGTGGGAAGAGAGAAGATCCTAGACACGTATGAAATTGCAATCAGGGAAGGCTATCGTTTTTATTCCTTTGGCGATGCCATGTTGATCGTTTGAACGTTTAAACCCTTCGACAAGCTCAGGACAAGCGTTTGAACCTGTAAACGTGCTAACATTGAGCCATGTCCAATAAATCCAAGCTGGAACAATTAAATAAAGAGATTATCCAATGCCGAAAATGCGCGCGGTTGGTGGAGTGGCGGGAGGAAGTGGCGCGCCTCAAACGCAAAGCATATATCGATCAGGAATATTGGGGCAAGCCTGTGCCGGGCTTCGGTGACCCGAATGCGCGCGTAGTTGTAGTAGGACTCGCTCCCGGCGCGCATGGCTCCAATCGCACGGGACGAAACTTCACCGGCGACGCCTCGGGCGGGTTTTTATATCCGGCGTTGTACCGGGCTGGGTTTGCGAATCAGCCCACGGCTGTGTCCAGAGACGATGGTCTCGCCCTTAAAGATTTATACTTGACGGCATCTGGTCGTTGTGCGCCGCCCGAGAATAAGCCGACTCCCGAAGAACTAAATAATTGCCAGCCATTCCTCGAGCGCGATCTGGAAATACTGAAACCAAAAGTAATCGTCTGCCTGGGGTCGATAGCTTTTGCAAGAGTGCTACGGATATATTCCGTTCGCAATTCAGCGTGGAAGTTTGGGCACGGTGCGTTATACCAAATGGATGACGGAACGTGGATTTTATGCTCCTATCATCCAAGCCAGCAGAATACATTGACCGGCAAATTGACCGTGAAAATGTTCGATGAAATTTGGGAAAAGGCAAAATCATTGATCGGAGAATTTGGGATGGGATTATGATACAAGAGAATGCAACAGTGTTTGGGAAGGGCGATGGAATGAGCAAACTGATTACGCCGGGGGACATGGCACCTGATTTTGCATTGGAGGATGTTCAGGGGAAGCGTGTCCGTCTCTCCGATTATCGCGGCAAGCCTGTGATATTGGCTTTCCTGCGCGGCTTTATGTGACCGTATTGCCGCGCGCAGTTGGCGCGCTTGCGTGATGAATATAATCAATATACCCGCCGCGGTGTAGAAATACTGGCGGTGGGACCAAATGCACTGGCGCCTTTTAAGGAATATTGGCGAAATGAACGGATTCCTTTTATTGGGTTGCCTGATCCAGATCACAAGGTTGCCCTGCTCTACCGGCAGGAAGTGAATCTTTTCAAGCTGGGTCGTATGCCATTAAATTGTGTTGTAGACGGCAACGGCTATATCCGCTTTGCGCATTATGGTTCTTCCATGCGTGATATTCCCTTGAATGAGGAATTATTTCAAGTAATAGACGAGCTAAACAAGTCATCCAACTGACATGGCACTCGGCAAAATTGCATTTCTAGGTTCCGGCGAAACCTCCCTTGCGGGAGGTCGCATTTTTGAGTCTCTAGCACGCGACATCCAGGATCCGTTGCGGATTGCATTAATGGAAACGCCCGCCGGTTTCGAGTTGAACTCGGCTCAGGTAGTGGGACGCGTCGGCGAGTTCATGGCAAATCGTTTGCAGAACTACAAGCCGGTTGTCGATGTGATCGCAGCACGCAAAAAGGATTCTCTGTTTGACCCGAATGATCCCGAGATCGTCAAGCCCCTGTTGTATGCCAACATGATCTTCATGGGACCCGGCAGCCCGACTTATGCCATTCGTCAGTTGAAAGATACTCTTGCATGGGATGTGATCCGTGCGAGACATCGGCTCGGCGCAACGCTGATCTTTGCTTCCGCGGCGACGATCTCCGTCGGCGCACATGCGTTACCCGTCTATGAAGTTTATAAAGTAGGACAGGATATCTTCATTGTAGATGGTCTGGATTTTTTCAAAGATTTCGGTTTGCATCTTTCATTCATCCCACATTGGAATAATGCAGATGGCGGTGTGGATCTGGATACCAGCCGCTGTTTTGTTGGCATGGACCGTTTTGCACAGTGGTGCAAGCAGGTCCCAGATGAAAACACCACCGTGGGCTTGGATGAACATACCGGTATCATTCTCGATTTCGACAAAGGCAAATGTGAAGTCAGCGGCGTCAGTTCCATTTCGCTGGTGCGAGAATGTGATCCTGAGCCGGAAATGCACACGGCCGGAACAACGTTTGATCTAAAGAAGCTAGGTGATATTCAAATTCCGAATCCCGTTGAAAAGAATATTCCCCCTCAGGTTTGGGATATGGTCTGCAACGCGCCTCCACTGGAAGATGTTCCTCCTGATGAAGTCATCGCTCTCGCTGAAAAACGCCAACAAGCGCGCACGAATAAACAATGGAGCGAGTCGGATCAACTACGAAATGAGATCGCTGCACAAGGCTGGATGGTACAAGACTCAAAAGAGGGATATAAGTTGGCAAAGATTGGGTGAAGTATACGCGTAGGAAAGTAGACACGTAAACACGTAGAGGGGTAACTTGCCTACGTACCTATTTACCTGTGTACTTTTTTTATGTACCCAAAGTGGGATAAAATAATCACGCAAAATCTGAGTGAGGAGATTTCATGCGTGCTGTAGATATCATCATCAAGAAACGCGATAAGCAAGAATTAACTCTTGAAGAAATTGAATTCTTCGTGCGCGGCTTTACCAACGGCGATATTCCCGATTATCAAACATCCGCTTTCGCGATGGCAATCCTGCTCAACGGTATGACGCCGCGTGAAACTACAGATCTCACATTGGCGATGGCGCACTCTGGTTCCATGCTGGATCTCAGCGATGTGGTTGATCTGGCTGTAGATAAACATTCTTCTGGCGGAGTGGGGGATAAGACGAGTCTCTCCGTTCTTCCGATCGTCGCGGCGTGTGGATTACCCGTCGGCAAAATGTCTGGGCGCGGACTTGGTTTCAGCGGCGGCACGCTTGATAAACTGGAATCGATTCCCGGTTACCGCGTGGATTTATCGACAGAAGAATTCAAGCAACAACTCAAAGAAAAAGGAATCGTTTTGACAGGGCAATCGCTTGATCTGGCTCCCGCGGATGGAAAACTCTACGCATTGCGGGATGTCACTGGAACGGTGCAGTCGATACCTTTGATTGCTTCTTCCATTATGTGTAAGAAACTTGCTGCCGGCGCGCAGGTAATCCTGCTGGATGTCAAAACTGGCTTGGGCGCGTTCATGGAAACCCTGGAGGATGCACGCGAGCTTGCGAATCTCATGACCGATATTGGCAAATTGGCGAATCGTGAAGTCGTTGCATTGCTTTCCGATATGAACCAGCCCCTTGGAAACGCGGTCGGCAATTCGCTGGAAGTTGTCGAAGCGATTGATATGCTCAAAAGTCGCGGACCGGAAGATTATGCTGAGCACTGTTTGTACGTCAGCGCGCATATGCTGGTCTTGGGAAAACTAGCCAGGGATTTGAGCGAAGGTCGGGCGATGGCGGAAAAATGCATTGCGGATGGGAGTGCATTCCAGAAATTGCGCATCCTGGTTGAGGCGCAGGGTGGCGATGTCTCCTACGTGGATGATCCGTCCAAGTTTCCGAAAGCGGAGTTTGTAGAGGTGGTGATGTCGCCTCGAAGCGGGTACTTATCCGAGATCCAGGCGAGAACGGTGGGAGAAGCAGCAGTTACGCTGGGAGCCGGGCGCGCCAAAAAGTCTGATCCTGTCGACCATGCAGTCGGTTTTATCATCCATCATAAGGTGGGTGATAAGGTCGAGGGTGGGGAACTGCTATTTACCGTCCATGCCAACGATGAAGCCAAACTTGCTGACGCTCGCGAATCGGTTCTCTCGGCGCATCATTTTAGCAATCAGCCCGTGGAAAAACTGCCTTTGTTTTACAATTAGCGTGGATTCCGCTCGTTTGAGCGTTTTTTCGTCTGAATACTTGCAATATTCATCGGAATGGGGCATACTTGCTATAGGAGTATATAGATTCATGGCGAAAGTTTCTTTGCGCGCTTACAACCGAGAAATCGAAACAATGATCGACCGCGGGCAGCTGGATGAAGCCATCGCGCACTGTCATCATATTCTCAAAACATTCCCAAAACACCTGGAAACCTATCGCCTGCTTGGAAAGGTGTATCTCGAAAGTAAACGGTACGGCGATGCCGCCGATATATTCCTGCGCATTCTGGCTTCGGTGCCAGACGATTTTGTCGCTCAGGTGGGGATGAGTATCATTCGCGATGAGCAGAACAAGCTCGACGACGCGATCTGGCACATGGAGCGTGCCTTTGAAACCCAGCCATCGAACCCGGCGATCCAGAGTGAGCTGCAGCGCTTATACGGCCGGCGCGATGGCGTGCAACCGCCGCGCATCCGCATGACACGCGGCGCCCTGGCACACATGTATGTACAGGGAGAGTTATATCCGCAGGCGATCTCTGAGATCAAAAGTGTATTGAAAGATGATGCCGGTCGCGCCGATATGCAAGCATTGTTGGCGCGTGCCTGTTACAAAAGCGGATTAAAGAACGAAGCCGCAGATGTTGCATCTGCATTGCTGAAGCGCTATCCGTATTCTTTGGATGCTAACCGTGTGCTTACGGAAATCCTTGGCGTTGAGAAACCTGAGAACGCGCAAATTTATCATCAGCGTGTGCTTGAGCTGGATCCCTATGCCTCCCAAGTGACAGGAACAGTCTTTCAATCGATCGAGGTTCCAGAAGCTGCTGTGAGCATCGAGCGACTCGATTGGAACGGTCAGCCTGTTTCCATGCAATCCGATTGGAGAGAAGCAAAAGCGATCGGTCCCGAAAGTGGAACGCAGCGCGAGGAAGAACCAGATTGGTTAAAAACTTCACAGAGTGCGACTCCTTCTCAGCCGACACCTGCTCCGATTTTCGACACTATTGCACCTTCGCAACCTGCGGAAGATATTCCCGATTTCCTGCGTGCGGCCGGCTGGGGCGAGTCCACAGGCGCATTCGATGAAAGTAAATCTACTTTTGCTGAAGAATCGACGGTAGGTGCAGAACCAATCGCGCAAGGCGATTTACCTGATTGGGTTAAGGCAATGAAACCCGCCGAGTCAGAACCAGCACCCGCGGCGCCTCAGCAGGAAGAGGACCTGCCGGATTGGATTAGCAATATCGGTAAAGGCGCATTGTCCTCGCAGCCAAACGATTTGCCAGATTGGATCAACCAACCTGAACAGCCATCGACAACACCTCAGGCAACCGAATCACTGGATTGGATGAATCAAGCCGAAGAGACTCCGACCGCGGCGATGCCCGGAGCGGATGAACAACTTGACTGGTTAAAAAACCTTGGGCAGGAAACAGAAGCCACTTCAACTTCTCAGGCGGAAGAACCAGATTGGCTTAAAGGTTTGGGAAGCGAATCGGATTTCGCGCCACAAGCGGCTGAAACTGAAACTCCCGATTGGTTAAAGAATCTCGGCAGCGAGCCAGAAGCTGTTTCAACGGAACAGCCAAAAGAAGAAACAGACCAATTCGATTGGTTGAAAAATTTGAATGCTGAA
>WNFY01004866.1_pt1 | contig 12785 bp, 12 predicted proteins | sample 5400091 | NCBI WGS metagenome assembly WNFY01 (sample SAMN13153364, study PRJNA577476) | soil metagenome | isolation source: 60 cm soil or saprolite under grassland replicate 1 | place: USA:California | collected 2016-06-15 | reverse complement strand
AAGACTTGATCTTGCTCATTCATAACATCCTTCGTTCGGTCGCAGGCAACCTATCTGAGACAGATTCAGCGCTGATCTGCGAATGCTTCCAGAGCCGCTTCATCAGGAATTATGAGATGGCGGCCTTCTACGACAATCAACCTCTCGTGCTGAAGACGCGTGAAAGCACGCGATACAACCTCGCGTACAGAGCCGATCCGCGCGGCGATCTGCTGATTGGTTTGGGTGAGATTCATCCAGGTCCCACGGTCTGTCCGGGTGCCGTTCCTGCGCGCTTCGGCCACGAGAAAGCGCGCCAGCCGTTGGCCCACTTCACGCAGTGAAAGTGCTTCCACCAGTTCAGCGCAGCGCCTGAGCCGGGCAGCCAACACTTTCAAGGCGGCGAGAGGAATCTGCGGGTGCTCCAGACAAAGCCGCCGCACATCCAGCTTATCAATAAAGAGAACGATCGTATCTTCTTCGGCGGCGGCAGTGGACGGATAAGTGCCATCATCGAACACTGGCAACTCGGCGATCGTGGCGCCGGCCCGCTCCACATGAATGACTTGTTCTCGCCCATCCAGACTTGCGCGGAAGGCCCGCACTGCTCCCTCGACGATGACATAAAGTCCGCGTGCCTCATCACCGGCAACGAACAGCACCTCATCCTTTTTGAACCGACGCTCGATGGCGCGTTCACTGAGCGCGCGAATCGTGTTGTCGTCCAGTTCGGCGAAAAGCTTTGAGCGCTTAAGCGTGGCGATCTTATCGACGGTCATTGCCCAGCATCATCACGCGTTTTAGCGCGTCTATTCAAGTCTCCATAACCTGCTGCATCAACTACAGTGTGACATAAGTCATTCCTGATTAATCCTAGTGAGCTGACAATGTGACAAACGTGGGAGTGCGATCTCGTTAATTCTTGTAACGCACTCGGAGAGGATTAAATGGTGACCACCAGCAGCATGTTGACGATAAATCAACCACATATCCCGAACTTCACTGATCCGCTCGGCTTGCTAGTGCATTGCCACGAGAGGATAGAAGCGCAATTGAACAGCTTGGAGCGTGCCGCCGAAATTCTTCGCCTTGGGGATCGCCAATCCCTTCCCCGACTGTTCGCCGCAATCGATGGGGCGATTGCACACTTCGCTGTTCCTGGTGTCAAACATACAGAGGATGAAGAAATCTCTCTGTTCCCCCGACTGCGCCAGCACGGTGGATCGGCGGGAGAAGATGCGCTTACGGCGATGGCCGAGCTTGAGTCGCAGCACCGGACAGCCGAGCAGCTTCACGTCGAATTTGATGAATTCGTCTCAACCCTCCCGCGTGATGGCTCGGCTGACGCAAGGGAGTTGGACTGCTTCGGTGACCTGGTGGCAGAACTTACGACTCTTTATCGTCCGCACATCCTTCTCGAAAACAACTTCGTATTTCCAATCGCGGGAAGGGTACTCCCGGCTAATGAGATCCAGGCGTTAGGCGAAGAGATGCGAGCCCGTCGGAAAGACATTTTGCAAAAGCTCGATGCCTCTCGCTGAGTCACTTCGCCATCGATGCGTTAATCTACTGGGGACGTGCCATCACCTAAAGAAACACAAAGCGCAAAAGAACTGCTCGCAGGGGATCACGCGGCGCTGGATAAGTTGCTGAAAACACTTCTTGTCGCGCTCGACGAAGACGAGGCTTCGACAATTCTCCAGCGACTCGATCTTTTCTGGGCACGACTGGCGATGCACATTCGCGCTGAGAATCTGCACTTATTTCCCGCACTTCTCAATCAGCTAGAAGAACCTGCTCCACAAGCGAATCAGTCTTCACCGGCAGCAGAGACACACCAGGCAATCGCTCAGCTCCGCGCTGACCATGATTTCTTCATGCATGAATTAGCTGCCGCGATCAAAGCCGTGCGTAGTCTAAAAGACACAGGACATTCAGAAGCTGGCAATCAGTCAATGAAAAATCTCCGGGCCCGCATCATGGTGCTAAGCAAGCGTCTCGAATCTCATAATGAGGTCGAAGAAGAACTGGTTTACAGTTTGCCGGTTCAAGTTCTAACGCTAAGCGAACAACAAGCGCTCGTGAAGGGTATTCAGCGCGAATTGCGTAATTTGCCGCCGCGATTCAGCAACGGGCAAGCAGAGCCTCACGAGATATGATCGCAGCTAGTCAAGTGAGCGGCAAGATTCGTCGCATTCGCCTAAGGCCCATCGCGCTGCCCGCGGAACACGGCGGCTGGGGCCTTCTGTTTGAGCCGATTGTTCTTGGATTGCTGCTGGCGCCGTCGCTGGCGGGCCTTCTTCTTTCCGTGGCTGCTACGGGCGCGTTTCTCGCCCGCCATCCTTTCAAGTTAGCCATTGGTGACTGGCGTCGCAATCGAAACTCTCGGCGTTCAGGCTTGGCTCGACGCTTTGCGGTTCTTTATTTTGTGATCGCGACGCTGGCTCTGGCACTTGCCATCAAGATCGGCGGGGGCGGCCTTTTGCTGCCACTGATACTTGCGGCACCGATCGTACTCATCCAATTGTTTTACGACTCATTGGGTCGCAGTCGCGCGCTGGTAGCTGAATTGGCCGGATCGATTTCAACCGGCGCGTTAGCGACCGCAATTGCGTTGGCCGGTAATTGGCCGCGTCCTGCCGCGTTTGGACTGTGGGCCATCCTGGTATTGCGTAATGTTCCAACGATTTTGTATCTCCGCGCCCAGCTTAGACTTCTGCGTCACAAGCCGGCCTCGACTCTAATAGCGATCGTCGCCCACATCGTCGCGATACTGATCGTAATCGTACTCGCTTGGGCGTCAGTAGTTCCGTTTCTTGCCGTTGCAGCGGTGGTGATTCTCTTTCTGCGGTCACTAATTGGTTTCTTGAGATTTGACAGGGAAGTAACGGCTAAGAAGCTGGGGCTGCGCGAGCTTTGCTTTGGCGCGATCACGGTGTTCATTGTAGTGCTGGGCCACTTCATGGGGTGGTAATCCCCATGCCCAGATCTGAAACCACCCTACCTCCTTTGCCTCTCCGAAAAAAATTCCGATCATCAAGAATTACCTGCTCAAAACTACGCACCCGTGGGTAACTTTGCGCACGTGCGTTAGCAAATCTCCTCCGGGATTTCCCAAACAGACGAAACGCAATCACAGGCGTCCAGAGTCATGGCTTCATCAGGCCCTCAAAGCCGTGACCTAAGTCACTGCCTACACGCCGGGTAGTTTCTAAACTCACAAACGAAACCAATCGTCCGTGATTTTGGCCGTTTGGAGCAGCTCTTGCTTTAAGTTAGCGATACTTCATCAATGCGGTTGAGGTAATGAGTGTGCCTAAGTATCAAACCCTCATACCAGACATTGAATTCTGGCAGGGAATGATCCCATGCCAGGCTGCTTGTCCCGTTCACACCGACGCCGGCAAGTACGTTCAACTAATCGCCGAAGGCAAGTACAAAGAATCTTATCTCGTCGCGCGGTCGCCTAATCCGTTCGCTTCCGTTTGTGGCCGTATCTGCGCTGCGCCATGCGAGGACGCATGTCGGCGTGGACGCATTGACGCGCCCATCACGATTCGTGCGCTTAAGCGATTCGTCACCGAAAAGTACGGTGTTGAATCGATGGAGCCGGACACGCAGGACGAATTGCGCGAAGGGGCCGATGAGCCTGGTAACAAGCGTCGCTGGCACTTGCCTGTGCTGCAGGAAAGTCGAGCCAACGTGGCGCGCGGCCAGAAGGTAGCAGTGATTGGGGCCGGGCCGGCGGGAATCTCCGCGGCCCACGATCTCGCGCTGATGGGCTATCGGGTCACGGTGTTTGAAGCGACGGATCAGGTCGGCGGCATGATGTATCACGGCATTCCTGAATTTCGGCTCGCTCGCGCCGTCATCGAGAAAGAAATTCAGAAGACAGTCGATCTTGGTGTGGAGATCAAACTCAATACTCCGCTGAATGATCAGTTCGGGCTGAAAGAACTCAAGGCTCAAGGTTACGAAGCAGTTTTCATGAGCGTCGGCGTGCAGAAAGGCCGCGACATGAAGATTGAGGGCGGCGACCTCGATGGAGTGATTAAGGCGATCGACTATCTGCTGAATATCAACAACGGCTATCGAGTGAATCTTGGCCGGAAGGTGCTCGTGATTGGCGGAGGCTTCGTCGCGTTCGATGCGGCGCGCGCGGCGATTCGCGCCGGTGCAGTCGAGGTCTACATGGCGAGCCTCGAATCATTTGAAGAGATGCCGGTAATGCGCACGACGCAAGGCCGCGAAGAGTTTGAAGAATCAAAACGTGAAGGCGTGCGCTTCCTGCCGCAGCGCGGCGCGAAGCGTTTCATCGGTGAGAACGGCAAAGTCAAAGCGGTAGAATTCATGGGTGTAAAACGAACCTATGACGAAAAAGGTCGGTTCAATCCAATCTACGACGATGAAATCGGTGAAACGTTCGAGGCTGATTCGATAATTCTCGCCATCGGCCAACAGGCCGATCTTTCATTTCTGAAACCCCAAGACAACGTTGAGTTAACTCCGCAAGGCACGATCAAAGTCGATCGCGAAACGCTGGCAACTTCCGCGCCCGGACTTTTCGCCGGCGGCGACGTGGCGTTTGGCCCACGCAATTTGATCGAAGCTGTCGCCAACGGAAAACGAGCGGCGCTCTCGATCGACGATTACCTGCGCGGCGTGAAGACGGATCTCGTTGTCAATCTGCGCATTGATGAACTGCCGACGCGTTCTTATCGGCGTCCAGAGGATTACGACAAGTGCGAGCGCAAAGCTCCGCCAACCATCTCGCTGGATCGGCGCACGGGCATTTCCGAAGTTGAAACAGGTTACACCGAGGATGATGCCAGACAACAGGCCGAGCGCTGTCTTTACTGTCACATTCAGACGGTTTACGACGCCGAGAAGTGCGTGCTGTGTAATCGCTGCGTCGATATCTGTCCCGAATATTGTTTGAAGCTGGTGCCGGTTGAAGAACTCGATATTGAGCCGGAAGTGAAAGAACAAATTATCGCGAATGAAGGCTTGTCGCTCAGTGGACCACTTTCGGCGATGCTGAAAGATGATGAGAAGTGCATTCGGTGTGGACTGTGTGCCATCCGCTGTCCCACTGACGCTATGACCATGGAGGTTTTCTACTATGAAGAGCAAGAAGTCAGAGCTTGATAACCGTGCGACGCCGAATGGCAAACCGGAATCACCTGACGAAGCGGTCAAGGCCGGAAAGACCGATCTATCGCGGCGCAAATTAATCTCACGGATCGGTCTGGGCGCGACGCTGTTGGCGATCGGCGGTCAGGCCTATGCGTTTTTCCGCGCACTCGTGCCGAACGTCCTCTATGAAAATCCACAGCGATTCAAGGTCGGCACCATCGATCAGTTCAGCGAAGGCGCAAAGTTCATCGATGACAAGCGCATTTTCATCTTTCGCGAAAAGAATACTTTTCATTGCATCTCGGCCACCTGCACGCATCTCGGTTGCACGGTGAAGATGAACCGGCTGAACCAGCCAAAGTCAGTCAATGTTCGCGGACGCGTAATCAACGAGCAGGCGGAGTTCGCTTGTCCGTGTCACGGTTCGAAGTATTACGGCGACGGGACGAACTATGCAGGGCCCGCTCCCCGGCCGTTGGCTCATTTCAAATTAGAAATCGCGCCGGAGGACGGACAGTTGGTGGCGGATACATCACAGACGGTGCCGCAGGACTTTCGATTGACTGTGTAAAAGAGGATAAACTCATGGTGACAACGCGCTCAACGTGGGAAAAGATCAGGGACCCCCGAGAGACCTGGGACAAGATCAAATGGACCTGGCTGCCGGAAACTCATCGCGAAGCCGGCGATTCGGTCGTTCGAAATTTTCTGCTGCACTGGTTTCCTTCGAAGATAACTCGACAGAGTCTTTCATGGAATTACTCGTTTTGGTTGGGCACCATCTCGGCGGTTCTATTCCTTATCCTCGTTGTCACCGGTATCCCACTCATGTTTCTTTACGTGCCTTCGGTCGAGCGCGCTTACCTGTCAGTGAAAGACCTCGAATTCACCATTTCGTTTGGCTGGTTTCTGCGCGGACTGCATCGCATCTCCGCGCACTTGATGGTCGCTGTGGTTTTCCTTCACCTGGTCAGGGTCTTTCTCACCGGCGCTTACAAGAACGGCACGGCCGTCAATCAGAACCGGCAATTGAACTGGATCATCGGCGTGGTGTTGTTGCTTTTCACGCTGCTGCTTTCGTTCACGGGTTATTTGTTGCCTTGGGACCAGCTCGCTTATTGGGCCATCACGGTCGGAACGAATATCGCCTCGTTCGCGCCGATTGTCGGAGAGCCGATGCGATTTGTTTTGCTTGGCGGACACACGATCGATCAAGGCACGCTGATCCGATTCTATGTGTTGCATTGTTTCTTCCTGCCGATGGGCGTGTTGCTCCTTTTCTCGTACCACATGTGGCGTGTGCGAAAGGATGGCGGGCTCGCCTGTGTCGATCAGCTTTCGCTTGACCAGAAGAAGGAGAACGTCACCCCAATTAGAAGCAAGACCTATTCGCTGTTGGGCATCACCAGCGGGCGAACCGTTCACGTGGAGACCTCAATCGTTGATGAAGACAAGCACACGGTCATGTCGTCGCCGAACCTCACGAGACGAATTGTAATGGTGACGCTGGCGACGCTCGCAGTCGCGGCGCTCCTGACAATTTTCTTTCACGCGCCACTCGAAGAGGCTGCCAATCCGAGCATCACGCCTAATCCGGCCAAAGCACCATGGTACTTCCTATGGCTACAGGAACTGGTCACTGACACAACCTTCACGATCGGCGGCATCACGATAAACGGCGCGCTCATCGGCGGAATTATTTTACCGGGCATCCTGGTTGTCGCTGCAATTGTTTGGCCCTATCTCGACAAGTCGCCCGTGCGCGCGGTCGGTGTGTGGCTCGCGACTGAAAGGCGCAAGCAGAACATCATCTTTCTCGTCATCGTGGCGGCGATACTGATTTTGACGATTGTGGGCACGCTCCTGCGCGGGCCGTATTGGAACTGGTACTGGCCGTGGCAAAGCTGGCCCACGATGCCGCGAAAATTTTGAAGGGAGGAAAAGCGTTGATCTTCAGAAGAAGTGCAACGAAGAAAGATTCGGCAGGTATTGGGGAGCCTGTGCGCGAGGTCTCCGTGCGCAATTCCTCCTGGCGAAATGCGTTCAGGCGCGATTCACTTTTACTTTACTCATTCGGCGGCGTGGTTTTGGTGATCACGGCGTTGGTCTTCTGGAATTACTACACGCCCGAATGGGAAGACTATCAGGATGAGTTTCGCGACATGATAGCCAAGAAGTTTGGTCCCGATCGTGCCGCGCAAGCGCCGCGCGGATTGCAGCAAATCTGGGTGAAAGATTTGAATCGCGTCGATCGCTGCACGACCTGTCACGAAGGAATGGAATGGAAAGGCCTCGAAGGCGCGCCAAATCCTTTCAAGTCGCATCCACAGGAAATTCTGAAAAAACATCCGCTCAATGAATACGGCTGCACTGTTTGCCATGGCGGGCAAGGCTATGCGACCGACATGGATTCGGCCCACGGCTTTACGCCTGAATGGGAAAATCCCCTGATGGGCAAGCAGGTCAGCGACCTCTATTTGGTGAAAGATCGAAAAGCGATGATGCAGATGAACTGTAACGTCTGTCACCGCTACGATCGCGAAACTGCCGGCGCCGATTACATCAATCAGGCGAAGCAACTGGTCCAAGCCAAGAACTGCCGCGCATGTCACACCATCAATGGACGCGGCGGCGTGATTGGCCCGGACCTGACTAACGTCGGCGACAAATCGCCGGAACAGTATGACTATTCGCGCATGCTTGGCGTGAAAACTGCTTTCGCCTGGCATGTCGCTCACATTCAGAATCCGAAATCGCTGGTGCCTGAAACTGTGATGCCGAATTTCGGCTTTAACAGCAAGGAAGCGCAGTCTCTGGCGCTGCTGGTGATGAGCTGGAAGCGCGCCGATATTCCGGCGTCATATCGACCGGGATTCAAGCTGGCGGAGACCCAAACTCTCGAAGAAGCGGAAAAAGAGAAGCAGATGTTAACAGGTGAGGGCGCGTTCTTTGTGAAGAAGGGCTGCTTCGCCTGTCACTCGATTTCTGCATTCGACATCAAGTCGGCTTCTGACATCGGCCCGGATCTGTCGTTTGCGGTTTCGGATGTTCAGAGTCGCTTTGGCAAGACGCTCGAAGATTTTCTCGCTAAGCCCACGGGCACTATGGCAGTGGTGTTGTCAACGCAGATCCAACTGACGGATGACGAGAAGAAAGAGGCGGTTGAGAAACTAAAGTCCGCCTATCAGAAGAAGATGGATCAGCAGGCGCAAGCTGCTAATCAGGCGTTGAACAAGGCAACCGTTCAGCCGCCGAAGAAATGAGCTGTGTCCGACAAACTTCAGTTTGTCGTGGCTGGCCGAAAGAAGTCCGTTGCAGAAATCGGCGACAAACTAAAGTTTGTCGGACTTTCTCGAAAAGAGAAGCAATACAATGAAAGGCAATCATACAAAACTGATGTGGTTCGGTCTCGGCATTCTCTGCACGATGATCGTCGGAGGCATCCTGGTCAGTTGTTCAAAAAAACCAAGAGTGACGGAGCGCGGCGACGTGGCCGAAGCAGCCATTGCTACTTACGTAGCACCCGGCGATATGGATGAGTACTACATGTTCTATTCGGGTGGGCATTCGGGCAACGTCTATGTGGCCGGCGTCCCTTCGATGAGGCACATCACGACGATCCCCGTGTTCGCGCCGTATCCCGCGACAGGTTACGGTTTCGATAAAGAGACGAAGGAGATGCTGGGGCCGTACACCTGGGGCGACGTGCATCACCCCGCGCTCAGCCAGACGAAAGGCGACTATGACGGACGCTGGTTGTTCGTCAACGACAATGCCAACAATCGCATCGCGCGAATCGACCTCCGCGACTTTAAGACCAAACAGATTCTTGGGCCGGTGCCGAATATCTCAGGCTTTCACGGCGGCGCGTTCGTGACTCCAAACAGCGAGTACGTGCTGGCCGCTTCGCGCTTCTCAGTGCCATTGCCAAAGGGCACGTATCAACCGATTGAGAATTATGCCACCGGATACAACGGCGTCGTCGCCGGCATCGCTATCAATCCACAGACAGGTGAAATGACTAACGGCTGGCAAATTCTCATGCCGCCCTTCGACTATGACCTCGGCTCGACCGGCAAGGGTCCCAGCGAAGGTTGGGCCTTCTGGACTTGCTACAACTCTGAACGGGCGACTGGAAAGCTGGAAGTTACTTCGACACAGAAAGACCGCGACTATGTAATCGCCGTTAACTGGAAGGCTGCGGAACAAGCCGTCAAAGAAGGCAAGATAAAGATGATTAGCGGTGTTGCAGTCATCGATCCGAAGCTCGCGCCCGGCGTCGTGTATCTGATTCCTTGCAGCAAGAGCCCGCATGGCGTCGATGTCAGTCCCGACGGCAAGTACATCATCGCCAGCGGCAAGCTTCAGTCCATCACTACCGCGTTCAATTTTGAAAAGATGATGACGGCAATTCAGAACAAGGATTTCACCGGCGACGAGGATGGCATTCCCGTGCTTAACTACGATCATGTCAAGGATGCCGAGGTCAACGTAGGATTAGGCCCGCTGCACACTCAATTTGATGATCAGGGTTACGCCTACACGAGCCTGTTCGTCGAATCCGCCGTGGCCAAGTGGAAACTCGGAACCTGGGAAGTCGTCGATAAGATTCCCATCAGTTACAACATCGGACACCTTTCAGTGGCTGGAGGCGACACCATGCACCCGGACGGAAAATATCTGGTGGCGCTAAACAAACTTTCGCATGGACGCCACATGACCGTCGGTCCATCACAGCCGGAAAGCTCGCAGCTCATCAGCATCAGCGGCGACAAGATGAAGTTGCTGTATGACGCTTTCACTGAGCCGGAGCCGCACTACGCGCAGATGATTAAAGCGGATAAGCTCAAACCGATCGAGGTTTATCCCAAAGAGGAGATGAAGAACCCGAACGCGGTTTGGGATGTGAAAGACACCGGCGTCACGCGAGACGGCAACAATGTTCTGGTGAAGATGACCGCCGCGCGCAGCAGTTTCGAACCCAATAAGATCGAAGTAACGCAAGGCGAGCACATAACCATCTACTTAACGAACATCGAACAGACAACTGACGAGCTGCATGGTTTCGGGCTCGTCGAGTACAACATCAATGTCGTGGTTGACCCGGGCGAGATGAAAGTGATCGATTTCGTCGCCGATAAGACGGGCGTCTTCCCTTACTACTGCACCAACTTCTGCTCGGCGCTGCATCAGGAGATGCAAGGGTATTTGTTGGTCAAGCCGAAGTAGTAGAACAAGGGTCATGAAGAAAAGATTGATTCATTGATTCATTCAATCAGTGAATCAATGAACGAATGAATTCAATGAGTCAATCCTCTTCACGCGCTTTCTGATTGGAGCCATGACATGAGCAATTTTCTTGAAAAGGAAACAACTTTCTTCGAGCTGCCGCTCACTTTGAAGAGCCGCATCCTGATTCTCGTCGCGGTGATCATTCTGGTGCCGTCCTTCTTCTTTCCGCTCTGGAACATGAGCTTCTACTCGAATCAATACACCGACGGGCTGGTGCTGCATATTTATTCGTATCAGTTGGAAGGTGGAAAAACACCAAACCGCGACGACCTGAGAGAGATCAATTCACTCAATCACTACATCGGCATGCGGCCACTGCTTGAAAGTGATTTCAGCGAGTTCACGTGGGTGCCGCTGGTAATCGGCCTCTTAATGATCCTGGCGCTCAGAGCAATGGTCATCGGAAAGATGTCCAATCTGGTTGATGTATTTGTCCTGTTTACCTATTTCGGCTTGTTCTCAATGTGGAGTTTCTACCACCGGCTTTACATGTACGGCCACAATCTCGATCCGACGGCCTCGATCAAAGTGCAGCCGTTCACGCCGCCATTTTTTGGGTCAAAACAAATCGCGAATTTTACCGTGAACAGTTTTCCCGGACTCGCCTCGTATGCGTTGTTTGCGTTCGCACTGTTGTTGCTCGTCGCAATCCTGCTTTCGGCAAAACGGATGAAACCTGCGGAGCAGGGGACAGCATAAAGCCCGGGGCGTGAGCCCCGGGAGACTATGGGGGCAAGGTTATTAGCCCGTGAAACGGGCGACAGCCTTCGCGAAATGTCTTATCGAGTTCTCAACCAGCGTACCGTCGCCCGCTCTCGCGGGCTGGTCTTCAACGTCGCCGCTGACCTGGGGCTCACGCCCCAGGCTTTATGCTCGCGCCCGCTCTCGCGGGCTGGAAAACGGGACCCGATACTGAGAACGTTGCTCTTTTCGCTCCTCCTTATTACTTCGGTTGCTCCGGCGACGGCCACGACATTGGTGGTTGGTGGGCCTGGCTCTCAATTTCAATCCATTCAAACGGCAATTGACGTTGCTCATCCCGGGGATACCGTCCAGGTTCACGCCGGAACTTACACCGGTAATCTCACCATCAATAAGCAGATTACGCTTGAGGGTTTGGACCACCCCACGCTACGCGGTGAAGGCGTATCCAGTGTGGTCACAGTGCTTGCGGATAGTTGCATCATCCGAGGATTCATCATCGAGCACAGCGGCGGCGACCTGACGCGCGAAGACTCCGGCATTCTGCTCAAATCACACAACAACCAGATCGAAGACAACGTACTGCGCGACATTCTCTATGGAATATATTTTTACAGCTCACATAACAACACGATACGGCGCAATCAGATTCGTGGCCGACTCGAGTTAGAAGAGGGTGATCGCGGGGCGGGACTGCATCTTTGGAATTCGCCCGACAACATTATAGAAGACAACAACATCTCCGAAGAGCGCGACGGGATGTACATCCAAAGCTGCAACGGCAATCAGATTCGTCGCAACCGCGTCACGAACCTGCGCTACGGTTTGCATTACATGTTTTCCGATCGGAACGTGTTCGAGGACAACTTTTTCTCGAACAACGTCGCCGGCGCGGCGATCATGTACTCGAACCACATTGAGTTTCGCCGCTCTTGGCTGAAGAAAACTTCATAGTCGATAACGCGACTGGCATTTTCATGGAAGCCCTCCGCAAGACGACCTTCCGCCACAACACCATCGCGAACAACGATGTTGCCTTACAGATGTTCAGTAGTTCCGACGCAAACGTCTTCACTGAGAATAACTTCATTGGCAACTTGAGCCCGCTACAACTCATTGGCAGAAGCACGACAACCAAGTGGTCAGAGAATGGTCGTGGGAATTTCTGGAGCGATTACGACGGCTACGATCTCAATGAGGACGGATGCGGTGATGTGCCGCTGAAGATCCAGAACGTCTTTGAATATATGGAAGGCAATCATCCACGGCTGCGTCTCTACCTAGACAGTCCGGCTGCTCGTGCTCTGGCCGTGGCGGAAAAGACCTTCCCTATCTTGCGAGGTTCGTCAGAGATAGATGAAGCGCCGTTGATGAAGCCGATCGCCTTAAGTTATCCGTTCGCGACTGAGCAGCCTGCTGGACGAATGCATGTGGGCCTGATGCTGGGTTCGCTTTTGATCTTAAACATTGGCGGGATTGTCATTTGGAAAGGACAACAGCGCAAGCGAAGATGACTGTTCAAGTTCGAAACCTAACCAAGAAGTTCAAGCAGTTCGCGGCTGTCAGCGACGTATCGTTCGACGTTGAGTGCGGCGAGACCTTCGCACTGTTGGGGCCGAATGGCAGCGGTAAGACGACGACGCTGAAGTGCATGGTGGGATTGACACTGCCAACTG